>Ga0310039_10000010_pt1 | contig 295531 bp, 269 predicted proteins | sample Sb_taG_4_FD_200460 | JGI IMG/M metagenome (GOLD analysis project Ga0310039, IMG submission 200460) | Peat soil microbial communities from Weissenstadt, Germany - Sb_50d_6_BS metaG (v2) (version 2) | ecosystem: Environmental > Terrestrial > Soil > Wetlands > Peat | place: Germany: Weissenstadt...
ACAAAGTGCTGGCTACCGCCGGTGGCGGCTCGATGAAATCGCTGACCAAGGACTCGCACATCAACCAGCAGGTGCTGATCCTGGCCTTCGGCGAGCAATGGCAGTCGCAGGTCGCGTCGTTCGGCCGTGGGCTGGGTGGTAGCGGCTCGAGTCCCAGTCCATGAGCTAGGGGCCCCGCGTTGGGCGCCCGGCCAGACTTTCGGTTCCCGCCAAAATAAAGCGCAAGAAAATCCCCCTCCCGCGATCTTAGTTTCAGGAGACGCCAAGGCTCGGGGCGGCCTTTGGCCCGAGGGAGGATGCGATGATTTCGATCCTGATTGTCTGCCTGGCCGTGTCTGGCTCGATACTGATCGTAGCCTTTGCATGGAACCGGATTCGCGGTCTTCCTGTCGCTGCATCGATGCCGCCGGGGCTGCGCAGCGCGGCCCGCTTTGCCGGCGGCCCCTTTTCGATTTCGATCGCGATCCACCTCGCGATTATTCTCGCGCTCATCATCGCCGTGCATGAGAGCCGCGCGCGGGACCTGATCATCGTCACGATGGAGCCGGGATCCCTTCACCCGTTCGACGAGGCCGAGCGATTCGAGATACCCGACGAAGCGATTCCTGATTTCACCACCAAATCACCAGACGATTCGCCGCCGGTAGTGGACGTCGACAAAGTGTTCAAAGGCTCTAGCACGATTGCCGGCACGTCGTCCGACACGGGAATCGATCTCGGTCGCCACCTCGGCGAGTTCCTGAACCTTCGCCCCGGAATGGGCGGTGTCGGCACGAGCTTTCCGGGCTTCATCGGCGAGTTGCGCCGCAAGGGCCTCGACATAGTGCTGGTGATCGACGGCACGAAGTCGATGGACTTCGTGATGGCTGACGTGAAAGCGCGGATGGCTCAGCTCGCGGTCAGAGTTCGCCAACTGGTTCCGATCGCGCGCGTCGGCATCGTCGTGTTCGGCGGCAAGGGTGAACCACTCGACATACAGCCGCCGACGCTCTCGACCGCCAAGCTGAGGTCGTTTCTCAGCTCGATTCAAGCCGGAGGCGGCGGCGAGTGGCAGGAGAACACACTCGGTGCGGTTCAGGCTGCGGTCACGAAGATGGATTGGAAGCCCTACGCGCGCAAGGTGATCGTTCTGATCGGCGACTCTCCGCCCGAAAAAGAGGACTTCGCACCGCTGGTCACGCTCATCCGAAACTTCAAGCACAGCAACGGTACACTGAGCGGCGTCGATGTAATGGAAGAGGAGCATGCGTGCTTCGAGCGCGAATTTTCGATCAGGGTGCATGGCCGCGAACCAGACAAGATTGGGCCGCTTCCTGAATTCGCAAAGCAAACTCAAGCCGCATACAAGGTGCTGGCGGTCGAGGGCGGTGGCTCGATACGCAGCCTAAGCCACGACGCAGACATTAATCAGCAAGTGATGATCCTCGTATTCGGCGACAAGTGGCAGGAAGAGGTTAGCCGATTCGCATCGAGGTAGCGCGACTGACGCCGCACCGCTGGCAGGCAGGACAACTTCCCCAAAACAATCCGTCGAGGCGGAACGGATATCCAAGGCCGAAGAAGTGATCCGGTGAGTTGCCGAAAATTAGATCTGTACGACAGAGCCCATGGAATCAGCTACGGTGGCGCCGCATGGCTGAGTGGCTGAAGCTGCTGCTGTACGCCCTGCGCTGGCGTTTCAAATCTCGGGCGCAACTCGATGCCGAGAATCTGGTTCGCCGACCGTGTCCAACTGACTATTGGTATTCGGCGATCACCATTGCCATCAGTTCGATCGCGCCCAGATCGGCGTGCAATGTGCCGTCATCTCCGAGAGCGAACTCCATCAACGCGCTGTCGGGCGCCAGCAGCAATCGTTGGAACCGTCTGCCCGCCGGAGGCCGCAACCAGAATCGAATCGGCACCGGCACGGGGGGCAGCTCCTCCTGGTAATTGAGGAAGCTCGCCATCACGCGATGATGGTCGCGCTGATCGAAAACCGTCATCCAGACCGATGGGTGCGCGACCGCGCCATGGGAGAAGCGGCGGTCGAGCAACGAACCAATGAGCCCAACGAACAACGCAGTCTCCGCCTCGCTATCGATGGCCTCGATCGAAGCGGCGGAATAGATTGCGCGTCCACTGCCGAATTCGTTGGTGACGATTGTCGCAACGGTGACCTCATCCCATGGCGGCGAGGAATGAATGCTGGCCCACTGATGGTCGTTCACCGAGCCGCGCGACGGATATCCATACGGCAGGGTCAGCGTCGCCAGCGCCCGGCCCGAGCCGCTACGCAGCCGTGGCATTCCGCACAGCGGCAGCACCGGCCGGATCGGATCCTTCGCAATCTTGCAGCTCACGTGGCGCTGTGCCGCGATCCACTTCGCGAGCGCATCATCGGCCGGCGTCAGGTAGACGAATGCCCCCTGCTCCTCGGAATCGCAACTCGCGCCGAATACATCGGCGAGCATGAAGTCGCGATGGCGTGCGCCGCACTCCTCGACCAGCGAGGTATAGCGGCTCGCATACAGGCTGCCGCCCGCCTTCACGTATGCGCGGAATGCTTCGATCTCCTCGCGATCCATCCGCAGTACATTCGGCAGCACGATCGCTCGAAGCCGGTGCAGCGCATCGAGCTGGCGGCGGGTGATTACACCGAACGGTATATGCGCGCGCTGGAGCGCGCGACATGCGCCGCGGACTGCATCGAGATGCGGATACTTGCGGCCGGACGTGAGCACCCCGGCAACCGGCGTGCCGTTCTCGGCAAAATCCATCTGCGAGTGGCCGGAAAAATAAACCGCGACGTCCTCGATCGGATCGCCGCCGAGAAACGGCTCGTAGCGCGCGGCCGCGGCGAATACGCGCCCGACGCGCGCGTACTTGTCGGGATTCACAGTGCCGATCGGATCGATGGCGTCGATGAACAGGAACGCCGACGACATCGCGGTCGCGGCCATCGCCTGCGCACGCATCCGCTCCTCGTCCTTGAGCCGCACGTGATCGGAAAGATCGACGGATACGCTGGTCATGAATTCCGCGGGCCGCGTCTCCGACAGGTGGAGCAGCATCTTCGAAACGACGAGCTGCTCGATGCGATCGCCGTAAAGGTCGCCGGCGACGAAGGTGTCGTGAATCGACGCGCTCAGCGGCTGCGCCAGCACCCAGTTGGCGAGCGCCGGCGCGAGATTGTGCGTGACGCCGAGATGCGGCCGAATCGATTTCGCCTTCGCCATCAGGTCGCGCGTGAATTCAGAAGCCCAGCGCTCACGCGCCGCCTGGAAGCGGCACCATTGCGGCGAAGTCCAGTCCACTGTCGCCGGAATGTCGGCGTCGGCCTCCTTACGAAAGCGCTCGCGGCAATGATCGCATGCGCAGATCAGCGGCCAGAAGATCATATCGAGAAATAGCGCATCGAATTCGTAATGCGAGAGTAGGTCGTCGAGTTGCGCCATCTCATAAGCGCGGTACTCGGGATGGTTCATGCAGCAGACGCCGTAGCGGACGATGCTGTTGAAGTCGGCGCCATTGATGGTTCGCTGGCGCCAGTCGGGATGCGTCTCGACCGCCCAGTTGTCGAATACGATGCTGTAGTAGGCGCAGGCGGCGATGTCGCGCGAACGCAGCTCGGTGAGCAGCGCGGCGACGACGTCGCGTCCGCCGATGCCGGTGTGCATCTTGCCGACTTCGGTCGGCCAGTAGCACAAGCCCGCGTGGGACTTGCAGTAGAGCATCGCGCCGGTAAGATTCGCCCGCGTGAAGTGCTGCGCCAGAGCAGCCGGGTCGTAGCGTGAGAGAAACGCCGGGTCCCAATCCGGGATATGCATGTCAACCAGCATCCGGCGATAGCTTTGCTGATACTTCGACATCATTGCGCTCCACGTCTGCTGTGCCGCCGAGGCAGTCGCAAGGTTGACCAGATGATCATTTTAGGCGGTCGCGCAAACCAGGTGGTATTCGGCCCGACTGAAAGCATCAGTGCTGGAGAGATAGCTGAGCCTCCTACAGCGGAAGCGGGCCGATATTCCCCGCGTGATCGATCGCACGGACTGCGTAATGCTTCACGCCCTTTGTGTGGGGAACCGATATTACTTCGTGCGAGCCGGATGGCTGCGGTATTGCGCTGACAATGATCTCCGTTGCTGAGTTGACATTCGACTGAGTAATCCTCCTGGATGACGCGAACACCTGGTACGAGGCGGCAGTGCCTGATTTCCAGTCGTCGCCCACCGCGATGAAGCTTAGTGTGTCGGTCGCACCGCCGAATGAAACCGCCAAATCGTTAATTGCCGAAGGCGGCCGCGTATCGTCGCCGTAGTGGCCCGTGTTGCGATCGTTCTGATGCCAGTGCCACGCCTCATGATTCGCGGCAGCCAGACCGGGTGTGGAATAGATGTGGAGAACCCCCTCGCGGGTCGTTACCGCAACGTCGACGGTACCAGCGCCCGTCAAGTCGCCCACTGCCGGAGTAGCAAACGACCACCCGCCGGTCCATTGCGGCCATCCTGCCGCCGGTGCACCAGTCACGCCGTCGAATCCATGCAGCGCTGCGGAGTCAGCGCTCAGCAGAATATCGGGGATTCCATCGCCTGTGATGTCTGCAATCGCCGGCGCGCTGAAAAACGCCAGCCCCTGGATTTCCTGGGTGTATTGAGGAAGGTTTGCGCCGGTCACCGGGTCGGTTACCGAGACCGCCGATCGCAGCCGAATCCCCTGTCCGGGCGTTGATTGAAGGCCATCGAGTATGTCGAACACCGATGAGCCCGCCTCGACGACCTGCGGAGTCGCGGTGCCCAACAGGTTTCCGATTGACGGTGAGCCGGTAAACCGAATCATCGGCGATCCATCCTCGGGAAAGGCGCCGGGGTCTTCGGTAAACGCAAGGTTCGGATTCGAAAATGGAATTATATAGTCAAGATATAGTTCCGGACTGGCTATTGCGGCCGGCCCGCCCGGTAGTGTCAGCGCGGCGGGGGTTTGCACCCCGATCGTTACGAAGTCGGTCGCGGTACCGTAGCTCTGCGCGATGGCGCTAAGCTGCAGCGGGAAATTCGGCAGCAAATTGCCGGTCGACGAAAATGCGGTTACATAGTTGATCACCGGCCCGCCCTGCACGGTGTCCTGGAGGCCGACGAACACATCGGGATGCCCGTCGCCGTCGATATCTACCAGCGTCGGCGTAGTCACGATCTTCGGATCATGGGTGGGAGTTCCATAGGGAGGGATTGCGGAGGCCGGCAGATCAGCCGCATCGACCGGCCAGCCTGAAACCAGCGACCCGTCGGGACGCCACGCGTAGATTTTGCCGTCCCATCCGCCCATGACTATGTCAAGCTGCCCAGTACCCTCCAGGTCGCCAAGCGCGGCGCCGCCAAACGATCCCGTCATCGGGTTGTACGAATTCGGCGTGTCAGGCGGAGGAACCGACTGCCGTTCGACGCTGCGGTCGGTGAAGACTGGAAATCCGGGGCGCAGTTTTCCGGCGCCGTCCCATGCGTACGCGAATCCATCGGACGTGGTCGCGACAATGTCGAGCGCGCCGTCATGGTCGAGGTCTCCGATCGCGAGCGGGCTCTCAATCGGATCGTGTGGAAACGGGATCTGTTTCGACTTCCACGCCCGTGATTTCAGATAGTTGAACGGATAAGTCGGATCGACTCCGCGAGCAAGATTGGTCATCACCGGAAAGCCTGGCGCCTCGCTGCCATCGGGACGTATCGCGTGCACGCTGCCGTCGGAGCCTGCGATTATGGTGTCGAGCACGCCCCGCCCTTCGATGTCCGCCATCGACGCGCCCGCCTCCAGCGAAGTTCCGAAGCTCCGCGGAAAGCCGGCCAGTTCCGCATCGTTGTGGCGCAAATGAAAGACGCGCCGGTTTTCGCCAACCAATCCGTCGTTGTCCGTGACGATCACCCGTAGCGTTACGTCATACTGCTCAATCGAAAGACGGTCGGGCGTCGGCGCGGTATAATCGCCGGTCGAGAACGACGCGGGAATTTGCGTCAGGTCAAAGGATTTGCGCAGCGTTCGGAGTTTCTCGCCGCTGGCACCGCCGCTGGCGATCGTGGTGAACGCGTTATCAAGCGGCTGCGGCCCCAATCCAAATTGGAGTTGCCATGTGAATGAGTGCGCGCGGCGCGCGCCGACGGTGATTTTTACCGGCAGCGACTTCGTGACCGTCGGATCGATCTCCTCATACCAGTTCGGCGAGTCGATGTCCGCGGTCGGAGGAATCTTTCCGTTGTGCACTGCCTGCATCGCGAGAAACAGATTGGGCCGGCCGTATCCGTAATGGATATTGAACTCCGCGCCCGGCAAGCCGGGGAAACATCCGCTGCACGGCGTGAAGTTGATTGGCGACGCGGTCGAGCGCACGACTTGCTCGACCTCGTTGGCATTGAGCGGTTCCTTGATCTGGTGCGCCTGCGCGGCATCGAGCCCCGCGCTCACTACCATTGCCGCGATGCCCGCCACCGAGGGTGTGCCGGTGGACGTGGAACCGTCCTCGTTGGGCGCGCTGAACAACGAATGCGGGCCGTACGAGGTCAGCGATGAGCGCGAGCGGAAAGTGGTCGCGGCCAAGTCGCCCGGCGATGAAGTCCCCGAGCGATTGGACTGATCCGACACCAGCGAATTGCCGGGCCATACGTGGGCGAGCGCCATCCCCTCGGTGTGGTCGGCCGATTCGAAGTCATTGCTCGCCCACACCACCACGACCCCGTGCTCGTATGCATATTGAACCGCGCCCGCGAGCGCCGGCGATTGCCCCAGTGCCGAGACGGTAGCGTCGATTACGCTTGCGCCCGAATCCACCGCGAATGCGATCGCCTCGGCAACGCGGTCGGGGCGGTCGATCGCTTCGTCGCCCGCCTTCACCATGAGCAGCCGACAGTTCGGGCAAATCCCGGCACCGGCGAAATTGTTGTTGGCTTCGGCGACGGCCTGCCCCGACTCGCCGTCGGAATGTCCATAGGTACTCTGGTCGGTCTGGGGATCGTTGGTATCGCGATGAAAATTCCATCCCGAAATATCGTCAACGAAGCCGTTGTGATCGTTATCCTTGCCGTCGCTGAACGCGACGATCAAATCCTCCGCGGTGACTCCGCCCGCGTCGGGATGGAGCAATGGGCGCGCGATGCGAGGATCGTTCGCGTAGTCATCGACGGTGAGCACGCCGTCTCCGTCGAGGTCGTAGCTCTTGTTGGCTTGCAGACATCCGGGCGAATGGCCGGGCACCGTCGAGCCGTCGGCCTTTTCGGGAGCCGGGAGCTCGCCGCAATTGAGATAAGCCTTGCGCCGAATATCGAGGCTCTGGCCCAGACGCCAATTTACGCCGCCCTCAATGTACGCAACGATGACGTCGCTGCGGCCCATTCCGAAGGAAGCCCACGCCCGGTTCACGCTCATGCCCGATGCGCCCTCGGGATCGGATGCGACCGGCGCGCTCTGTGGAATGCAGTCGTAGAGATGCCATTGCTCGGCGTTGAAGGTCAGGCCGGCGAGTGGATTGCGCTCGGCAGGCGCATAATCCGGATCGTTGGGACCGCTGATGGAGCTAGTGCACAGATTGCCGTCCGCGGCGGAAGTCAGCGATTGAGGTAACGCGGCAATTGACAGCAAGCAGACCAAAGCGACGGCAGCAGTGCGCATCAGGAATCCCCCGCAAATGTGGTCGCACATCCTCTCACAAAGCCAGCGAATTGGAAAAGTCGCAAATCATTGAGCGCCGGCGATCGGAGCGAAGGTTCGCTGGATCCTCGCGCTCGCGCGCGATTAGCGCAAATTTTTCCGGACCAGCTATGCCGTCTCGGGGATGGGGGCGGGGGTCTGGCGGGCCTGCTCCGACTCGAGTGGTCGGCACGCAAATGCTACCGCCGCGCCGGCGAGGCACATCACGACGAACACTTCGAAGGCGGGCACATAGCTACCGCTCAGATCGTAAATCTTTCCCGCGCCGACCGGACCGACGAACGCGCCGATCGTGTTGAAGACGCCTGCGATACCGCCGATCGAGCCGAAGCGCTTGAGCCCGAGCGACTCCGCCACCACCATCGGAATCAGCACCAACGGCGCGCCGAGCGACAGTCCGAAAATCAGCACGAACGGAATCAGCACGGCGGTTCGCGCAGCACCGAATATAAGGGTCATCCCGCCGCCAGCAACGAGAAAGTTGAACGTCAGCGCGATTCTTGCACTCACGCGATCGGCAAACAGGCCCATCCCGAGCTTGCCGAAGGCCGCGAGCACATACCCCAGGCTCATCATGGCGGCCGCGAATGACGGCGTGTAGCCGAGCTCGGTGAGATAGGTGATCAAATGCAAACCCACGCCCGCGGCGACGGCGGCGAAGAAGAACTGCGCCGCGGCAATCATCCAGAATGAGCGCGCGCGGAACGCTTCGCGCAATTCGAATCCCGGCAACGCGTCGCGGGCCTGCGCGACGCTGACGCCATCGGCCTGCGGCGGGCGAGTCCTGACGACGATGATAATCAACGGGACCACGACGACGAACATCGGAATCGCCAGCGCGACGTAGCCGGCGCGCCATCCGCCGCGTACGATCGCGAAGTTCCCAACCATCGTCATCGCGGCACCGCCGAGCGAGGTGCCCGCGAAGGCCAGGCCCATCGCAAGCCCGCGCCTCGCACCGAACCAGTTGGCAATCACAAGCGAGCACGGCAGCAAGGTCGATGCGCCGATGCCGACGCCAAGCAGGACGTAGGCGCCGAACAGCGGACCGAATGAATCGACGCGGCTGGCGATGAGAAAAGCGACGCCGGTCATGACTGCGCCGGCAACCATCACGACCCGCGCCTCGACGCGATCGAGCAGCCATCCGACTAGCGGAGCGCTAAGCCCTGCGGACAGCGGCAGCGCGGCGCCCTGGAGGGTGGAGAGTTGTGCGCGCTTCCATCCGAAATATTTCAGCAGATGCGGAAAGAACAGACCGCCGGTGTTGTAGCCGGAGCCGAAAACGAACACCAGCGTAACGAAGAGGCTCGCGACGATGATCCAACCCTGTCGTTCCCGCTGCGTCATCAAAGACTCCTCGAGCGGAGACTTATAGCGACACGACGGGCGAGCGTCGAGCGCGAAAAACCCGATCGAGCCGCGCGGCCGATGGCGCTGGCGACTATTCGAGCGCGGTAATCGGGATGAAGCCTTCGAGCCCGCTCTTCATCCGGATTTTCATGTAGTTCAGCGAAAGGCCGATGACGTGAACATAGCGGCCTTGGTGAACCTCGGCGAGTTTTTTGGCCCATCGGTTCGGCTTTTCGAGCACACCGGCGTCGTGGGTGAGCACGAAGATCTTGTCGGTCGGCTTAACCAGTTCAACGGCCGATGGATCGATGTATCCGGTCTGTCCGTTCTTGAGCTTCACCTGCAGATAGTAGTGAGTGGAGCCAGTCACGATCACGAACCGGTCAGGCGAGAGCTGCTCGATATGCTTGCTGCTCTTCGCCGGCGCGGAATAAACCGGCGCCTCCTGGAGCACCTTCAGCCGAGCCTGCGCGGGTTCGATTTCCGGTTCGCGGACGGTGTTTTTGCTCGACGCGCGGTGCGAAGGGGGCTTTGGTGCCGGCGCGGGAAGGTAGGGCATACCGGGTGCGGCCGGCGCCGACGGAGTCCCCGCCGAGGATGGAGAATTGACAGGCGCGGGCGCGGCCTCGCCGCCGGCCGGGACAATCGAGGTCGCAGGAACGTCTTCCTCGCCGACTGGGGCCGTGAAGGCCGGCGCCGACCACGCCAGCATCGCCACCGCCGCGGCCATCAGAGCCGTTATCCGCGCTGAACGCAAATCACGATGAACCATCTTCCTCTTCCTCCCCTCCTCTCGACTTGCGCATTTATTCTAGCAGGCTCCGCACACGGTGCATCGGACCACGTCGCACGGAGGACTCTGATGCTCATGATGCGCCTTTTTTCGTTCCGCGAGCAGAAACCATTTGTGAATGTGATGATCGATAAAGTCCCACGGCAGCAGCTCGTCGTGGGCGTAAGGACGAGTGACGAAGAAATCGGGGTCGGGCAAAGATGAAGCTTTACTGCCGCCTGCCTGAACCTCGCGATGAATCTTCGACAACTCGTGCCAGATTGGTCCGGAACCTTCGCATCCCGCGGCTTCCAGCCGTTCGAGGATACCTCCGACGCGGCGATCGCCTCGCGAGACCATGGTCTGGAAATACGCCTCGCGCGGCGACTCGGCATCGAGCTCGACTTGTCCCAGCCGCGTGAGGCGCTGGCGCAGCATCGCGACCTTGCGCTTGATCGATCGCGCGTCCTGCATCGGATCCCATTGAAATGGCGTCCACGGCTTGGGCACAAACGGATTGAGCGACACGGTCACGGAGCCGATGCGGGTGCGGCGCGCGCGGGCACGCTCTAGCACCTTGGCGACCAGGTCGGCAATCGCGAGCACGTCTTCGTCGCGCTCCTCGGGCAAGCCGATCATGAAGTAAAACTTCAAGTTGCCGACGCCCTCGCCCAGCATCATATCGGCCGCGCCCAGAATCTCGGCCTCGGTAAGATTCTTGTTGATGACCTTGCGCATCCGCTCGCTGCCGGCCTCCGGCGCCACGGTCACGCTTTGATTTCCGCCGCGCGCCAACGCCGATGCGAGCGCTGGCGAAATGCAATCGGCCTTCAGCGACGAGGGCGACAGCCGTCCGCCGCGATCGGCGACCGCAGATGCGATGTCGGCGACGCCGGGTACGCTCGCCATCTCGGCGCCGACCAGGCCGATCACCTTGCGCTCGCCAAGACCGCGCCCGGCCTCAGCGATTAGGGTTTCAGGTGCGCGATAACGAATCGGCCGATACATGAAACCCGCCGCGCAAAAGCGGCATCCCCATTGGCATCCGCGGCTTGCCTCGACCAGGAACATGTCGCCGAAGACGGATTCCTCGGTGAGAATCAGCGAAGAGGTAGTGAAGCGATTGAGGTCGCGAATCAGGCGGCGATTAACCTGCGCAACCCCGGGGCCGCTGTAATTCACCACGGCGAGGCGGCCGGCGTCGTCGTAAACAGGTGAGTAAAAGTCGGGCAGGTAGGCGCCCTGGATGGATGCGAGTTCGCGCAAGTGATTGGCCGTCGCACGCGTCGCTCGCCATCGCTCGATGAACTCCGGGACCATCTCCTCGCCCTCGCCAATCAGAAACAGATCGATGAAATCGGCGATCGGTTCGGGATTGAGAAAAACGGCGGAGCCACCGGCGATGATCAGCGGGAAATTGCGGCCCGCGCGGTCGGCGCGACGAGCCGGAATCCCGGCCATCCGCAGCACGGTCAAGACATTGAGATAGTCAGTCTCGAAGGAAATCGAAAACGCGAGGATGTCGAAATCCGAGAGCGGACGGCCGCGCTCGAACGAGACCAGACGCTCGCCGCCGCCGCGCAACGTGTCGCGCTCGTCGGCGTCGGGGATGAACGCGCGATCGGCGGCGACGGATGGATCGGACTCGAAGATGTGGAAAACGGCCTGGAAGCCGAGGTTGGCCATCCCGAGGCGGTAGATGTTGGGATAGATGACGCAGACCGAGATGTCGCCGCCGGGGTGGCGCTGGTAGAGCACTTTTTCGCGCGCGATGCGCTCGAGCGCACGCTTACGCGGGTACATTCACCGTCTCCGACATGATCGGACAGGTTATCGCCGGGTGGATGGCGCGCTCAAGAGGATCGCCGAAGCCGCACTCCGGTCGTTATGCGGTCGGGGCGCGTGTAAATGTTGAAGCCGCCGTCGCGCAGGAAGCCGACGATCGTCGTGCCGATTTTTTCCGCCAATTCTACCGCCAGCGATGACGGCGCCGACACAGCCGCGAGAATCGGGACGCCGGCGGCCGCGGCCTTTTGCACGATCTCGAAGCTGAGCCGCCCACTGACCATCATCAGATGACGCGACAGCGGGAGCATCGCATTCGTCAGCGCGTAGCCGATCACTTTGTCCACCGCGGTGTGACGCCCGACGTCCTCGCGTATCGCGAGCATCGTGCCGTCGAGGCCGAAGATCGCGGCGCCGTGGAGTCCGCCCGTCACGGCAAACACGCGCTGGCCGGCGCGGAGTTTTTCCGATAGCGCCAGCAGAGTAACGGGCGCGACGCGTGCGGAACCGGAGGCTGGCGCGACGCGGCGGCGAATCGAATCGATTGTGGTTTTGCCGCATACGCCGCAGCTCGAGCTCATCACAAAGTTGCGCTTGAGGCGGCTGCGCATCCGGTCGGCGGGCACATTGAGCACGATGTCGAGGGAGTTGGGCTCAGGCACGCCCTTGGGTCCGCGCACGCGCCGAATCTCGCCGAGTTCGGTTTTGTCATTTATGAAACCCTCGGTGAACAGAAAGCCGGCGGCGAGTTCCTCGTCATGCCCGGGGGTGCGCATCGTGAGCATGAAGCGGCGGCCGGCGAGTCGAATCTCCAGCGGTTCTTCGACCGCGAGTTTCTCGCCGCGCTCCGAAGCCATCCCGCGGCGCCATCCAAGCGCGCGATGCTCGCGGACTTCTTCGCTCGTACCATCGCTCGCCTGGTCAGCAAACCGGCTGTGGGTGGAATCCACTATCATCGGTCGCCACCTTCTTCTGAGCCGGCCGGGGGCTTGCCCGTCATAGTGAGAACAGCTTCGCGCACCAGCGGCTTCAGATCGTCGCCACCGTTTGCGACGTACTCGATGATGTCATGGCGCATCCGTGCCTCCCAGAAACTGCGAAGATGATTCGCGATTCCTTCGACGGCTTCGCCATGACTTGGATAGCCGGCGAAGTAGGCGCCGATATCGTTAGCCATCATGACGAGGTGATGAATATCCATCGCATGAGCGTCGCCACCGGTTGGCCGATTCTCCGCGTCCAAGCGGCCGTTGCCACGGCGCGCATTGACGGATCCAGCTTCCGGCGCGACCTGGACGGCGGTGACCTTGAACTCGGGACAGTTGGTCGCCCAATCAGAGTGACCGGTCATCAGATCGTTGGTATGCGACTGCGGGTGATGAAAGGTGGTGTACACCACGCCCGGCTGGACGCGCTCCGTCAGCAGCGCGCGCAAGCGCGTCTCGCCGCGGCGCGCGCGCACTCGGAGCCAGTCGCCGTCGCGGATGCCGCGCAGTTCGGCGTCGCTCGGATGTATCTCGAGGCGATCCTCGACGTGCATCGCTTCATTCAGCGTGCGCCGCGTCTGGGTACCAACATTATATTGACTGAGTATTCGGCCGGTAGTGAGTATCAGTGGGTACTCGGAATTGGTGCGCTCCTCGGTGGGAACATACTCGGTGATCGTGAAGCGGCCTTTGCCGCGCACAAAGCGATCGATATGCATGATCGATGTGCCGGTGGGCTTGCCGCCGTTGCACGGCCATTGGACTGAGCCGAGCCGCTCGAGCATTGGGTAGCTGACACCGGAAAACGTGGGAGTCAGGCGCGCGATCTCGTCCATGATTTCCGACGGATGCGAATACTTCATCGGATAGCCGAGCGCGGTCGCAAGCTCGCAAGTGATTTCCCAATCTTCCTTGCCGGCCAGCGGCGATGCGACCTTGCGCACCATCGAGATTCGCCGCTCGCTGTTAGTGAAGGTGCCGTTTTTTTCGAGGAACGACGAGCCGGGCAGAAAAACGTGCGCGTACTTCGCGGTTTCGTTGAAAAATAAATCCTGGAGCACGACACATTCCATCGCGCGCAGCGCCGCCACGACGTGTTGGCCGTTGGGCTCGGACTGCGCGACGTCTTCGCCCTGCACGTAGAGGCCCTTGAAGCTGCCGTCCAGCGCGGCGTCGAACATGTTGGGAATGCGCAGGCCCGGTTCGGGATCGACGCGCACGCCCCACGCGGCATCGAAACTCGCGCGCACCGCCTCATCGGAAATGTGGCGATAGCCGCTCAACTCATGCGGGAACGAACCCATATCGCACGAGCCTTGCACGTTGTTCTGGCCGCGCAGAGGATTCACGCCGACTCCGGGCCGGCCGATGTTGCCGGTCGCCATCGCGAGATTCGCGATGCCCAGCACCATCGTACTGCCCTGGCTGTGCTCGGTGACCCCGAGGCCGTAATAGATCGCGCCGTTGGGAGCGGTGGCATACAGGCGCGCAGCCGCGCGAACCTGGCCGGCAGGCACGCCGGTTACCATCTCCATCGACTCCGGAGAATTGCGCGGCTCCGCGACAAACTTTTTCCATGCCGCGAATTCATGCGGGTCGCATCGCGCGGCGGCGAACGCTTCGTCGGTGAGGCCCTCGGTCACGACCACGTGCGCGAGCGCGTTGATCAGCGCAACGTTGGTCCCGGGGCGGATTTGCAGGTGATACGACGCATCCACGTGCGGCAGCCGCACGATTTCGGTGACGCGAGGATCGACGACGATCATCCTGGCGCCCTGGCGGATTCGACGTTTCATTTGCGCCGCGAAAACCGGGTGCCCTTCGGTGACATTGGCGCCGATCACCATGATCACGTCGGCTTGCATCACCGAATCGAAATCCTGCGTCGTCGCCGAGGTGCCGAACGCCGTCTTGAGTCCGTAACCGGTTGGGGAATGACAAACGCGCGCGCAGGTATCGACGTTGTTGTTGCCGAACGCGGCGCGCACCAGTTTCTGCACGAGAAAAGTTTCCTCGTTGGTGCATCGCGAGGACGTAATCCCGCCGACGGCGCCGCGCCCATGCTCCTTCTGGATGCGTTTGAATTCCGACGCGGCGTATTCGATTGCTTCGCGCCACGAAACCTCGCGCCACGGCTGGTCGATCGATTTGCGGATCATCGGGTGCGTGATGCGATCCGGATGCGTGGTGTAGCCCCACGCGAAGCGGCCCTTGATGCACGAGTGGCCGTGATTGGCGTGCCCGTCGGGATTGGGAACCATTCGCGCGACCAGATCGCCCTTCATCTCGGCCCTGAACGAGCATCCGACGCCGCAGTATCCGCAGGTGGTGACGACGCTGTGTTCGGGCTGGCCGAGTGCGATGACGGATTTTTCCATCAACGTCGCGGTTGGACATGCTTGAACGCAGGCGCCGCACGAAACGCACTCGGAGGCGGAGAATGGACCGTTTTGTCCCGGCGAAATCACCGATGAAAACCCGCGGCCGTCGATCGTCAGTGCGAACGTGCCCTGGACTTCTTCGCACGCGCGGACACATCGCGAGCACACGATGCATTTCGACGGATCGAAAGTGAAATACGGATTCGATTGGTCCTTTTCCGCGTGCAGATGGTTGGCGCCGCCGATCCGGTAGCGGACCTCGCGCAGACCAACGGCGCCCGCCATGTCCTGGAGTTCGCAATTGCCGTTGGCGGGACAGGTAAGGCAGTCCAGCGGATGATCGGAAATGTAAAGTTCGATCACGCCGCGGCGCAGCCGTGCGAGCGCGAGGCTCTCAGTGCGCACCTTCATCCCGGCCCGCACCGGAGTGGTGCATGACGCGGGGAAGCCGCGCTGGCCGTCGATTTCGACAAGGCACAGCCGGCACGAGCCGAACGGCTCGAGCGAATCCGTCGCGCAGAGTTTTGGCACATGGATTCCCGCCTCTGCGGCCGCGCGAATCACCGAGGTCCCTTCGGGCACCGCTACCGCACGTCCATCGATCTCCAACGCGACCGTTGCCGCGCCGCGGCGAAGTGGTGTGGCGAAATCGCTATCGGCCCGCGATCGCATGAGTACTCCCAGATCCTGAGGCCGAGATCGTGAGGTCGGCGCCGATGAAGTCCACATCGCGCGGCGTGAGACCGAAGTCCCCGGGAAAATACCTGAGCGCGCTCAAAACCGGCAACGGCGCAAGACCGCCGAGCGCGCACAGCGAGCCGAATTTCATCGTGTCGCACAAGTCGCGGATCACTTCGAGATTCTCGCGCCGACGGCGGCGATTGATAATGTCGTCTATTACCTCGGCACCGCGAATCGATCCGATCCGGCATGGCGTGCATTTGCCGCACGATTCGAGGGCGCAGAATTCCATTGCGTAGCGCGCCATCCGCGCCATATCGACCGTCTCGTCGAAGACGACGATTCCGCCGTGGCCAAGGATTGCGCCGCACGCCGCGACCGATTCAAAGTCCAGCGCCACGTCCAGCATCGATTCGGTGAAGTAAGCGCCGAGCGGTCCTCCCACCTGCACCGCGCGAACCCTTTTGCCGCTGGCGGTGCCGCCGCCGTAGTCGTTTACGATTTCGCGAAGCCGCACACCCATCGCCACTTCGATCAGGCCCGGACGTTTTGCGTTGCCGGCGAGTTGAAACGGCATCGTGCCGCGCGAGTTCCCGGCGCCCAAGGAGCGGAAAAATTCCGCGCCGCGCTCGATGATGATCGGAACTGTCGCGAACGAGACCACGTTGTTAATCACGGTCGGCTTGCCAAACAGTCCTTCCAGCGCGGGAACCGGCGGCTTGACGCGGACCATCCCGCGGCGGCCCTCGATACTTTCGAGCATCGCGGTTTCCTCGCCGCAGACGTACGCGCCGGCGCCAAGCCGAATCTCCAGCTCGAACGACTTGCCGGAGCCAAGAATGTTGGCGCCCAAATAGCCACTCGAATAGCCAGTCGCAATCGCTTCGCTGAGTGCGCGACGGGCGTGCGGATACTCAGATCGAAGGTAGATGTAACCTTGCGTTGCGCCAACAGCGAGCGCCGCGATCGTGATCCCCTCGATCAGCACGAAGGGATCTCCCTCCATGATCATACGGTCGGAAAAGGTGCCGGAATCGCCTTCGTCGGCATTGCAAACGACATACTTGCGCGCGGCCGGCGCGTCCAACGCGGTCTTCCATTTTATGCCGGTCGGAAATCCCGCGCCGCCACGGCCGCGAAGGCCTGACTTTGCGACCTCGGCGATAACCTCGTCGGCGCTCAACTCGATCGCGCGCCTGAGTCCAAGGTATCCGCCGTGCGCGATGAAATCGTCGAGCGATACGGGATCGGTCACACCCGCGCGCGCGAACGTCAGGCGAGTCTGCGACTTGAGCCACGGTATTTCGCCAGCGACGCCAAGACGCAGGCGATGCTCGCGGCCGTCGAGAAAGTTCGAATCGAACAGCGATGCGACGTCGCCAGCCGCGACCGGTCCATACGCGATCCGCCCGGCACTCGCCGCGACCTCGACCATCGGCTCGTGCGAGAACATCCCGCGCGAACCGTTGCGCACGATCTTTACGTCGAGCTTGCGCGACGCCGCTTCACTCCGAATCGCCTCGGCGACCGCATCCGCACCGAGCGAGACCGCGCTCGAGTCGCGTGGAACGTATACCACGGCGCTCATCGCGGCTGCCTCGTGTCGGGCCCGATCTTGGACAGGATTTCGTCGAAGCGCCTGGGCGTGACGCGGCCGTGAAGATCGTCGCCGACGACGATTGCCGGTGAGCACGCGCAGTTGCCGAGACAGTAAACCGGCTCGAGGGTGAAATCGCCGTTGCCGCTGGTCTGTCCGAAGTCAATTTCCAGGCGTGCTTGAATGTGCGCCGCGAGCGCGACCGCGCCCATCGCCTGGCACGACTCGGCGCGGCATACGCGAATGATTTTTCGGCCGGGCGGCTCGATCCGGAAATCGCGATAGAAGCTGATGACTCCGTGGACCTCGGCGCGCGAAAGATTCAGCGCTCGCGCAATGGCAGGCACGGCGTCGGGCGGGATGAACCCGACGCGCTCATTCACCGCGTGCAACACTGGCATCAACGCACCGGGCTTGTCGGCCAGACGGGCGACGATCTCGTCGATCATCCGGGCGTCCCAACCGGCGCCGTTATTTCTGGAATTTCTTGCGTCCATCGCCGCCACTTGCAATCGCTATACTACGATTGATGTTGACAGATACGAACCCATCGCGGAAATCCGCTCTTGCCGATCAGCCGCGCGCGAAGTGATCGAGGAGCGCGCGCCCCTTGCCCAATTTGAAGCTGTGCATCAGCGCCGTGGTGACGTAACGTTTCGCGCCGCGGACCGCGTCCTCGAGGCTCAGCCCACGCGCGAGGTGCGCCGCGATCGCCGCCGAGAACGCGCATCCTGTGCCATGCGCGCCGCCGCCTGCAATTCGCGGGCTCTTGAGCTCGATGAAGCGGCGGCCGTCGTGAAACAAATCCGTCGCGGACGCATTGTCCTTGCGATGCCCGCCCTTGATGACGACCGCGCTTGCGCCGAGCTTGACGATTTTGATTGCGGCCTCGCGAATCGCGGCCTCGGAGTCGATTCGAATTCGCGCGAGCACTTCGGCCTCGGGAATATTAGGCGTGACGATGCGCGCGATGGGAATCAGGCGTTTTCGAATCGCACGTTCCCCTTTTGGGCCAATCAGCAGCGCGCCGCTGCTCGACACGATCACGGGATCGACGACCGGCGCGGGCAATTTGAGGCGTTCGATCGCGCGCGCGACTGCCTTGACGATCGCCGCGCTGGCCAGCGCACCGGTCTTGACCGCGCCCGGCGCGCATTCCAGAGCCAGCGTATCGAGCTGCGCCTCGACCATCTCGGGCGATACGTTTTCGACGTCGGCAATTCGCGAGCTGTTCTGCGCAATCACCTCGGTGATGACGGAGTAGCCATACACACCAAGCGCGGCGAAGGTTTTGAGGTCGGCCTGGAGACCGGCGCCGCCACCGGGGTCGCTGCCCGCAATCGTCAGTGCGACAGGATGTTTTGAGTTGGGAGAGGCCAAGAATGGACTCTGATAGGATGCAAAGATCTTATCTAACGGCGCGGGCAAGCGAAAGATAGCGCTTGGTTGATCCATCGTGGAAGCGCGCGATACTTTGCCCTTGAGATGGAACTATCGATCCGAGCGATATGGCGGTAAGAGGCGAATCGGAATTTCTCAACCTGCCGTTCCAGGAGAAGCTGGAGTTCCTGTACGGCCTTCCCGCGCGCCAAAAGCGCGACCTGATCCTCTCCGCGCCCGAGGCCGAGCGGCTGGTGCAATCGTTTTCACCCGAGACGCTTTTCTACACGCTCAAGGAAATCGGCAGCGCCGACGCCGGCGATCTGCTGAGCTTGGCGATGCCCGAGCAGGTCAAGTCGCTGTTCGATCTGGATTGCTGGAACCGCGATCGTCCCAACGTGCATCGCATGCGCGAATGGATCGAGGCGATGGCCGACGGCGGACGGCGAAAACTGGCCGACGCGCTGATGGGGCTCGACATCGAGATGATGTCGCTGTTGCTGCGCGGCTACATAAAAGTGCATCGAATCGAGGACGCGGCGTCCTCGCCGGACGCGACCGCGAATCGCTTCGCGCAGTACGACGAAAATTATTTGATCGAGTTCATCCGGCACGACGCAATCTCGCAGCACATCTCGGACTTCATCGAAGAAGCGTTCGAGCGGGACTACAACTATTTCGCCGGGCTGATGGAGGAAATTTATTGGGGCGTCGAAGCCGAGCTCGAGGAAGAGGCCTACCAGTTCCGGCGCGCGCGCCTGAACGACCGCGGCTTTCCCGACTTCTTCGAGGCGCAGAGTGTGTTCGCTTACCTCAAGCCGGCGCAGTTTCTAAAGATTCGCGCGGAATACGAACCACCGAGCCGCGCCGATCTGCCCGACGATACGGAAGTGATCGCGCCCGAGATGGCGCCCGCGATCGCCGACGGCGACGTCTCGCTGTTCAACACCGCGCTAACCGCGGGATTCGCGGCGCAAGGCAAACGCCAGCTGCGCAGCGAGATGGCGATGGTCAGCAACCAGGTGCTGGTCGCGCGCGCGGTGGATTTCGGCGATCTGGAAGCGGTGCGCGTCGCAGTCGAGATGACGCATCACTACTTGAACCTGGCGCTCGAGCATCTGGCGGGCGGCGACCTTCAAAGTGCGATCGAGCATCTGCGCGATACTCCGCTGAAATTGCTATTTCGCCTCGGCGTGAGCTTGACGATCGATCTTCGCGCCAGCGCCGAGGCTACGCTCAGGAAACTCGGCCTGTCGACCGTCAAGGTGCGCGAGATATCGTACCTCGACTCGCCCTACCGGGAGGCGCTGGCCGGGTTCATGGCACGGCAGCCGCGATTTTACAGCGGCCTGGACGGCAGCGGCGCCGTCGAGATGCGCGATTTCAGCAGCATGCGCGATCTGCATCTGAGCTACGCGATTCTCGATCAACTCGATTCGGCGGCCGAATTGTTCCGCGCGATGTTCGCGATCGATATCGCATCGCCGAACTTCCGCGCCCAGATGGCGGCGCGGGAAATTCGCCTCAGTCAACTCGTGCTGACCGGGCTCGCGCGGCTGGCGCTGGACAACCGCCTCGCGATCGATCCAATCGAAGGCAGCAGGCTGACCGCGATGCGCGCGGCGATCATGACCGGGCAACCCGGGACGCTCAACGATGAGTTTCGCGCCCGGGTGCATCAGGCGCTGGCCGAGCGGTTGGACGACGCGGCACGACGGCGCACCGCCGACTTCCTGAACTCCTGCCTGAACCTGCTCGAAGAAGAGTTCGCCAACCTGGGCGGCGAACGGGAAATCGATCCGCGCTTTATCGAAAGCGTGCTCGTGCGCCAGGGCTAAGGTTTCGGCGCGTCTGCGGCGGGCGGGCTTTCAAGCGTGACGGTGCGGTTCGAGCCGCCGCGATTCAGCGTCAGCGTCACGGCGCCGCCGCGCTTGAGCTGCGCAGCTTGCCGGCTGAAATCGTCGAGCGCGTTGACCTCGCGATCTCCCACCTTGACTACGATATCGCCGCGCGCGACGCCTGCTTTCATCGCCGACGAAGAAACTCCCGACACCAGCACGCCACGTCCGCCGGGCTGGCCGAAGCAGCTCGCCAGATCGGGAGTCAGTTGCTCCACGGTCAGTCCCAGCGCGCGCGCGGTGTCGGGAATTCTCCCGCCGGCGCCAAGCCCTAGCGCGGGCGCTGAGCCGAAAAGTTTGTTGTTCACGTAGATCGGCGCGTTCATGCCCATCGCCAACGCGATCGCGTCACTGGGCCGGCTGTCGATCGAGTAGCGGCCGCCGTCCATGTAAATCGTCGCGTAATAGATCTCGTCGCGCATATCCGCGATCACGATTCGATCGACGCGATTCCCGGTCTGCCCTATGATGGACCGAATCAAATCATGCGTGAACGGCCGCTCGGGCTTGATTCCGCGCATCGAGAACATAATTGCCTGCGCTTCGTTCGGGCCGATCATGATTGGCAATTCGCGCGACTTGGTCTCGTCGAGCAGCAGTACGTAATGCGAGCCCGTCTCGTTGTCAAAGCCGACGCGCGAGACCTGGACTTTGACGTCGTCGTGCGAAAGTCCGGCGGGGGTGGACGCGCCAGTGGAGGGCGAACGGCCGCATGAGCAAGCCGCCACGACGGCTGCGATAAGCAGCAGGCAGAGATGCCTTCCGCCTACAGCCTTCATAGTCAGACCTTACGCGGGTCGCGCACTCGATGACAAGCGCATCGCGGCGCCCTCTCCCTTTTCTCAACCCCGGAACTCGCGGGCCACGATGTACAGTTCCGAGGATCCCGGGCGGCTGGCTTTGGTGCGCGTCACTTCGACATTTCCGAAATGCCGCTTGAAGGAATCGACGATGTCCTTGAATTGCCCGCCCATGAAGAGCTTCACGACCATCGCGCCACCCGGTTTCAGCGTCGTTATCGCGAAGCCCAACGCGGAATCTATCAGCTCCCGCGAACGCGCCTCGTCGCGCGCGGCAATCCCGGTCAGTTTCGGCGCAAGGTCGCTCGTCACCAGATCGGCCCGTCCGCCAAGCTCGCTGTGCACCCGCGCGGCGACAGTTGGATCGAGGATGTCACCGACGATCGTGATCGCACCGGCCGGCGGATTCTTGACCTGCGCGAGATCGACTCCCACCACGCGTCCGCTCGCGCCCGCCGCCGCCACGAGTATCGCCAGCCATCCGCCGGGCGCGCATCCCAAATCGACGATTCGCGCACCCCCGACGAGGAGCCGGTTGCGCGCGATTATTTCCTCTATCTTGAACGCCGCCCGCGACGGCAATCCGAGCGCACGCGCCTTGCGGTAAAATTTGTCGTGTGGCTCGTAAGTCGGCACAAATTCACCCGCCTCGACGCCTGCTCGCTTTGCCGCACGCGCTGGAGCCGCTATCCTGATTGGCTCCGCCCGGAAGTTTTGAAGCTGCGACGGTCACCGTGAAGCTCGACGATTTGAATCCTGAACAACGCGCCGCCGTGCTTGCGCCCGACGGCCCGATACTCATCCTGGCCGGAGCGGGCTCGGGCAAGACCCGCGTGCTGACCTACCGTATCGCCCACATCCTGGCCGAGCGCAAGGCGTCGCCGGCCGAGGTGCTGGCGGTGACGTTCACCAACAAGGCGGCCAACGAGATGCGCGAGCGCGTCATATCGCTGCTCGGTGACGATAACTACGCGCGACAGCCGTGGGTCAGCACGTTTCATTCCGCGTGCGCGCGAATCCTGCGACACGAAGGCCACCTCCTGGGCTACGACCGCAATTTTTCGATCCTCGACGAAGGTGACTCGCTGACCACGATTCGCCGCGTGCTCGACGACGCCGCGCTGGCCGACTCGCCGCCGCTCGAACTTGCACGCGCACGAATCGAGCAGGCCAAGAACGAGGCGGTCACGCCTGACGAGATGCTGGCGAGCGCCAAGCCCGGGCGCGAGGCCTCGATCGCGCAGATTTACCGGCTCTACCAGCATCGGATGCGCGAGATGAACGCGATGGACTTCAGCGATTTGCAATTGCAAGCCTGGCTGCTGTTCGAGCGCTTTTCCGAAATCCTCGAGAAATGGCAGCGGCGCGCGGCGCATCTGCTGGTCGACGAGTACCAGGACACCAATCGCGTCCAGTATTTAGTTGTCAAGGCGCTCGCCGCGCGATCGGGAAATCTGTGCGTGGTCGGCGACGAGGATCAATCTATCTACCGCTGGCGCGGCGCCGACATTCGCAACATCCTCGATTTCGAGCGTGACTACCCGGCCGCGCAAATTTTCAAGCTCGAGCAAAACTACCGCTCGACGAAAACCATCCTTGCCGCGGCCGCCGCCGTCATCCGCCACAATACCGAGCGCAAGGTCAAAAACCTGTGGACCGAAAACGGTGCGGGCGAGCCGGTCACCTACTACACCGGCGGCACCGAGCGCGACGAGGCCGACTTTATCGCGCTGGAGATTGCGCGGCTGACCGGCGCGGGCGGATTCAGAGCCGCGGACGTCGTAGTTTTCTACCGCGTCAACGCCCAGTCGCGCGCGATCGAAGAGGCTCTCGTGCGCCGGCGAATCCCCTACTACGTCGTCGGCGGCGTGCGCTTTTACGAGCAGCGCGACGTCAAGGATCTGCTCGCCTACCTGCGCGTGATCGCCAATCCATCCGACGCCGTCAGCCTCGAACGAATGGTCGGCACGCCGCCGCGCGGAATTGGCGCGAAGTCCTTCGAGGCGATTGCCGAACTGGCCGCGCGCGAGCGTATCCCGGCGTTCGAGGCGATGGGCCGGCTCGAGACTTACTCCAGGGTCGCGCTCAGAATCGCCAAGCAGGCCGGGATGCTCTATTCATGGATGCACGATCTGAGAGCGCGCGCGCCCGAGATGAGCGTTCGCGGGATAGTCGAGGAAGTGGTGGCGCGCAGCGGTTTCGAGGCGTACCTCGACACGCTCGACGACGCGCCCGCACGCAAGCAAAATCTGGCCGAGATGCTCTCCGCGGCCAGCGCCTTCGACGCCGAAAAGTCCGGCGGCGGTTTGTCCGAGTTCCTCGAACGGGTCGCGCTGGTCAGCGACAGCGAGCAGATCGATTCCAACGGCGGACGAGCTGCGCTGATGACGCTGCACACCTCCAAGGGCCTGGAATACCCAATCGTGTTTATGGCCGGGATGGAGGAAGGCCTGTTTCCGCATAGCCGCTCGGCCGACCTGGACGAGGAAGTCGAGGAGGAGCGCCGCCTGTGCTACGTCGGCATGACGCGCGCCCAGCAGTTGCTGTATCTGACCAACACGCTCTCGCGCGAAATCTACGGCGTGCGCCAAGAGTCGCGTCAATCGCGATTCTTGCGCGAAGTCGATCCCGCCCTGATTCGCCGTATCGCGCCAGTTCGCGAGACCTCGCCGATAAGACCGCTGTCGCCGCGCGAGACCTACGTCGATTTCACCGACAGCCAGTTGCCCGACGACGAGCCGGGCCCCGGCGGCGGCAACGGAAGCCTTTCAATCGGCTCGCGCGTGATCCATCCGACCTTCGGACGCGGAATTGTTCAAAGGCGCGAGGGGCGCGGCGACGGCGCCAAGGCGTGGGTCAATTTCGAGCGCAGCGGGATCAAGCTGCTGGTGCTGAAGTTCGCAAACCTGCGGTTGCTCGGGGACTGATTGGGCCGCTATCATTCCATTGAATGCGACCACGCCGCCTGCATCCGAATCGTTCGCGCGGATTTTCGCCAACCCACCCGGAAGTCCATGAAGCGCTTCGTTGATATCGCGATTCGAATCTTTCCCGCCCTGCTCGTGATCGCGTTGATCACGATCCCGGCTGCGAGCGGCGCGTGGACCGAAGACGAATTCGCGCGTCGCCCGCTCTATGCCTACCCGCTACCCCACGGGAAAGACGACATCATCGGCAATCTCATTACGTACCAAATCCAGAAGGGCGACACGCTGCTCGACGTCGGCCGATGGTTCGGCGTGACGGCCAAGGAAATCTCCAACGCCAATGGTGGAATCGACTGGTGGGGGCCCCCGGCCGGCAGGCAGATCATTCTGCCCGACGAGCACATCCTGCCCGATACGCCGCACGTAGGGATCGTGCTGAACATCCCCGAGATGCGGCTGTACTATTATTTTCCGTCGCCGATCGGACCGCTCCATCGTAAAGACAAGATCACGCCCGCCAAATTCGTGACCGGCAAGAAGCATTCTCCGGGCGGAGTCAGGCCGTCGGTGGTGTACACGTTTCCGGTCGGGCTGGGACGATTCGATTGGAAAACGCCGATCGGAGATTTTACGGTCCGCGGCAAGACCCGCAATCCAACCTGGGTGGTGCCCGACGACATCTACGAGGAACATCTCGAGCGTGACGGCGAAGCCGAGCATGTTGTTTCCGGCGACGACCCCGACAATCCGCTGGGCCATTACCGTATCGAGCTCACGCTGCCCCAGTACGCCCTGCATGGCACCAACGTGCCGTGGGGCGTCGGCATGGAAGTCAGCCACGGATGCATCCGGCTGTATCCCGAGGATATCGAGCGCCTCTTCAACAAGGTGAAAATCGGCACGCCAGGGATGTTCGTCTATCAGCCGGTGAAGTTCGGATGGCGCGGCGACTTGCTGTACGTCGAGGTCCATGACGATCTCTACGGCCGATACGCCGGGCTGTGGGCATACGCACACAAGGAAGCCGAACGGCTGGGAATTACCGACCAGGTCGATATGCAGAAGCTCGAAAAAGCTGTCGAACAGAAAAGCGGCGTTCCGACCTACGTGATGCCGGGACCGGCGCCCGGCAGCGCCGGCTAGTTGCGCGGCGGCGCCGCGGCTGGCGCCGCGTTGGGCGGATTGATCCCAGCCGGGGTGCGCTGTTTCACCAGGTAAAAGTAGCGATGGCCCAGGCCGAACGGTCCCGGCCATTTCAGGCGCCGCACGACTTCGGTGCCGGCGAGCGGTTCGCTGGCGATCGTGTATTCATCCAGTTTCTCCGACGTGATCATCGGGATTCCAGCTTCGAGCTTCATAGTTTCAATCCCATGCTTGGGATAGCGATAGAGGTCTTCGCCGTTGAGCGTATAGCCGGCGTCGATCGCTGAGCGCGGAACTCCCTCGCGTTCCAGTTGGTTGCGCGTTGCGAGGATTGCCTCCATCCCACGTTGATATGCATAGGTCCCGCCGAGCGACATCAGGCCCATCGCGAGCGTCATCACCAATCCAGCGGCCTTGACCATCCTGCTTCGAGGCAGCGGCGCAAGCGCAAGGACGATAGCCCCCGCCGGGACCATCACGAGGTAGTAGCGGTCGTTGTAAAACCACAGCGGGATAGTCGCCGCCCAATAAACTATCGCCGCTATCACGATCGCGGCAGCCGCACGCGAAAGCGATCTGAAGATTTGCGCGAACGCGGCGATAAGTCCGGCGGCGCCAAAACTCGCCAGCGTCAGGAACGCGTATTGCCAGTCTCCGTCCCAGGTAAAACGATTCGAATCCCCGCGCAGGATAAGCACGTTGCGCCATCCGCCGAAGCAACTGCACTCGGGAGTCACGGGCAGCCGATTATCCATCCACATCAGGATCAGCGCGGCTGCAAAAATTCCCGCACCGCCCATCGCCACCCGACGCCATCGCGGCGTCGTCAACTGTAGAAGCGCAAGCGGCGCCAGCACCATCCCGAGGTAAAGCACCGGACCGAGCACGCCCGCGCGGAGGTAGCTCGCCAGCGGCACGCGGAAAATGTAGTAGAAGTGATTTTCGTCGAGCTGAAGGTCCCATGGCTTCGGACCCAGCACCGTCAGCCAGACCCATAGCCCGGTGCAGACCGCCAGCGCCACGCCGAACGGCGCAAACATCCTGAGCCATAGGGCGCGATCCAAACGACGCGATCCCGGCCGCGGCGCGCCGTACAGCAGCATCGCGCCCACGCACCCGGCAATCGCCATCGCACCGAACGGCCGAATCATGAAAGCGATCACCGCCATCGCCGCCGCGATCCACAGCCACAAATCCTCGCGCCGTCCGCCGGCCCTGGCGAACGCCAGATGCGCCGCGACCAGCATCGTGAGGAACGGAATCTCGGTCATGAACGAAAAACTCAGGAAGGTGAAACAAGGATTGCAGATCAGCAGCCCCGTCGCCGCCATCGCCTGCCATCGCGACGCCCCGCATTCGATCGCGAGCGCATGGAACATCACGCCGCACAGCACCGCCAGCGTCACTACCGAGATTTCCAGCGACACCGAGTTCGCACCGAACGCGTGCGACCAAGCCACGCCGTAAACCACCTGCGCTATCGGCATCGCCTGCGTGAAGCCGGCAAACCGGATCTCGCCGGTGCGCAGAAAACGCCGCACGGCAGAGCCGTACAGCCAGCTATCCACCACCGGCGCGTCGGTGAGCGGATGCAATATCGCCAGCGCGAACACGTACCATCCAACCACCGCCGCTGCCGCGGCCCATCCTGCACGCCTCATCGAGTTCCGCCTTGCCCCGCTTTTGACCTATCCCTTATACTCCGAAATTAACTCGATAAACGGGATTGCGCCGATTTCAACCGAATCACACACGATGCGACAAGTAGCATTTCATCGTCCGTCCATCGGACCCGACGAGGAGCGCGAGGTGCTCGACACGCTGCGCTCCGGGTGGATCACCACCGGCCCGAAGGCCAAGCGCTTCGAGAATGAGTTCGCCGGCTACGTCGGCGCGAAACACGCGCTGGCCGTTTCGCATTGCACCGGCGCGCTGCATCTTTCGCTGTGGGCGCTCGGCATCGGCCGCGGCGACGAAGTTATCACCACGCCGTTTACCTTCACCGCGAGCGCCGAGATTCTCGGCTACCTCGGCGCGCGGCCGGTGTTCGTCGACGTCGATCCCGGCACCTTCAACATCAACCCGGCCCGCATCGAGGAGGCGCTCGAGAGCGGCGCCAACAAACGAGTCCGCGCGATCCTGCCGGTGCACTTCGCCGGCCAGGCTTGCGACATGGATTGGATCCTCAGAATCGCGCGCAACTACAATTTGAAAATTGTCGAGGATGCGGCGCACGCGGCCGGCTCCGCGCGCCACATGGACGGGCGCGGGATGACGAAAATCGGCACGATCGGCGACCTCACCTGTTTCAGTTTCTACGCGACCAAGAATTTCACCACCGCCGAGGGCGGCATGATCACCACCGCCGACGACGCGATGGCGGAAAAAATCGCCGTCGCCAGCCTGCACGGAATGAACAAGGACGCGTGGAAGCGCTACGAGAAGAGCGGCTCGTGGTACTACGAAATCCACGACATGGGTTTCAAATACAACCTGTCTGACGTGCACGCCGCGATCGGATTGGCGCAGATCAAGCGGGCGGGAGACTTCATGCGCCGCCGTGGCGAGATCGCGCGCGCCTACCATGAGGCGTTTCGGGCCGACGACGCGCTGCAGACCGCCTACTGCGAGCCCGGGATCGAGCACGCGTGGCATCTCTACGTGCTGCGCATCCGGCCCGAGCGCCTCAGGCTCGGGCGCAATCAGTTCGTCGAGATACTGCGCGAGCGCGGGGTAGGATGCTCCGTGCACTGCATCCCGCTGCACACGATGGACTACTATCAGCGCTCCTACGGCTATCGCAACGGCGATTTTCCGGTCGCCGAAGACATCTTCAGCCGCTGCCTGTCGCTGCCCATCTACGCCTCGATGAGCGACGAAGACGTCGCCTACGTAATCGAAACCGTTCTCGCGATCGTTCGCGAAAACCGCCGCTGACCCGGGAGAACAACTGTGCGAGCACTGGTAACCGGCGGCGCGGGATTTCTCGGCTCTCATCTATGCGAGCGCTTGCTCAAAGACGGCCACGAGGTCATCTGCCTCGACAACTTCTTCAGCGGCAAGCGCGCCAACATCATGCACCTGCTCGGCAACCGGAATTTCGAATTTATCCGCCACGACGTCGTCGAGCCAATCCTGCTCGAGGTCGATCGCATCTTCAGCCTCGCCTGCCCCGCCTCGCCAGTGCACTACCAGTACAACCCGGTCAAGACCATCAAGACCAGCGTGATGGGCACCATCAACATGCTCGGCCTCGCCAAGCGCGTGCACGCGCGCATCCTGCTGACCTCGACCAGCGAGGTTTACGGCGATCCCGAGGAGCATCCGCAAACCGAGTCGTACTGGGGGCACGTCAACCCGATCGGCGTGCGCTCCTGCTACGACGAGGGCAAGCGCGTGGCCGAATGCCTGATGATGGACTATCACCGGCAGAACAACGTCGACACCCGCATCGTGCGGATTTTCAACACTTACGGTCCGCGGATGGCGATCAACGACGGGCGCGTGGTTTCCAACTTCTGCGTCGCGGCACTGCGCGGCGAGGAGCTCGAGATCTACGGCGACGGCACTTCGACCCGCTCGTTCGCCTACGTTGACGACATCATCGACGCGCTGGTGCGCATGATGAATCAGGACTCGCACATCGGCCCGGTAAATGTCGGCAACCCCGACGAATTCACAATCGCGGAACTGGCCAAGCTCGCCATCGAGTTGTCGGACAGCGCCTCGAAAGTCGTCTTCAAGCCGCCCCGTGCCGACGATCCCGTGCGCCGCAGACCGGACATCGAGCTCGCGAAAAAGCTCCTCGGCTGGCAGCCGCATGTCGCACTTCGGCCGGGGCTGGAAAAAACAATCCGTCACTTCCGCGAAGTCCTGGGCCTCCCGCCCAAATGACGCTCGCCTCTCTCGCGCGCCACGCCCTTGCGATTCGTGCAATCCGGCGACAAGATAACTTCAAGTTCCGCCTGCGCGAATCAGCGTCGCATCATGAACAGAATAATTTCGCGAGCCGCGTTCCCCATGCTGTTGTCGATCGCGATCGCCTCATGCTCCGCGGCGCCGCCGCCTGCTCCTGCGCCTGCGCCGGTCGTGTATGTGCCGCCCTCTGATGCGCCGCCGCCTGATGAATGGAATCTATTTCCCGATCCGACGACAGGCCGGGTTGACGTGTACCACGAGGGTGAATACGTCGGCGCGGTCACCGGCAACGAGCCCGCCGGCCAGGACCCGCCGATCCCGCATCCCGTCGCGCCCGCGAATTGACCCGAGCGCCGCGCTCACTCCTTGAGCAGGTTGCGCGCGATCACGACGCGCTGGATCTGCGACGTGCCCTCGTAGATCTGCAGCAGCTTCGCGTCGCGCATCAGCTTCTCGACCGGATAATCCTTCATGTAGCCGTAGCCGCCGAAAATCTGCACGGCGTCGGTCGTGATCCGCATCGTCGCGTCGGCGCTGAACGCCTTCGCGTAGGCTGAAATCGTGTTGGCGCGCTGGCCGCGATCGACCAGCCACGCCGCCTTGTACGTCAGCAGCCGCATCGCTTCGATTTCGATCGCCATGTCGGCCATCATGAACTGAATCGCCTGAAAGTTTGCGATCGGCTGGCCGAACGCGCTGCGTTGCTTCGAGTACTTGAGGCATTCGTCGAGCGCGCGCTGCGCAATTCCAATCGCAATCGCGCCAATCTCGGGCCGGCTGTGATCGAAGGTCGCCATCGCGTACTTGAAACCGTCGCCCTCGCGTCCGACCAGCGCGCTGGCGGGTATTCGCACGTCCTCGTAAAAGATTTCGCCGGTGTCGGCCGCGCGTTGCCCGAGTTTCCCGTGCATCCGATTGCGCGTAATTCCCGGCACGCTCGACGGAAACACGAAGCACGAGATGCCCTTGTGCTTGAGGCGCTTGTCCGATGTCGCAAACGTGACGTACCAGTCCGCGCGCGATCCATTCGAGATGAAATGCTTGGTGCCGTTGAGGATGAACTCGTCGCCCTCGCGCCGGTACGCCGTACTCATCGCGGCAACATCCGATCCCGCGCCCGGCTCGGTGATCGCGAACGCGCAAAACGTCAGCTTCTTCACCAGCTGCCCCAGGTAGGTCCGTTTCTGCTCATCGTTGCCCGCGATTAGAATCGGCAGCGTCGCGAGGTCGTTGGCTCCCACGGCGTTCGAGATTCCCGAGCATCCGTAGTTCAGCTCCTCGACGATCAGGCTCGTGTCGAGCACGCCGAGTCCCGGTCCGCCCAGCTCCTTCGGCACTCCAAAGTTCATCAGCCCCGCGGCGAACGCTTTCTCGCACACGTCCACCGGAAAAATTTCCTTCTCGTCGTATTCGCGCGCGCGAGGAATTATTTCCTGTTCGGCAAACCTGTGCGCCAGCTCTTTTAGTTCGCGCTGTTCGTCGGTCAAATCGAAACCAAACATTTTATTGCTCTCCACGATCCCGGCTGTGATCGATCGTCGCGTCGCCACAATTGGCTTTTAACCGTTAACTGACCGCGCGCTGCAAGGAAAGAGCCGCCGCGCCGCGCATCGATTCGCCTTGAAATTCCGCGCGCGTCCGAATACGACGGTAGTTGAACTGACCTTTCAAGGAGACCCACGATGCCGATTACTGTGATTGCGAAACTGAAAGTGAAGCCCGGCAGCGAAGCCGCGTTCGAGGCCGCAGGAAAGGAAATGATCGCGACGGTGAAAACTTCCGAGCCCGGCACCCTCGCCTACGTGCTGCACAAGAACACCAAGGACCCGACCGAATTCACCTACTACGAGGTCTACCAGGATCAGGCCGCGCTCGATTCCCACGGCAAGACCGACCACATGAGGGCATTCGGCGGAAAAATCGGCGGCCTGCTTGCCGGACGTCCCGAGATTGCGCTGCTCGAAGAAGTCGCGCGCAAGTAGCATCACGGCCGCCCGGCGCAGCGAGGCACGCGAGGTGCGGATATTTTGGTACTTAAAGTAATCGTTTAAGTTCGATGCCCTCCACGCTTGCAATCATGGGCGGCCTGCCCCTTCGCACCCGCCCCTTCCCGACGTGGCCGGTCTTCGACGCCCGCGAGCGTGAGCAGCTCGACGATGTCCTCAGTTCGTCCAACTGGGGCGGCTTCCCCAGCCCCAATCGCAAGGCCGCCGAGTTCGCCGCCGCATTCGCCGCGTATCAGGGCGCCCGCTTCGCCATTCCCACCACTTCCGGCACGAGCGCGCTCGAAGTCGCGCTCAAGGCGCTGGGCATCGGCGCCGGCGATGAGGTCATCGTACCCGCACTCACCTTCGCGGCGACTCCCTATGCGGCCGTCGCATGCATGGCGCGTCCGATCTTCGCCGACGTCAGCGCCGCCAACGCATGCATCGATCCGGATTCCGTCAAGCGGCTGATCACGCGCCGCACCAAGGCGATCATCCCGGTCCACTACGGCGCGTCGCTCGCCGATCTCGACGCGCTCGCGGAAATTTCGCGCGCGCATTCCATTGCGCTCGTCGAGGATTGCGCCCACGTTCCCGGTGCTCGATGGCGCGAGCGCGGCGTCGGTACTCATGGCGCTCTCGGATGCTTTAGTTTTCAGTCCACCAAGCCGATGACCGCGGGCGAAGGTGGAATGATCACGACCGACGACCCCGACCTCGAGCAACGATGCCAGTCGCTCATTAATTGCGGGCGTCGCCGCCCCGGCGACACTTTCGAGGGTCCGCTGATGGGCGCGAACTACCGGATGACGGAATGGCAATGCGGAATTCTGCTCGCGCAACTCGCGCGGCTTCCCGAACAGATCGAGCGCAAGAGCCGCGCCGCCGCCCGGCTGCGCGATGGACTCGGCGCAATCAAGGGGATCAGCCCCATTGCGCGCGATGCGCGCGTCACGCGCGAAGTCATCTACGCGTTCGTTTTTCTCGTCGATGAATCCGCGCTCGGCCTGTCGCGCAACCGATTCGTCCGCGCGATGCGCGCCGAGGGCATTCCATGCGGCGTCGGCAACGACCCCGTTTATCGATCCGCACTCTTCCCGCGAGAGTCTGCCGCCTATCGAAAGGCGTGCGAACTTGCCGGCGCTTCCAACGCCGAGAGGACCTCGATCGATTGTCCGGTCGCCGAACGCCTTTTCGAGCACGCGATGGCCGCGATGCCGCACGAATGCCTGCTCGGCGACGACCGCGACGTTGACGACATCGTCGCCGCGGCCGCAAAAGTGGCTTCCAGAGCGGCCGAGCTGGCCGCAGCCAATCTCGACAAATCGAGCTAGCGATGCGTCCCCTTCACGCCGGCGCCGCGCGAGTAAAGCTCGACCCGCCCGTCGGCCTCGCGATGCTGGGATACGGCAGTCGCGTCGGCCGCAACGCCGGGGTGCACGACGACCTCGCCGCGAATGCGCTCGTGCTCGAGGACGGCGGCGCGAAAGTCGCAATCGCCGGCGTTGACGTTCTGGCGATCGGGACTCGCATCGCCGACGACATCCGCGAGCGCGTCGCCGCCAACACCGGCATCCCCGCCGATTCGATCCTGATTTGCGCCACTCACACCCATTCCGCGCCCGCCTTCAACATCTTCGCGACTCCGCGCGCCGCGGCAATTCCCGCCGACGGCCGCGACCTCGAATGGGAGCGCGCGCTGCCCGGAAAGATCGCGTCCGCCATCGTTCAGGCGCACGAACGTCTCGAGCCCGCGACGCTCCGCGCCGCCACCGCCCGATTCACGCTCGGAATCAACCGCCGCCTGATGCGTCCGAACCGGCAAATTCAGCTTGCCGCCAACCGCTCCGGCCCGGCTGACGCCCAAGTAATAGCCCTCGGCGCGTACCGCCCGGACGGAGGTCCAATCGCGTTCCTCATGAACTATCCGTGCCACGGTGTCGTGCTGTGCGAGGACAACCTGCTCTACTCGCGCGATTGGCCCGGCTTTGCGATGGACGAAATTGAAAGTGCGGCCGGCGCCGGCCCGCGCCCGATATCGATTTTCCTCCAGGGCGCGACCGGCAACATCGACCCACGCAGCCGCGGCAGTTTCGAAGTCGCCGAAAAATACGGCCGCACGATGGGTCGCGGCGCGTTCGACGCGCTCGAGCATGCGCCCTCGATTGCCGCCTTGCGAATCGCCACGCGCAAAATCGCACTCCACCTCAAACTCAAGGATCTTGGCGCCGACCTTGCCATCGCGCGCGATTGCGCCGCCCAGACCCAGGCCTCGCTCGACAACCATCGTGGCGGCGACGGCTATCAGTTGAAACGCCTGCGCGACCATCATGCGCAATCACTTTCGGCGCTGAGCGCTCTGGAAGCCCTCGAGGAGCAAAATCGGCGCGACCGGCGCGTTGATGTGGCGCGCCGCGAGCTTGCCACCGCGATGACCGTCGTCACCATCGGGAACCTCGCCATCGTCGGCGTTCCGGGCGAACTTTTCGTCGAGCTCGGCCTTGCGATAAAGGCAAATCGGTACTTCGATCAAACTTTTGTGGTTGGCTACTGCAACGACCTGATCGGATATATTCCCACCCGCGCCGCGTACGCCGAGGGCGGTTATGAAGTCGATACCGCGCGGATTGCCGCCGGTAGCGGCGAGACAATCGTCGATACCGCACTGTCCGCTCTCGCCGCGATGCGCGCGTAGCTCGTGCGCGAGATTCGGCATCGCGAGCTTGCCCGGATGCGCGCGTCCGTCGGCGTGCAAATCGTTGACGTGCTTCCGTCGCACGAGTACGCCGCCGCGCACATCCGCGGCGCCGTACACATTCCGCTCCGCCGCATCATCCGCGACGCGCCCGCGTCTCTCGACCGCACGCGCCCGGTCGTCGTCTATTGCCGCGATTGCTTGTGCGACCTCAGTGCGCGCGCCGCGGCGCAGCTCGAGGTGCTGGGATTCACCGACATCCGCCACTACTTCCGCGGCAAGGCCGATTGGATCGTCCACGGATTGCCCACCGATCCCCCGGTGCCGCTCTCAGAGCGGATGCGCGCGCTTCCCTATTTCATCAACAATCTCGCGCCCGGCTTGCGCTCATTTTGGATTCGCCGTTCGGACCGCGTGCGCGTTGGCGAGTTCATGCGCGACGACCTCCTCCGCCTCGGTCCTGAAGACTCCGTCCCACCGGCCTCGCCCGATTCGCCGACGCCGCGCGCCGTCGTGCTCACTCCCGAAGGAGTCCTGCTCGGCGCGATCGAACAATCCGAGTCCGCGCCACGCGCGCTCGCTGCGATGAATCCGGCTGCGCAAACGATTCGCCCCGACATGACGCCGCGGCTCGCCGCGAAACTGATGGCCTCGAATCCGTACCTGATCGTGACGACCGCGATGGGAAAATATCTCGGCCGCTACCTCGCGGCTCAAGCTCAGTAGGCCCTCTCCCGTTCCCGCGGAGCCGCGTGCAGAGGCGGGCCGCTGCTATCTCTCGATCAATCCATCGCCCGAAATATCCAGATGGTACGCGACCTCGCGCGCAAGCTCCTCGGGCCGCGCGCGATAGTACTCGACCTGCGGCACGCCTGGAATCGCGGCTATGACGTCGGCGACGGCCACCGTCGTGAAACCGCGGCGCCGGAAGAAATCGCCCGCATCGGTGCTGAACAGGTACAGATGACGCGCGCCGCGCGTGTGCGCGGCCTTGCGCGCCGCCGCGATCAACGCGCCGCCAATTCCACGCCGGCGGGCCGATTCCTTGACGTGCAGCGAACGTATCAGCGCCGCGTCGATCTTCGACTCGACGCCGATCGCTCCGACTGCTTCATCGCCGACATAGGCAACGATGTAACACGCGGCCGGCCATTCGATTCCGTCCGTCATCATGCCGGCCCGCGCGAGCATCTCGCGCACGCGCGCGAGGTCACGCGTCTGCTCGATTACGAGTTCGCCCGCACGGCGTTTGCGTATGGCCATGGCGCGATCCGTGAACCTACTTCTTCGGCGGCGGAAAAAGCTGCACGCCGGCGTCTTCGTCCACCACCGTGATCGCTTTGACCGGGCACGAACGCGCCGCCGAGATAATTATCGAGTCGCCGGCGCCCGTCGGGTTGACGACTTCGGACTTGCCGTCCGCGCCGAGTTGAAACACGGCGGGCGCCGTTTCCACGCACTCGCCGCTGCCGATGCAACGGGTCTTGTTCACTGTGATTGAAAGCTTCGCCATCGCTGCCTCCGCGTTGTGGATGAAGAATAGAATCCGCGCTCGACGCGTCGCAAGTATTCTACCGCTTCAATCGCCCGGGCGTGTGCGCGCGCGCAATTGAATCCGCCCGCGGTGCGGCTGATACTGATTCGCGATGGGGCAAATCGCCGGCACTGGAATCGACGTTATCGAGGTCGAACGCATCGAGCGCGCTCTCACGCGGCCCACCACCGGCGAGCGTTTTCGCGCCCGCGTCTTTACGGCAGACGAGGTCAGGTACTGCGAGTCGCGCGGGCGTCCCCGCTACCAGAGCTATGCCGCGCGCTTCGCCGCCAAGGAAGCGACGATGAAGGCGCTTGGCACGGGATGGAACCGCAACGTCGGATGGAGTGAGATCGAAGTCGTGCGCGAGCGCGGCAAAGCGCCAACCATCGCGCTATCGGGCAAGGCGGCGGTGTTCGCGCAAACAAAACAGATCACGCGCTTTCATCTGAGCATCACGCATACCGCCGCCCAGGCCATCGCCCACGTCATCGCCGAAACCTGACGGCCCGGCTACTTCGACGGCGACGGCGCCGCCTCGGGCGCCTTCGCCATGTACAGCGGCGCAGGCTTGTTGAGTTGCGCGAAACTGAAATCGCTGAGCGAGAACACGGCTTTGCTCGCGCTTGAAGATGCGTAGTACTCCGTGCGCGGTCCGGCCGGTTCAGCGGGAATTGGCGGGGTCGTTGGCTTGACGCTGATCTTCGCGAGCTTGACCGCGCCGAGATCCTTGCCGTCCTTGCCGACGAGCGTGATTTCAGCCGCGGGATTGTCCAGCCCGAACAGCTGAGCGCTCGGCATCGGATCGGCGACGATCGACGTGCCTTTCAGATCGCGCAACTGATTGAGAAAGCGCTCCACGACCGGGATATCGCCCTCCGACGTCTTGGCCCCAACCATCACGTCCCACTTCCCGCCGGCCGCGCGCTCGAGCGTGAAGTCGCCGTCTCTGCTCTTGACTTTGACCGTCGCAACCGCCTCGGGATCGACTTTCAGAATCGTTCGATCGCGAAAATCCGGTGCCGACTTGTCCAGGCTGCTCATCACGTACCCGGCCACGGCGTAAACCGGCGCGCGCTCTCCGCGGCGCACGTAAATTCCGCTCTTCCCCTGCTCGCTCTGTTTGAAGCCGAACAGCATCGATTGCTGCTCGCCGTTCTTGAGCACCACTGTCGCCGTCAGATGCGGTTTTTCGAGCCCGTATTGCGTGACGTTGCCGGGCGCATCGGCGATAAAGTCGGACGCCTTCGCGTTGACCAGCGTGCTCAGTGCCACCCGGACCGCCATGTCGTCGGCCGGGTACGGCGCGGGCTTGACGATTTTCCACTGGTCGCCGGCGCGATCGATTTCCACCGTCTGTCCATTGTCCCGCGCGATGATCAGCTTCTGAACGTCGTCGAGTTTGAATCCCATCAAGTCGCGGACGCGCAAATCGTTGACGGTCTTGTTCATCCCGGCCGAGAACACGGCTTCGGTCAGCAGCACCGCCGGGCCGTCGGCGAGCCGGACATAAGCGTTGAAGCCAATCGGCGTCGATTTCCCGACTTCGATCGCGGGCAACGTTTTCTTGTCGAAGGTCGTGACCGTGACGGTCGTGGTCGGAGGCTTAAGCCCGAATGGTGCGAGATCCGCCGGCTTCTCATCCGCCGTGCGGACCACGGCGCAGTCGGCGATTGCGCGCGCGAGGTTGTTGGCCTGCGTCTGGTCGGCGTCGGCTCCGATTGGCTTCACGAGCCGCCACGACTTGCCCTTGTCGCGCTCGAGCACGATGTCCCGGTCCGAATAGTGAAGTTCAATTTTCGCGATATCGTCCTGCTTGACGCTGAGCAGCTTGCGCTGCGCCTCCGTCTGGGAATAACGGCCGACGATAAAGGCGTAGCCGCCTACAATCGCGAACAGGACCAGAACGATAATGGTGTTGCGCAGCCGCATCGGACTTGAGTCGGACTAGGGGGGCACCTCAGTTGCGCCGTTCCCACCACACAACGATCCCCGCAATCAGCAGCATCTCGGGCAGGAACAGCACGGCGAAAGCAAACACTATAGAGAATTGCGCGGTGGTCAGGCGAAAGCGCGACGCGCGGATCGACCGCGGCCTGATCGAGATCGAATTTTCCTCGCCGGTCAGCCAGTCGACGCTATTGATGAAAAAATCGGGGTTGAAGGACGTCGCGTATTGATTCTCGGCAAACTCGGTACTGCCGTACACCACCATGCGCGCATCGCCCTTGCCCCAGCCGAGTTGCTCCAGGTTGCCGTCCACCGCCATCACCACCGTGATCGGTCCGCGCGTGTCCTTGGCTGTCAGTTCGGCCTTCTGCTGCCGGAACAGCATGTCGAGATCGACCTCCGCCCACGACGTTTCGCTGGTGCTCGCAATCGGGGTGACGGTCAGTCCCGGCTTCAAATCGGGTTCGGCGGTAAGCGATCGCGACATCGGAAATTCGGTGCGCTGCTTGAAACCCTTGGTAATCGGATGCTCGCCGTAGGTCTGCACGAGAGGATTGAGCCCGAGCGCGGGACTTTGGAACAGCCTCATCACCTGGTCCACCACGATATCGTTGCCGACCTTGACGCCCCAATCGCCCGCCAGCTTCACCATCGCCGCTTCGTCAATTGGATTGTCGGGGCGCTGCGGCCGGTACATCGCGATCATGCGGCCGCCATGCTTCAGATAGTCATTCAACGAATCGATCTCGTGCTGGCCGAGCGGCTTGATCGGTCCCGCGGCCACGACCAGGCTGGCGTCGTCGGGCACCTTGGGCAATTGTGCGAGCTCGAGCTTGCGAACCTCGTAGCCCTCGCCTTCCAAATCTTTCTTGATGGTGCCGTAGCCCGTCTGGGTTTGGGCATCGTCGGGATCGGCCTCGCCGTGCCCGTCGAGGAACTCGACGACCTTCTTGCTGCTCCTGGTCGCGCGAATGATCGCGTTAGTCAGCGCTTCCTCGTTGAGCTCGGTGACGTTGGTGCCCTCGCCGTTATCGCCGCCGTACTGCATGTGCGTGGTGCCCATCACCGACACTTTGAAACGCTCGGCGAGCTCGGGATGCTTGTCGGGATCGACCAGCTCGTAGGTAAGCTTGGGCGAGTAGTACGCAAACGTCTCGTAGAGGTCGCGCGCGGTAGGATTCTCGCCGCCCTGAAAGAAGCCGTAGAACTTGAGCGGCTTCTGCAAACCCTTCACCACGTTCACCGACTGGCTCGAAAGACTGAACACCTTCTCGGCCGTCAGATCGAGCCGGGTGTGATGGAGCGTCGAGATATAGTTAATCGCGACCAGCAGCCCGATGTAGGCAGCCGAGTAGATGACGGCGTTGGCGCCGTAACGCGCCGAGCGCCCGGTCGTGATCGATGAAAGCTCGGAGCGGCTCGAAGTGATCCACAGGACTATCGCGAAGATGCCGCAGATCAGGTTGACCCACACGAACAGCCGAAAGCCGTTCGAGATGAAATAGTCAACCAGCCCGAATGAGAGCAGAACCAGGCCGAGAATTCCGTAAAGCGCCGCCGATCGCCGCATCCGCCCCTCTCTACCTTACCGCCAGCGCGCCGACTCAACCGAGCGTTGGGTCAGGAACAGCGCCACGAAGATTAGACTCAGGAAATAAACAATGTCGCGCGTATCGATGATACCGGTGACCATCTGCGCGAAATGGTCCGGTAGCGAGAGATAGCGCACCAAGTCCACCAGTGAACCGCCACCTCCCTGCGTCGGCCACGATATGACGAACAGCAGCAGCAGCAAGCCGAAGCAACTGATCGCCGCGATAATCTGATTCTGGGTGAGCGAGCTGGTGAACAATCCTATCGAAACGAACGAAATCGCCAGCCACGCCAGTCCGAGATAGCCCGAGAACATCACCCCGACCTCCGGATTGCCGAAGGCCACGAGGATCAGCGGAAACATCCCGGCCAGCCCTATCATAATCAGCATAAAACACGCTGCCGCGATGAACTTTCCCGCGACGATCTCGCCGGTCCGGATGGGAGCTGTCAACAAAAGTTCATACGTGCCGGTTCGCTTCTCTTCGGCAAAGCTTCGCATCGTGATCGCCGGCACCAGGATGACGAGCACGATCGCCAGGTTGTGCAGCATAGGCTCGATTACCCGTTCGTTGAGATTCAAGCGCTGCAACACCTCGGGATTCTGCATCGCGGAATAGGCAGTCAGGGTCACCTCGAAGTAACGCAGCAGCGCGAAGAAAAAGAAGCCGCCCAGCAGGAGGAACACCGTCATAACGACGTAGGCGACCGGCTGCAGGAAATAGCCCGCGAGCTCCTTGCCCGCGATTGTAAGAGAATTTTTCATTCGCGCGGCACGGGTCTAGGTATGCCCCGCTCCAACCTCCTCCAGCGTTTCCTCGGCACTCGCCGCGTCGTCGTGACGCTCCTTGGTGATCGCGTTCAGGAAAATATCTTCGAGCGAGGTCCCGGCCGGGAGCTTCTTCAAGTATTCCTCGAGCACTACCCGGCCGTCGGCGATGATCACGACCTTGTCGCAGATCTGCGAGACCTCGGGCAGGATGTGCGTCGAGAGCACAACCGTTCGGTTGCCCGCGAGATGGTGAATCAGACCGCGAATTTCGTGAATCTGGCGCGGATCGAGACCGATCGTCGGCTCGTCGAGGACCAGCACGGGCGGATCGTGAATCAACGCCTGCGCCAGCCCGACGCGCTGGCGATAGCCCTTGGACAGCTGGCCGCAAATTCGATGCGACATGTCGGCCAGGCCGCAAACTTCGAGCACGTGCTCGAGCGCCGACTCGATCTTCCCGCGCGGGACGCCGCGCAGTTTCGCGACAAACTTGAGATAGGCTTCGACCCGCATGTCGGGATACAGCGGCGGACTCTCGGGCAGGTATCCGATTTTGCGGCGCGCCTCGAGCGATTGCGAAAAAATATCGAGTCCGTCTATCAGCACGGTGCCCGCGGTCGCCGGCATATAGCCCGTGATGATTCGCATCGTGGTGGTCTTGCCGGCGCCGTTGGGGCCGAGAAAGCCGAGGATGGAACCGTTCTCGGCTTTGAACGATACGTCTTTTACCGCGACAAAGTTGCCGTAGGCTTTAGTTAGGTTTTTAACCTCAATCATTCAGGTCGTCCGAATCGAGAGCCACCGAGACGCCGTGGCCGCTTCAGCTTCAATTGACGAAGCGGCCTGCCCGACAATTCAATCAACAACAGAGCAACCGACTAATTAAACACACCACGCCAAACTGTCAATACAACGAAACAACGATCTGACATCGGCCAATATTTTAGATTTGCGTTCGCGGCGCTTTTGCTTTGAGAACCGTATCGGATAGTTTCGATTGATGGCTGCAGAGCGCAAGCAACTCATTCTGGTCGACGGCTCCGGGTACATCTTCCGCGCTTTTTTCGCGCTGCCGCCGATGAATACGTCGCGCGGGATGCCGAGCCAGGCGGTGTACGGCTTCATCCGGATGATTCTGAAGCTGTTGAAGGACGTGCGCCCATCGCATATCGCGATCGTCTTCGACTCGCCGAAAAAAACTTTTCGCGACGACCTGTTCGCCGACTACAAGGCCAACCGCCCCGAGGCGCCCAACGATCTTGTCGTGCAGGTTCCCTATATCCATCGCGCGGTCGAGGCGTTTCGGATCAAGTCGCTGATGCTCGATGGATACGAGGCCGACGACGTGATCGGCACGCTCGCCAAGCGCGCGGCGCACGAGCATTTCATCGTCACGATCATCACGGCGGACAAGGACTTCATGCAGCTGGTCGGCCCGCACGTTACGCTGTGGGACACGATCGCGACCCGCGAAAAGCGAATCGGGGTGCGCGAGATCAAGGAACGCTTCGGCGTTGAGCCGGCGGCGCTGGCGGACATCCAGGCGCTCACGGGCGATCCGATTGACAATGTCAAAGGTGTGCCAGGCGTCGGCGAGGTAAGGGCCGTGGCGCTGGTCAAGAAGTTTGGCAGTGTGAAGGGAATCTACGAGAACCTGGACCGTATCGGTGAGGTTATTCACGGCGATAAAACCGTCAAAGAAATTGCGGGCTGGCTCAGAGAGCATCGCGCCGAGATGGACCTCGCGTTGCGGTTGGTCCGCATCGACACCGAGGTGCCGCTGAGCGTCGAGCCCGACGAATTCGCGTGGCGGGGTGTGGACGAGCGCGCGGCTGCGGAACTGATGCGCGAGCTGGAGTTCCATTCGATCCTGCGCGAGATATCGCCGTCGCAAGTGGAACTCCCCGGTCTGGAATCGACCACGAAGCCTGCCTCCACCGTCACCGGGAAAGATCTCGCCGACGCGCTCAAAACTCTTGCCGGCGCGCCACGCGTCGCGTTTGACCTCTCCGTCGCCGAGGCCGGCCAGGACAGCTTGCAGCTCGCAAGCGCCGACCAAACGATCGTCGTCGAACATGACGGGATCGCGAGCGCAGCGTCTTTACTCGGCTCCGAGCGCCCGCCCAAATCGTGCCACGATCTGAAAACTCAAATCGGCGCGTTCGCCCGGCACGGAATCACGCTCAAAGGCGTTGATTTCGACACGATGCTGGCGGGCTTTCTAATCAATTCGGGACAGCCGGAGCCGTCGCTGACCGACCTGTATCACGAGTACCTGGCGCCCCTTGGCGCCGGCAGTACGCCCGGCACGAATGCGGAGCTGGTGAGAAATCTTCGCGAAGCGCTGGCGGCGCGGCTGCAAGCCGACGGACTCACTTCGTTGTTCGACGACATCGAGATGCCGACCGCGCCTTTACTGGCGGCGATGGAAGCTGAAGGAATCGGCATCGACGGCGATGCGCTCAAGGTCATCTCGAAAGAGTTTGCCGAGCAACTGAATCGGCTGGAACGCGAGTGCTACGAGCTGGCCGGCCGCGAGTTCAATCTCAACTCGCCCACGCAACTGCGCGAGCTGCTGTTCAACGAGCTGAAACTTTCGGCCAAGGGTCTGAAAAAAACCAAGAGCGGCTTTTCGACCGACGCCGACACACTCGAGAAGCTCGCGGCGGTGCATCCGATGCCGCGCAAGCTGATCGAATACCGCACGATTTCGAAATTGAAGTCCACTTACGCCGACGCGCTGTCCGAGGTGATCCGCTCGGGCACCGGGCGGATTCACACCACGTGGCATCAGGCGCTGGTCGCGACCGGACGCGTCAGCTCGAGCGATCCGAATCTGCAAAACATCCCGACCCGCAGCGCCGAAGGCCGCCGGATTCGCCGGGCGTTCGTGCCGAAGCCCGGATGCGTCTTCGTGTCAGCCGACTATTCCCAGATCGATCTGCGCGTGCTGGCTCATCTGTCGGGCGACAAGACATTGGTGGACGCATTCAACACCGGCGAGGACATCCACGTGCGGACCGCGACCGAGGTACTGGGAGTCACGCCGGACAAAGTCAACGCCGAAGCGCGGCGGCTGGCCAAGGTGATAAACTTCGGGATCATCTATGGGATGGGGCCGCAGCGGCTGGCGGGCGAGCTCGGGATTGCGCTGGCGGAGGCCTCGGACTACATCAAGCGCTACTTCGAGCGGCTGCCGGGCGTGCGTGCATGGCTTGATGAGACGGTTCGCAACGCGCGCACGACCGGCTATGTAACGACGATGTACGGACGGCGCCGTTATCTGCCCGAGCTCAATGCCCAGCCGGGCGGGGCTCGGGCGCAAGCGGAGCGAATCGCCATAAATTCACCCATCCAGGGCACCGCGGCAGACCTGATAAAACTCGCTATGATACGGCTGGATGGGGCACTTCGAGAGCGCGGGCTGGGCACGCGGATGATTCTGCAGGTGCATGACGAATTACTGCTGGAGGCGCCAAAAGACGAGTGGCGAGAGGCGGCCGAGCTGGCAAAACGCGAAATGGAGGGGGTGGCCGAGCTCAAAATTCCGTTGAAGGTGGACCTGAAATCCGGACCAAACTGGTCTGACATTACCGGCGCAGCATGAAAAACCCGCTGAATTTAGTCGCCCGCACCTGCGTCTACTCAAGTTGAGAACACCAGGCCGCCAGGACGGTGATGAAGCCGAGCTAATCGATCGCTCCCGCAAGGGCGATTCCGAGGCGTTTGGCGTTTTAGTGGAACGTTATCAGCGCCGGGTAGTCGGAGTCGCGCTGGCGGTGGTGCACAATCAGGATGACGCACTTGAACTGGCGCAAGAAACCTTTGTTCGCGCCTTTGAAAACCTTTCGAAATTCGAATCGCGATCGAGCTTTTCAACCTGGCTCTATCGAATCGCGGCCAACCTCGCGATCGATTTCTGGCGCCGCGAGGGACGCCATGTGGTCCTTCACGGAGAAGATGCCGAAAACGAAATCAGCCGGTTGCCGACCAGCCGGGGAGACTCATTCAAGGAAGTCAGCCGTAGTGAACTCTCGGCGCGACTAAAGCAAGCGCTGGAGGAGTTGACGCCGGAACATCGTGCAGTGATACTTTTACGCGAAGTCGAAGGAATGTCGTATGACGAAATCAGCGACGTCTTGCAGTGTCCAAGAGGAACGGTCATGAGCAGGTTGCACTATGCTCGAACTCACCTGCGCAACATCCTGAAGGACGTGGCCGGGAGCTGAGCGACAGATGGCTGAATGCGGTGAAATAGGCATGATGCTCGGCGCGTTCGAGGACTCCGAACTCGAGCCCAACGAGATGCAGGAGGTTGCGTTTCATCTGGCGCGATGCGAATCCTGCACCGGCATCCTCGCCGATTACTCGACGCTCGGACGAGACCTCAGATCGATTGCGCCGGAGCCGCCGCTGGCCGGATTTTCAAGCGCGGTAATCGCTCGCGTCGATCGCCTGCCACAGCCGCTGCTGACCAGAATCGCGCGCTACCTGAGGCGACAAGCGGATTCTGTCGGTGCGGGCTTGGCGTGGGGCGGCGCAGCAGCGGCGATCGCCGTCCTGACGATAATTCTGATGACGCCGTATGCCGAGCAGTTCGCCAATCGAGGGCCGCACTCGGCGACTTCGATCGTCAAGGCCGAGCACGAAGCCGCGATGGCGGTAAATCAAGTGGCGGGATCGGCGACCAGCGAGCCTACAATGGCGGATAACGATTCTCATGCCGACATCTCGCGGCTCGAGTCGGAAAACCATTCGGTCGCAGTCTGGAGCGAGCCTCGCAGGGACACGACAGTCATTTGGTTACCGGATCAGCCTTAGGTCGCCATGACGCTGCGCCCCGGTAGCCTCACCTTCCTCATCATCGCGATCGCGGCCTTCGGAACGCCGGGTCTCACGTATGCGCAGGCGGGACCGAGGCAGGTGACCGTTTATATCGACTCGGTTATGGCCGCGGATACCAACGAGGGGACCGACCCGCGGATCGCGCCGATGGGCAAGAAGCTGCAAGGTTTATTCGGCTTTTCGACTTACAGCCTGATCGGTCACAACGAGGGGCAGACCGATTGCGGCAAGATGATCGCGTTCACGTTGCCGGGCGGCAAAATTCTCCACGTGCAGCCGCGCGCCATCGACGGCGACATGATCGCGATGGAGATCGTGCTGTTCGACGGAACGCGCCCGATGATGACCACCGACCTCAAGCTCAAGAACAATGGGACGTTGATCATCGGCGGCCCGCGCTACGAGCAGGGGATGATGCTCATCTCGATTGGCGCGAGCACTCGCGGATCGCATCCGATGCAGGCTCAAGTGGGCTCCCCGGCCCAGGCAAATACCCGCTAGCAGCAGGGGTGACCCCTGGCCGTGGCGACGGCAGCGCAGTATTAAGCGGTTGGCAGGGGCCGCGCGTTCAGAGCGGATCGAAGTACGGCGCGACGCGGCCGTCGAAGTGGAACTCGCGCGCCAGCGCAATCCACTTGCGATCGATCCCGTGCATCGGCTCCGGCATACGGTCGAGCGGGAAGAAACCGGCGGCGATCGCCTCAAGCGGATTTGGCTTCAGCTCGCCACCGACGATTCGACAATAGAAAAGTATCGCGTAGATATGCCGGCCGGGTGAGCCGTACTTCTGGCTGTCGAGTACAGCGATCAAACGCTCGGGCTCGACGATAAGCCCGGTTTCTTCGCGTGCTTCTTTCGCCGCGTTCTCGGCGGGCGACATGCCGACATCGCAGAACCCGGTGGGATACCACCATTTGCCGGTCGGCCGCTGAATCAAGAGAATTTCGTCGCGCTCGTTGAATGCGATCACGCCGCATCCCGATGCCGTGGTGACATATCCTTCGTAGCCGCCGATCACCTGCTCGCGCCATCGCCGGCGCAACGCTTCGGCATCTTCGCCGCTGGCGCCGGCAAGGACCGCATGCATTCTGGCCGCCTCTTTGAGCAATTCCTCGTAGCGTTCGGAGTCGAAGCCGTCGGGCTTGAAGGCAAGTCCGGTCCGCGCGATCGCTGTTATACGTTCGATGAAGCGCGCCAGTTCGGCGAGCAGATCAGAATCCGGCATTGGAAATTTCCTTGTCGCGAGTTCGCGGAACAATATAGCATGGCGGCCCGGTGCGACTGCGATGAAGCTCATCCTGAGCCGCAAGGGATTCGACTCGGCGAACGGCGGATGCCCGAGCCCGATTCTGGACGGCCGACTGTTGTGCCCGCTTCCGATTCCTGATGCAGGCGCGCCGACGACCTACGCGGAAATCTCTCCATTCAACGGCTCGCCAATCGCTCGGATTGTCGAAGACCTGACGCGCGACCGATTCAGGCGAGGCAACCGCGCGCATCTCGATCCGGATTTGCGCCGCGATGCGATTGCGCGCTCCGCCCGATGGCGTCCAATCTTCGGTCAGGCCGGAGCCGCGCAGGGCCATCTCGCGCGCCACGGGATAGGCCGCGGCGATCTGTTTCTTTTCTTCGGATGCTTTCGGCGTGCCGAGCAGATTGAGGGCGCGTTCCGCTTCGTCCGTGGCGCGCCGAACCTTCACGTTATCTTCGGATGGCTCCAGGTCGGCAGAGTGATTCGCGCTACCGATAGCGTCGCCGCCGAAATCCCGTGGGCAGACGGACATCCGCATCTCGCCGCGCCCGACCGATACAAAAACAACACTCTCTATTTCGCGAGCGACCGTCTCTCGTGCATCGGGATTGACGCAAGCGGCGGCGGAACTTTTGACCGGCTCGGACCAAAGCTGGCGCTCTCGCAGACCGATCCGTACATTGGATGCTCAGCGTGGCGGCTGCCGCGATGGTTCGATCCGGGCGAGCGCCCTCCTCTCTCCTATCACTTGAAAGCGAGTCGCTGGACGGACTGCGAGACCTCGATTCGCTTGCAGTCCGTCGGTCGCGGTCAGGAATTCGTGCTCGATGTAGACCAGTATCCTGAAGCCCGCGCCTGGTTGCGATCGATCTTCCGCGCCGCCAATCGCTACTGACTCGACGCGGAGCCGCACACCGACCAGGCCGCGTCGGCAAGCGCGGGTACCAGCGCCTTCATGCCGGCGAAAAAAGGATCGTCGGCCTGTCCGAGCACGAATCGGGCATAGCTGCCCTCCATGATGATCGCGAGCTTGAACAGCGCGAACGCCTGATAGAACGGAAAATTGCGCATCGCGCGCCCGGTGCGCCGCTCGTATCGATCGATCATCTCGCGCCGCGTCAGCCATCCCTCGGCGGCGTTCATGCTGGCGATCACGCCACCCGACGCGCGGTCGGTCGGGTCGGGCCAGTAGGTCAGCATCCAGCCGAAATCCGCCAGCGGATCGCCAATCGTGGACATCTCCCAATCGAGCACGGCGATCGCGCGGGCGCTGTCGGGGTCGAACATCACGTTGTCGAGCTTGTAATCTCCATGGACAATCGTGGGCGCCGGCGACTCGGGGATTCGCGCGCGCAGCCAATCCTTGACGTTTTCCATCACAGGCAGCGGGCGGGTGTGCGGAATCGTACGCTCGAGCTGATCGGACCATCGCTTGAGCTGGCGTTCGAGATAGCCGTCAGGCCGTCCGAAACCCTCAAGACCGACCGCCCGCCAATCGACTTCCTGCAGCGCGACGAGGACATCCACCATCTGCTCGCTGACCCGGCGGCGAAGCTCGGGCGTTTGAACGAAATGCCGGTTGTCGGCTCGCACTACCTCGCCGCGCATGTACTCCATCAGGTAAAACGGCGCGCCGACATATGAGGGATCGTCGCACGCAGCGTATACGCGCGGCACCGGCACGGCAGTGTCTTGGAGAGCCTTGAGCACGCGATATTCGCGCATCACGTCGTGCGCGGTCGGGAGCAGCGATCCACGCGGCGGGCGGCGCAGCGCCCAGCAATTGCCGTCGAAATGAATCAGGTGAACCTCGTTGGAATGACCGAACGAGATATTTTCGGACCGAAGTGCGGCGGTGCCGCCGAGCTTGCGCTCATCGAGGAACCGCTTCAAGCCGGCGAGATCCACCGTGGCCGACGGTCCGGTTTTTTCCTGCGTCGAAGCACTCATCGACCCGTACTGTTTTCGCAAACGCAGCTCGCGGTCAAGTGAAATTGACCTGGCTGCGCCGATTGGGCTGCCGCCCCCTCCGTGACCGCCGTCTTGCGATGGCAAAGCGCGGACCTGTACAAAGAAATGCAATGAACGCGGCGCCAAAGTTGAACGACAGCCAGAGCACCGGCCAATTGGCGGCGATGATCCGTCTGGCACGGCCCCATCAATGGATCAAGAACGCGCTGGTATTGGCGGCGCTGGTATTCGGCCAGCGTCTGTTCGTTTTTCACGATGTCGTGCTGGCGGTCGTCGCAGTCGTCGCGTTCTGCGCGCTTTCGAGCGCCGGTTACGTTCTCAATGACATCACCGACCGCGACGCGGATCGACTGAATCCCGAAAAATGCGACCGCCCGCTGGCGCGCGGCGATATCACGGTTACCGCGGCAAGCAGGGCGGCCCTCTCGCTGGCTGCGGTTGCGGCGGTGTTGAGCATCGTGTTGGGCCGGGCATTCGTGGGAATCGCACTGGTGTACGTCGCGCTTCAGTTTGGCTATTCGCTGTGGGCCAAGCATCAGGTGGTCATCGACGTGATCGCGGTTGCGATCGGTTTCGTGTTGCGCGCATTCGCCGGCGGCGTCGCAATCCACGTCGAGGTATCGCCGTGGCTGGTCTTCATCACGTTCGTGTTGGCGCTGTTCCTGGTGCTGGCCCGCAGACGCCACGAACTGATCGCGCTGGGCGACGACGCCGTCGCGCATCGCAGCGCGCTCTCGCAATACAGCGTCCGGCTGGTCGATCAGATGATCTCAATCGTCGCCGGCGCGACTCTCGTCAGCTACATGATTTACACCGCGTCGGCCGAGGTCGAGGCGAAGCTCGGAACCCGGCATCTCTATCTGACGGTGCCATTCGTCGCATTCGGAATCCTGCGCTATCTGTACCTGATCGATGAGCGCAACGAAGGCGGCGACCCCGCCAGCGCGCTGCTTCACGATCGGCCGCTTATACTCGCGGTGGCGCTGTGGATCCTTACCGATGTCGCTTTGTTGTACTTCTAGAGCCGGATTTCCGTTTTCCAAATGGAAATTCCGGTTCAAGGGATGTAGCGACCCGCAATGGCGAAGGTGTCGGTAATAATTCCGGTATATAACGGCACAGCCACGATCAGCCGCGCGCTTGACAGCGTCTTCGCGCAGACCTTAGCAATCTGAGATAAATCGAACGCAATACTAGGAGATAATCATGTTCCGAACCGAGTTGCGGAGACTTGTAAGGCATACCTACCAGTCAGCGATGGCCAGAACCTTTCAGGCCCGCCAGACGCTCTTGGCTCATCCCAGATACGCCGATCCGCTCTGCCTCATGAGATTTGGCCGCAAGGTCTATTCCCAGAACGACGAAGACGGCATCATCGCCGAAATCTTCCACCGGATCGGGACCGCCTCAAAGCGTTTCGTCGAAATCGGATCCGGCCAGGGGCGTGAGAACAACACGCTGGCGCTGCTTCTGCAAGCCTGGAGCGGTGGCTGGATCGATGCCAGCGCCAAGAACGCGCGACGCACCCTGGAGTGTTTTGCACCGCTGCTGGAAAAGGGGCAGTTGAAATTCGTCGAAGGCTTCGTCACCCGGGAGTCGGCTGCAAGCTTGATTGACCAGGCAGGCGGCCTGAAAGACCTTGACCTTTTCAGTATCGACATCGATGGCAACGAATTTCACATTCTCAACACGTTACCGCTCAAGGCCAGACTTGTAGTTACCGAGTATAATGGTAAGTTTGCGCCTCCAATTGAGTGGACGATACCGTACGACCCCAAATATCTCTGGGACCGTACGGATTATTGTGGAGCCTCGCTTGCCTTGCTCGAACGGCTGATGCGCGAGAAGGGTTACAGTCTCGTCGGCTGTAATATCACAGGCGTTAACGCGTTTTTCGTCAGAAGCGACCTTGCCGAAGGAAAATTCCTGGCCCCCTTCACGGCGGAGACGCATTTTGAAGAATGCCGCTACTGGATGACGCCAGGGTTCATCTCCGGCCATCCCTTCGGCCTCAGACTGAAATAAAGTGTGGCGGCGACGGAGCTTGGTGATTCTCCTGACCGACACAAAAATACTTAAGAACTTTTCTGCCGATTCGCGTCACTCCGCGCATGGGCGATAGGAAGACCTGAGCCGCAGCGCGCGCTCTCAATAATTCGGCAGAACTCCGGTCGGCGAGCCAACCAGCCCCAGTTGCTGAAACGGATTGCGCCCAAATGGACTTCGCCCATACGAGCCCAAACCGCCCAGCGTCAACTGGAACTGGAGCTGCACTTCATTGGGATTGTACGAATCGGTGATTCCGAAGTCCGCCGCCCAACAGTCGCATGGCGATTTCAGCCGCAATCCGTATTCGGTATACAGCATTTGATTCGACGCGACATCGTAGTTGGGCGAAAAGTAAACGCCCATAAAATCGAATAGCTCTGTGTACGCGGTTCCCGATATGAACTGCGCAGCGTTCCTGCCTAACGGGGGAATGGCGGTGTCGTCCCGATTGGCGTAGTTGTATGCCAACTCGAAGAACGAGCCTTGTAGCGCCTTGCCCATATACATATTCGACCCCTTGGCGGTCGACCACGGCGGCTGATAACTCACCGACGCGTCGGCAAGCGTGACCCCCGCATGGGCTCGCGGACTGTAGTCGACCTGCGTACTGAATACCGCAACCTGGGTCAAATAGATGTTCAGCAGCGCCTCGACGTCCGACATGTCCGATCCATCGGACACCGGGTGCCCGATGTCGTAAGCCTGCTGTATCGTCAGCGAGCCCATTTGCGACGAATGCTCGCCGTCTCGGACGATATTTCCGGCGTGTGACACCAACGTATCCGGGCCGATGGTTTCTTCGTGCAATGGCCCAGCGGTCGAATCGCTATCGGACGATCCTTCGGTCGGGGCCGTCTCGGTCGTCGTCTCCTCCGGCGGCAATCCGCGGGACTTGGCGAACAGCCGCGTGGTGAACCCGTAACTGACGAGGCTGCGCGAGTTCAGACGATCGAACGAATCGAACAAGGGCATGTTGCCCTGGTAGATGTTCGGCACGTAGTAAAAGTTGGCAAACGGTTCGATCGTATTTTTGAGCTTCTCAATCGACTTCCATTCGACGTCGTAAACGCGATCGAGGACCGTCGAGATTCCGGCTTTTGCGTACGGGACGATTCGTGCGCTTGTCCCGTCCGCGCTGGAGGCGCTCACCGCAACACAATTATTGAGATTGAGTACAGCGCCGCCGCCATTTGCGCATGTGGGTTCGGGGTACTTGGGTGTGGCTCCGACTGGAATGATCTGTAGGTTGTGTCCGGCGGTGTCATAGAACGCAGCTTGCGAACCCACCTCTCCGTAACCATAGACGTAGTCGCCCCAACGCCACGGCAGTGTCACGCGAGGATTGGCGTCCAGCCGCAGCCCATCGATCCCTTGGTACCGGTAGAAGTTGACCGCCTCCGCATCGTAATCCGCGAACATAAGGTTGTTGAATAGTTCCTGGCGTCCGGTCACCGTCGCATCGGGCAGCCGCTGCAACGCGAATTGTTGCGGCTGAATCAGATCCTGATTCCAGTTCCCCCCCAGCCGCACGAACGCGTCTTCGAATTGATCGAGCAACCCGAACTCCGACGGCGCATTTCGCAGCGAGCTGAAGCTGGTGCCGAAGCCGTGCGACAACGTCCACACATTCATCTCTCGCAGGTACAGGCTGTCGCTGACGGAAACTGTGTCGCCGTATGCCATCAGGTCGTCCGTGAGATGCTCCCGCGTCATCGCGATAGTCCCATAGCGGTCCAGTGGGATGTGCGGATCGGCCATCTGCGTGTCCGTGACGTCGCCCACACGATTCGCATCCGACCGCAGCGACTCGTTGTAGAACGCGCCGTCCACCCAGAAATAATCGTCCTTCCCATTCACCAGCCGATACTCGCCCAGGCCGCCGACTCGCTGCGAGGTCTCGACGTCGAGCGCGACCGTCGCGTCGGAACTTTTACCAATCGCGATATAATACGGCTGAAGCCACTGATATCCGCGCAGTCCCGAATGACCCTCCCGCCCCATCAGAAGCCCGCTGTGCCGCGAAGTATCGGCCGGAAAGACAAAGTACGGAAACTTCATTATCGGGTAGCCGGCCACGTCGAAGGTGGCGTTCTTGGCGGTGCCGGTGTGCCCCATGTTCACTACCATCTGATCCGCGTTTATCGACCAGTCGGGCGTGCCCTTCTCGCATCCGCAGGTCGTAAAGAATCCATCCTTCACCTCGTAGCTCTGCCCCTCGAGCTTTACGATCTGCTTGCCTTCAAGATGGTAAATATCTTTTTTCGCCAACACCTTGGCGTTGTTGAGCACCATCGTCTCATTGGTAATGTCGATCGTCCCGTCGGTCGCCCACATTTCGATTTCCGGATCGATCAAATGGACATGGCCGATCGCGCGGGCCTTGCGCTCACGGCGCATGATGTCGATCTCGTCGGCCTTCAGCACGCTGCCGCCCTGGCTCATGACGGCGTCGCCCTTTACCACGAAGATGTCGGTCTTGGAGTCGTAGATCGTTTCCTGGCCGGTGACGTTGACCGGTTCTCCTTCATGTTCGGTGCGGACCGGGGTGGGAACGGCAAACCCCTTCCCCCGCTTCGAGGCCGGGGCGGGCTGGGGAGCGGCCGGCGCGTCGGCGTTGGCGACAGCCGGCAAGAGCATCGCTGCCCAAACCAGCAAAACCGCAGTCGCAATTCTTTTAAGCGCCGGCTTCAGGGAACAACCCAATTCGCCCCTCGCGGGTCAGGAAGTGCGGGTAAACTTCGCCGATAAGATACACCGATCCCGTGACCAGCGCCACGTCATCGGGCGCCAATTCGGAAATCACCCGCTCGATCGCGCGCCGCGGATCGCGCTCGACCCGAGCGGGACAGTGCGCCGCGAAATGCGCCACCAGTTCCTCCGGTTCGAGCGGGCTTTTGGGCTTGGCCCGCGTCAGGGTGACATCGCGCACGCGCGGACCCAGCATCGCGGCCATCGTGCCCCATTCCTTCGCGGACTGGCAGCCGAATATCAGGCGCGGTTTCACGCCCGGACCGAGCTCGACGCTCATCGTCTCGAGCAACGCCGCAATACTCATCTCGTTGTGCGCGCAATCAAGGATGACGAGCGGCCGCTTCGATACGATGTCGAAGCGCCCCGGCCAGCATATTTCCCCGATGCCTCGTCGGATGGCGTCCTCGTCTATTCGCCAGCCCTGGGCGCGGAGCGCCTCGAGCGTCGCCACCGCAATCGCGGCGTTCTCATGCTGAAATGGACCCGCGAGTCCAATCTCGAGATCGCGGATTTTTAAGCCCAGGCCGTGGTAGTCCAATCGATGCGCCGGGGCGTGCGATCGGTACGAGAAGTCGCGATCGATCAAACGCACGGCGCTTCGGCGCTGCGCCGCAAGCGACGTCAGCACCAGCCGCGCATCGGGGTCGCGCGCGCCAATCACGACCGGTATATCGCTTTTGATTATCCCGCCCTTCTCACCCGCGATAGCCGCGATCGTGTAGCCGAGATATTCCATGTGATCGAAACCGATCGGCGTGATCACGCTCAAAATCGGCGTCACGACGTTGGTCGAATCCAGGCGCCCGCCGAGTCCCGTCTCGACCACGGCAATATCGACTCGCGCCTCGGCGAAGTACAGGAACATCATCGCAACCGTGAACTCGAAAAACGTGAGCGCCAGGCCCGCACGATCGTAAATCGCGCGCAGCCGCTCGATATAGTCGAGCATCTGCGCCGCCGGCATTTCGGCGCCCGAGATTCGCGTCCGCTCCGCCAGGTTTACCAGATGCGGCTTGGTGTAGAGTCCGGTGCGGTAGCCGGCTGCGCGGATGCAACTGTCCAGCATCGCGGCCACCGAACCTTTGCCCTTGGTGCCCGCGATATGCACGGCGCGAATTCGCCGATGCGGATTGCCGATCAGCTCAAGCGCGGCGTCCATGCGCTCGAGCTTGTAGATCTCGCCGCGCGACTCCAGCGAATACAGCCAGTCGATAGTCTTGCTAAGCTGGTCCATTTCCAGCTCCGGAGTTTACCGGCTGTCACTCGCCAGCGGAAGTTTCCCCCCCCGCCCCCGGTGATCTCCGAATCCTGCTCCGCCCGTTACCATGAGCAGCATGTGGACCAGAGGAGATCCGAAACCTGATCCAACTTGGAACATTTGCGGTTGGCAGAGAGGCAGGAACCCCGCGAGACTTTGCGGGTTTGCCGCTCGGACGATGTGCTGTGCTAAAGTTTAAGGGATGTCTACTTTGGGCGAACACATTCGGCGCATCCGGGAAGCATACGGTTTCGGTCTTTCCCAGCTTGCGCGGCTTTCTGCCATATCCGCTTCGCGCATAGCAGAAATCGAGTCCGGAAGTCCCTTCTCCACGGCGGAGCTCGCGCAACTGGCAGGAGCACTGGCTGTTGATCCTGCCCACCTTCATGCAGGAAAGGTCGAGGAAACGCAACGTACCGTCGCCCGCTTTCGCGCTCCGATTGGCCTCAGTGAGATTGACGGATCGGATGCCCGCCTTTTGGCGCGCGCCGCCGAAGCAGGCGAGATCTGCACAGAATTGCGTACTCTGCTGGGAAAGGGGACCTCTCCGATAGAGGCGTGCCGCGAGCCAATGGCAGTCACCAAGGGAATCGAAGCGTGGCGAGAGGGATATGAACTTGGCAGTTCGGCGCGCGAGACTCTGCTACCTGCGCACAACGCTCTAACCTCGGTGCAGCAGTGTTTCGAAGATCTTGGCGTACACGTAGCTTTCGTTCACTTTGAAGCTCAGGGGATCGAGGCTGCAAGTCTATTCGAGCCCGGTTCGAGTCCTGTCATACTGCTGAATAAGTCTTCCTCACGGGTTAAATACCCGCTCTCCAGAAGAGCGATTCTGGCACACGAAATGTGTCACCTTCTCCACGATGGTGGAGAACGGGATCTCACGATCGTTTCGCGCGAGGAGGGCTTGGATGCTAGTGGGACGGAAAAGCGTGCCAATGGATTTGCGCCGAACTTCCTGGCGCCCAAAGACTGGGTCCGATCCAGTGGCAAAAATGCGAAGGCCATTGTTACCGAACTGGCTGAAAAGTGGGGTTTGAGCCTTGAGGGCGCAGCTTGGCACGCGAAAAACCTGGGCCTAATCCGAGAATCGCAGGTTAAACAGTTTCGCAACGATGCGCTGAAACCTGGATTCGAATCACAGTTCGAGCGCGAGCTTCCACGTACCCCGCCGGATCTCTTCGGCATCGAAGCCGAGCCCACCGACTTGGCCCGCGGTTATCTATCCGAGCTGGCTATTGTCGCTGCCGAAGAAGGAGCAGTTTCGAAAGCCCGCGCCGCGGAAATAATATCGCTGAAATGACCGTTTGGGTTCTCGACGACGGTCCGCTCGGCATTCTGGCCAGGCACTACAATGCTGCGTGGGCGTGGCCCGCTCGGTCACTTCACACGATCGCGGAAGTGGCCGCGGCCGCCTCACGCGACCGGAGTAACCGGCGGAAATCATTGCTGGACATGCAGCAATCAGGCGAACCAGTTATCGAGGTACACCCGATAATGGTTGACTCAGAGGCCGCGCACTTCCTTTTTGAATATCTAAGGCCTAATGCTCCCAGCGCCACGAAGAACCTGGGCGAAGATGCCGCAATAGCGTACTGCGCGATTGAGAGGAAAGATGCCTGCTTCGTCACCATGGATAAAGGCGCCGCTTTTTTGGCCTTGTCCGAGCTTGGAAGCGACCGCGTGGCCACACCTTTCGATCTCTGGGCTGACCTGTTATCGAAGGGGCTCATAAGTCCGGATGAGTTTTCAAGTCTCTGCGATACTGTACGCAAATCACTCGCCCTGCCGGGAGTTCCGCGCCGGATACAATCTTGACCGAACATTCTTGCAGTACGAAGTAAAGTTCGACGGCTATCGAGCCATCGCCGTTCGGACGAACAGGCAAAATCTCGACGAACGCTCCGGCGCTTGGCGTTACGTACGCAAAGCTCTCCTTGTGCAAGGAGAGGTCGGCGTAAGCTGGGCAAAACCCGGTGTCACCGGGTGGCTAACGCCTCCACGTCCGGCATCAGGACCGTTACCCGCCGGGCCTGCCCTTGCTTTTGCCTGCGCCCTGCCCCGCGCCTCGGTTGCCGCGCGGCCTCGTCAGCATCCCGAGGATTCGCGACAGCGTGAAGCGCATCTGATGACGCGGGACGATCGCGTCGATCATCCCGTGTGCCAGCAAAAACTCCGCGCGCTGAAAATCCTCGGGAAGCTGTTGATTGCTGGTCTGCTCTGTCACCCGCCGGCCCGCAAAACCGATCAGCGCTCCGGGCTCCGAGATATTCAAATCGCCCAGCATCGCAAACGATGCGGCCACGCCGCCGGTGGTCGGATCGCACAGCACGGAAATATAGGGCAGCCGCGCGTCGCGAAATCGCCCGATCGCGGCGGATACCTTCGCCATCTGCATCAGTGAAAGCGCGCCTTCCTGCATGCGCGCGCCCCCCGACGCAACGAACACGACGACCGGCAGCTTGCGCTCGCGCGCGATGTCGAACAGGCGCGCCAGCTTCTCGCCCACCACCACGCCCATGCTGCCGCCCATGAATTCAAAATCCATCACGCCGATCGCCACCGGCCGATTCTCGATTTTGCCGATTCCAACCACCACCGCGTCGTTGCGGCCGCTGCTCGCCCGCGCCTGTTCCAGCCGCGCCGGGTACGGCTTGGAATCGACGAAGCCGAGCGGATCGCCAATCGCCATGTCGGCCATCAGCTCGCGCCACGTCCCGCGATCGACGCCGAGCGAAAGCCGCTGCGCGACTGTGACCCGGAAATGATATCCGCACTTGGGGCACACGTTCAGATTGCGTTCCACTTCTTTGCGGAACGCCATCTCCTTGCACGCCGGGCACTTCGACCAGATGTCGTCGGAAGGCGCCGGCGCCGCGCCGGTCATCGGTTCGCGTTCAGCCATCTGATTTCCCCAATCCGGGCGGCCGCTCGACTCGGCGCGCCAAGTTCATCGCATCTTTCATTGCGCCGACCATTCCGCCCACCGCCGCCGGCACGTCGCCGGACTTGACGTGCGCCTCGATCAACAGGGAAATCGCACTGCCCACTACCACCGCATCCGCCATCGTCGCGACCTCGGCGGCCTGCTCGGGCGTCGAGATGCCGAAGCCGACTCCTATTGGCAGATCGGTGACGCTTCGAAGCTCGCGCATGTGCGCACCCAGTTCCGCGTCGAGATGCGCGCGCGCGCCGGTCACTCCCGTCACCGATACATAGTAGAGGAAGCCACTGGCGGAGCGCGCGATCGTGCGGCTTCTGTCGATCGGCGTCGTCGGCGCGAGCAGGTAAATGATGTCGAGACCGTTGGCCCGCGCGGGCCGCTTGAGCTCGCCGGCTTCCTCGGGCGGCAGATCGACCGTCAGTATCCCGTCGATACCGGCCCGCGCCGCGTCCGCGCACAACCGCTCGCATCCGTAGTGAAAGATCGGGTTGAAGTATCCGAACAGGATAATCGGAATCTGCGTCTGGGCGCGAAGCTCGCTCACCATCGAGAGAATCGCCGCCAACGACGCGCCCGCGCCGAGCCCGCGCGCCAGCGCCCGCTGGTTGGCGGGACCGTCGGCCATCGGATCGGAAAACGGCACGCCCAGCTCGATCAAATCGGCGCCGCGAGCCTCGAGTTCGAGCACCAGCCTCCGCGTGGTATCCATATCGGGATCGCCGGCCACGATGAACGGGATCAATGCGGCCTCGCCGCGCGCGCGCAGCTCCCGAAATTTACGTTTGATTCGCCCCGCCGATGCCATAATCCTACACCGTCACGCCGAACGCCTTGGCGACTGTTTGCATGTCCTTGTCGCCGCGCCCCGACAGATTCACGATCATGATTTGTTCCTTCGCCAGTTGCGGCGCCAGCTTGATTGCGTGCGCCACCGCATGCGCGCTCTCGAGCGCCGGAATGATTCCCTCGGTCTCCGACAGCGTCTTCAAAGCGTTCAGCGCTTCGGCGTCGGTAACCGAGGTGTATTCGGCGCGGCCCACGTCCTTCAGCCACGAATGCTCGGGGCCGACGCCCGGATAGTCCAGCCCGGCGGCGATCGAATGCGTCTCGCGAATCTGCCCAAGCTCGTCCTGCAGCAGGTAGGTCTTGTTGCCGTGCAGTACGCCGACGCTGCCCGTCGTAATAGTGGCCGCATGATGCGGTCCGCTGATGCCGAGACCGGCAGCCTCGACGCCGATCATCCGCACGCTCGTGTCCTTGATGAACGGATAGAAAAGTCCGATCGCGTTCGAGCCGCCGTTGACGCACGCGACCAGCACATCGGGGAGACGCCCTTCGTGCTTGAGAATCTGGCGCCGCGCTTCGCGCCCGATGACCGACTGGAAGTCGCGCACGATCATCGGGTACGGATGCGGTCCCGCCGTGGTGCCGATCAGATAGTAAGTGTTGCGCACCGTCGCGATCCAATCGCGCAGCGCCTCGTTCATCGCGTCCTTCAGGCTCTTGCTGCCGCTCTCGACGGGAGTGACCTTCGCGCCCAGCAGTTTCATCCGAAAGACGTTCAGCGACTGACGCTCGACGTCCACCGAGCCCATGAAGACTTCGCATTCGCGGCGAAACAGCGCCGCCATCGTGGCCGTCGCGACGCCATGCTGTCCCGCGCCGGTCTCTGCCGTGATGCGCGACTTGTTCATCCGCACCGCCAGCAGCGCCTGTCCCAGGGTGTTGTTCACCTTGTGCGCGCCGGTGTGGCAAAGGTCCTCGCGCTTCAAATAAATTTTCGCGCCGCCGAGCCGTGCCGTCAGGTTCTCGCACAGGTAAAGCGGCGTCGGGCGTCCCACGAACTCCCGCGACCGCCGCTCGAGCTCGTCGCGGAACTTTGGATCGCGGCGTGCTTGCTTGAAGGCGCTCTCGAGCTCGAACAGCGCCGGCATCAGGGTTTCCGCAACGTACTTTCCGCCGAACTGGCCGAAATGGCCGCGGCTATCGGGAACGTTTTGCATTTTTGACGAACCTCCTCAGTTTCTCGTGGTCTTTTACGCCCGGCGACGATTCGACGCCGCTTGCGCAATCGACCGCGTAAGGTTCCAGCGCGGCCACCTCGGCAACGTTGTCGGGATTCAATCCGCCGGCGACAAACGCGCGGCTCAAGTCGAGCCGGCGCAGCTGATCCAGCGGGATACGGCTTCCAGAGCCGCCGCGGAGTTTCGCGTCGAAGGCGTCGAACAGCACGTAGTCCCCCCGGCGCGGCGTCACCCTCAAGATTCCGCCCGGCTCAGGACGGTTTGTGACAATCGTTGGAACCGGCCAACCGGCCAGCGCCGCGTCATCCTCGTCGCCGGAGAACTGGATCATGTCGAGCGAGGCGGCGCGCAATCGGTCATCTATGTAGCCGCGCTCGGCGTCCACGAACACTCCGACCACCGCGGCGCGCGAGCCAACCGCCATGCGAATCTCTCGCGCGCGATCGACCTCGACGTAACGCGGACTCTTCGCGTAGAAATTGAGACCGATCATGTCGGCGCCGGCCGCAATTGCCGCGTGCGCGTCTTCGATGCGCGTTACGCCACAGATTTTGACGCGAACTGTCATCTCATTTCCGCGGCGCGCCCCCGAACGCGTTCATCAGCTCGACGAGTTTCGCACCCGGCGCAGCGCCCCTCAGCAGGCTCTCGCCGATCAGAAATGCGCGCGCGCCCGCCGCGTCGAGCCGCCGAATATCGCCGGGCGAATCGATTCCACTTTCGGTCACGATCACCGCGTCTCCCGTGTAGCCCGCCAGCAGGCGCTCGGTCACCGCGATATCGGTCGCGAAAGTATGCAAGTCGCGGTTGTTGATGCCTACCAGCCCCGAGCCGATTTTCTCGGCGAGCGCGAACTCGCCGGGATCGTGCGACTCGACCAGCGTCGCCATCCCAAGCTCACGCGCGAGCGCCGCGATCGATCGCATCTCCCCCTCTTTCAGCATCGCGGCGATCAGCAGAATGCAATCCGCGCCGGCCGCGCGCGCCTCATACACCTGGTACGGCTCGAAGATGAAGTCTTTGCGCAACAGCGGAACATCCACCGCGGCGCGGACGGCGCGCAGATCGTCGAGCGAGCCCTTGAAATGGACGTCGGTCAGAACGGAGATCGCAGCCGCTCCCCCGCTGACGTACTCGCGGGCGACATTGCCTGGATCCAGTCCCGGCATGATGTCGCCCTTGCTGGGCGACGCGCGCTTGATCTCCGCGATTATCGCCGGACGCCGGGCGCGCAACGCTGCGACGAAATCGCGCGGCTTGGGCGCTCGCCCCGCCTCGGCGACGATTGCCATCGGCGACACGACTGCGCGTCGAGCGCGCACCTCGACGCGTTTGGCGGCGTAAATATTGTCGAGGATCGAGGTCATTGGATTTCTTTCGGGATTTCTCCGCTGCTGGCGCGCCGCATCTTTTCGAGGACTTCCAGCGCGCGGCTCGAGGCGATAATTTCGCGCGCTGCACTCACGCCTTCTTTCAGCGACGCCGCCCTGCCGCCGACGTAAATTGCAGCGCCCCCGTTCAGCGCGAGCACATCTTGCGCCGGGCCCGCGCCGCCATCAAGCGCGCCGCGCAGGACTCGCACGGCATCGTCGAGATTCTCGATCACCAGCGCGCGATGATCGCCGCGGCGCACGCCCAGGCTCTCCGGCGTGATTTCATATTCCGTCAACTCGCCATTGCGGAGTTCCGTAACATGGGTCGAACCGTCGAGCGCGATTTCATCGACTCCATTGTCGCCATGCACGACCATCGCGCGCCGGGTTCCGAGCGCCTTGAGCGCGTACGCCATCGGTCTCATCAGGCTGTCCTCGGCGACGCCCAACAGATGAAAGTGCGGACGCGCGGGGTTGCCGAGCGCGCCCATCAGATTGAAGATGGTGCGAATTCCGAGCGCGTGTCTGAGCGGCGCAATCTGCTTGAACGCGGGATGATACGCCGGCGCGAAAATGTGGCAGCATCCAGCCGCGTCCAGGCATCGTTTCAGCCCATCCGGATCGCAATCGATCTTCACCCCCATCGCCTCGAGCACGTCCGCCGTGCCGACGATGCCGCTGATCGCTCGATTGCCATGCTTGGCGACCGGCACGCCGGCCGCCGCCGCGATCAACGCGGCACCGGTCGAGATGTTGAAGGTGCTGGCGCCGTCGCCACCCGTGCCGCAGGTGTCGAGCACGTCGCCGGCGCGAAGATTGAGCGGACGCGCGCGCTCGAGCATCGCACGCACCGCGCCTGCCAGCTCATCGGCCTCGGCGCCCTTGATTTTCAGCGCCACCAGGAACGCGCCGACGACCGCGTCGTGCGCGCCGCCGTCCATGATCTCGCCGATCGCCAGTTCGGCGTCGGTGCCGGTGAGCGAACGCCCTTCGATGAGCGCCTGGAGCGCGTCGTGGAGTCCGCTCATCGCGCGTTTCCGTCCTTATCGATCCGGTCGAGAAAGTTTTTCAGCAGATGCTTGCCTTCGAAGGTCAGAATCGATTCGGGATGAAACTGTACTCCTTCGATAGCGTGCTGTTTGTGGCGAAGTCCCATGATTTCGTTTTCCGCCGTGCGCGCGCTGACTTCCAACGCCGACGGAATCGACCCCGCATCGACCAGCAGCGAATGATAGCGCATCGCGTCGAACGGGCTGGGGATTCCCGCGAAAATCGTTTTGCCGTCGTGAATCACCGGCGAGGTCTTGCCGTGCATCAGGCGAGCGGCGCGCACGACCTTTCCGCCGAACGCCTCGCCGATACATTGCAGGCCCAGGCACACGCCGAGAATCGGAACTTCACCCGCCATCTCGCGCAGCAGTTTCAGCGAGATTCCGGCCTGGGTGGGCGTACACGGGCCGGGCGAGATGACGACCGCGGCTGGATGCAACGCGCGAATGCCGGCGACGTCGATCGCGTCGTTGCGCTTGACCGTGACGCCGGCGCCAAGTTCGCCGAGGTACTGCACCAGGTTGTAGGTAAACGAGTCGTAGTTGTCGATCATCAGGACTCGAACTTTTTCATTGCCCGCCATACAACCTACCTCCTCGCCGCGTTTTCAAAATCGCGCGCGGCCCCAAGCGCCCGCACCATCGCGCGAGCCTTGTTTACCGATTCCTCGAACTCCGCGCCGGGGTCCGAGTCGGCGACGACGCCGCCGCCGGCCTGAATGTAAACGCGGTTGTTCTTGATCAGCAGCGTGCGCAGCGCGATCGCGGTATCGGTGTTCCCGGTGTAGCTGAAATAGCCGACCGCGCCGGCGTACACGCCGCGGCGCACGCTCTCGAGCTCGTCGATAATTTCCATGGCGCGGATTTTCGGCGCGCCGGAGACTGTTCCCTGCGGAAAGGTCGCCGCGAATGCGTCGAACGCGTCGCATCCCGCGCGCAGCACGCCGGTGACGTTCGACACTATATGCATCACGTGCGAGTAGCGCTCGACGACCATCAGCTCAGTCACTTTCACCGAGCCGATTTCGGCGACCCGGCCGACGTCGTTGCGCCCCAGATCGACCAGCATCACGTGCTCGGCGCGTTCCTTGGGATCGGCCAGCAACTCGGCTTCGAGTTCCCGGTCCTCGGCTTCCGTCACGCCGCGCGGGCGCGTTCCCGCGATCGGCCGCAGCGTAATCTCGCGGCCCTCGACCCGGACCATCACTTCCGGCGAGGCGCCGACCAGCGTGTGATCGCCCAGCCGCAGGTAGAACATGTAGGGCGACGGGTTAATCGTGCGCAGGCTGCGGTAGATGTTGAACGGATGCACGGTCAGGGCCGCCTCGAAGCGCTGCGACGGAACGACCTGGATAACGTCTCCGGCCACGATATATTCCTTGGCCGCGGAAACCATCGCCATGTAGCCTTCGCGCGTCTGGTTCGAGGTGATCGACCCGTCGTTGACGGCGGCGTTGCCTGCACCCTCCAGAAACGGCGGCACGGCGGCACGTTTCAGGCGCTCGATTATCTCCTCGATCTTCACCCGCGCGCTTTGATACGCCATTTTTGTCGAGGCGAACTCCTCGACCGGCACGTTGGCGATTATTTTGAGCGTCTGGCGCACGTTGTCGAAGCACAGCGCCGTGTCGGTGAACATCAGGTGGAAATCGGGGGTGCCGAGATCGTCGTGCGTGGTCTCGGGAATCTTCTCAAAGCATCGCACGATATCGTAGGCGAGAAATCCCACCGCGCCGCCGAAGAAGCGCGGCAGGTTCGCCAGCTCCGGGGCGCGCAAGCGCTTGACCTCGGCGCGCAACTCTTCGAACGAGTTGTCCACCGAGCGCACTTCGACGCCGCGGCCGGGCCGGATGATGTCCATTCGGTTCTTGCGCGCACGCATCACCACCGACGGCTCGGAACCGAGAAAAGTGTAGCGTCCCCATTTCTCGCCGCCGCGGACGCTTTCGAGCAGAAAGGCGTAGTCGTCGCGCGCGACCTTCAGGAAGGCGGAAACTGGAGTCTCGAGGTCGGCGGCGACTTCCTCGAAGACCGGAATTAAGTTGAATCCCTTCGCCGCCAGTTGTTCGAATTCGCTTTCACTCGGTTGCAACATCTCGTTTCCCTCTCTTCCTTCCGATCCCCTCGCTGACAAAAAGAAAAGGGCCGCAGGTTTTTCGCCCGCGGCCCTTCAGGAAATCGGTTTTGCGATGAATTACAAAGCCGGCGCGCAGGCGGGTGCATCGACGTGCGAACGCCACCATCCCGTGCAAACTTTCCGGCCCGTGAGATTCATCGTTGGCTCAATGATCCACGCGTGGCGGGTAATTGTCAATCCAGGCGCGGTAATGCGCGGTTTTGAAAAGCAGAGACGGAATTGACCACCCCGGACAAAATCATCGAGCAACTCGACGCTATGACGATCCGACCGGCGACTGAGGTGCTGCAACCAGCGATAGAGACGCTTCAGTACGCTCAAATTGTGCCGGCTAGTCCTCTCGGCCTCGGCAAAGTCCGATCAGATCATCGAGGCTCTCCTGCAAATGGTGAATATGATCGTTCGTCATCCTGACCTCGGTCACCCCCGCGCTTCCGCTTTGAAGTTGCATGATGTGCGCGTATTCGATTTGCTCGAAATTCAGGAGAATCTGTCGGCCTCTTGGCGACTCATGAACGATGATGAGCTTTGCCATTCGCGGATGCCTCCCGCTCGCGTAATACTACGCGCATGTCTGGCCTGGCAAAAACGCCAGCCAGCGGTAAACGCGCAGACTTCGCGCAGATCGCGGCGAACGTGGCGGAACAGGTTGTTGGCGACGTTATGAAACCGGCTGAGTGCAAGAATCACGCAACGCCCAATCGCCACTATTTGTAGTGCCGTGCGATAGATTGGTCTTTTGCTTTTGGGCGCGCCCTGATACAAAGACGCGCATGAAGCCGCGCCACGGCGCCGCGCTCGCCCTCGTAGTTTTTTTCGGCGCATGTACAATCACAAAGTCGGACATGAACAATTGGGGCGGCGTCCCCGAGTCTCGACTGCTTGCATCATGGCGGGCGCAATTCTTGACGAAGTCGCAGGGGATCGCTTCCGAGCATCATGTCGTTTCGGTGCTAGGGCCGCCGACGCTGATTCAAAAGCGGGAAACCGGCGATCTGGTGCTCTACAAATATTCAGGCGCTGGCGCCGGCGGCTCATTTTGCACGTCTTACACGCTCACATTCGATTCAGGCAGGGTCTTGCGGAGTTGGGCTCGCAACAGGTCGTGTACTCCCTGACACGACCCTTGCAGCCTGCACCTGGGACGCTCATTGCGATTTAGGACAGTGCTCCCGACATTCAGTAACGGTATGAACGCCAGCCTGTGGGTCACAGATTCGGCGAATAACCGCATGCTGATGTTCGAGCCGCCGCTCACGACCGGGATGAACGCCAGCGTCGTCATCGGCCAGCCGAATTTCACTTCGTCGACGGCCTTCACTTCCGTCAATGGATTGAGCGGGCCGCTCGGAGATACCATCGGCCCGTGAGCGGCGCCCAGCGTCTGCCTCAATGCGAGGTCGTGTAGGCTTGGCGGTATTGCTCGCGCAGTTTGTTCTGCGCCGCATTCGCTTCGTCGGCGCTGGCGTAGGGCCCGATGCGGACGCGGTACCAGGTCTGGCCGTTGAGCGCGACCTTTGTCTCCTGCGCGCTGTAGCCGAGCGCCTTCAGCCGCGAGACCATCTCGTCCGCTCCGCTCTTGTCCATCACGGCTTCGATCTGGATGTTGTACGGCTTAGCGCCGGGGGCAAGGGCGTGGGCCGGTGCGGCGGGAGCGGAAGCCGTTTCGGAATCTTCGTCGGATTCGTTTTCGCTTTCGGGCGCGGGACGATTGACCGCCGGCGCCTCGGGACCCGGTTTCAAGCGCGCCACGGTGGCGGGAGACGTGCGCGCAGCCGGCGATATCTCGCCGACGGCGGGCGCGGGCGGCGTGATCGGTAGCGCGGGAAGCGCCGGCGCCGGCGCAAGCGACGGCGAAGCGACGGCCGCAGATGACATCTCAGTTACGGGCGCGGGCTTTTCGCCGGATGCCGGGGCGCTGGGCAGCGGGAAGGTCGAGGAGATTTGATCCAAGTCGGGTTGATTCTGCCGGGCCATCTCGTAGCCCGCGACCAATCCGAGCGCGAAGACCGCGCCCGACAGCCCGACCAGTCCCAGTAGGATTAGAAACGCGCCGCCCGCCCTGATATCGAATCGCATCCCGCCCTCACATCCGCTCTGGAGCGCTCACTCCGAGCAGCTCAAGTCCGCCCGCAATCGCATCCTTGAGAATCCCCGCCATGAACATCCGCGCCAAACTGAGTTCGCGATCCGGCCCGATTATACGATTCGCGGGCTTGTTGTAGTAGCGATGGAACTCGCCGGCCAGCTCGAGCAGATAGAACGGAATCCGATGCGGCTCGAGCGCCTCAGCCGCCGCGGACATGACCTCCGGGAGTCCAACCGCACGCTTGGCGAGATCAAGTTCCTCGGCGCCGAGCAAATTGAGATCCACGGCCGACGGCTCCGCGGGGAGCTTCAAGCCCTTGGCCGCGCCCTCGCGAAAGATACTCGCCAGCCGCGCGTGCGCATACTGGACGTAAAAGACCGGATTCTCGGGCGCCTGCTTTTTGGCGAGTTCGAGATCGAAGTCGAGCTGGCTGTCGGACTTGCGGAAAAGGAAGAAAAATCGCACTACGTCGGCGCCGACCTCGTCGATCAACTCGTCGAGTGTGACGTAGGTCGCCTTGCGCGTCGACATCTTGACCTTTTCGCCGCCGCGCGTGAGCGTGACGAACTGGTAGATAATCGCGCTGACGGGCGTGATGTCGTAGCCGAGCGCCTTGACGGCTGCGATCACCTGCTGATGCTCGGCGATATGATCGGCGCCGAACACGTCCACGATCAGATCGAAGCCGCGCTTGAGCTTCTCGATATGATAGGCGATGTCGGGCGTGCGATAAGTGGGCTGCCGGTCGGGGCCGGAGCGCACCAGCACCGCGTCCTTGGGAAGTCCCAACGGCTCAGCGCGCAGCCAGATGGCGCCGTCCTTTTCGACGGTGAGGCGGCGCTCGCGCAGCGCATCGAGGACAGCGTCAACCAGTCCGGCGTTGATGAGATCGAGTTCGTTGGTATAGACGTCGAAGCGAATTCCCAGGCGCGTGCAGGTCTGGTTGATGTCGGCGAAGATGGCTTTGACGGCCGCCGCGCGGAAAATCTCAAGCTCGGTCACGGAGACCAGCGCGTCGCCCCGCTCCGCTTTCAGAGCGCGCGCGATGTCGCAGATATACTCGCCCTTATAGCCGTCCTCGGGCAGCGGCGCGTCGATCCCGTGCTCCTGGAGATATCGCGCGCGCACCGATTCGCCAAGCAACTTCATCTGGCGGCCGCCGTCGTTGAAATAATATTCGCGCGTGACGTCGAAGTCCACCGCCTCGTAAAGGCGCGCGATGGTGTCGCCGAGCACGGCGTTGCGGCCGTGGCCGACGGTGAGGGGGCCGGTGGGATTGGCGCTGAGAAACTCGACCTGGACTTTTTTTCCAGCTCCGGGACGCAGCTCCCATGCGCGCGGCTTCCAGAACGCGCGTCCGTCGCTCGCGGCGCGGCGCATCTCGGAATGCCAGTAGGGGGGCGACATCCTGAAATTGATGAAGCCCGGGCCGGCGACCGAGACCTCGCTCACTTCCGCGGGCATCGCGACGCGCGACTTGATAATTTCCGCAATCACGCGCGGTGGTTTGCGCTGGGCCTTGGCTATCGTGAGCGCGACGTTCGAGGCGACGTCGCCGTGGGCAGAATCCCTGGGCGCTTCGATTCCGATCGAAGGAATGCCGGCGGTCAACTCACCCGCGGCGCGCGCCCGCTCGATTGCGTCGCGAAGGATGGAGACGATCAGTTCTTTCATCTGTTAAGCCGTGGATGCGTGCAGCAATCGTGTCAGATAGGCGCCGCGATGTTAAGGCGCAGGCGGGCGAGCTTGACGATCGCGGCGGCGCGATGCGACCGTGACGGCGAGAGGCTATCGCTCATGGCCATGCCGGCGACGAAATGGAAAATGCCCCCGCTCGCAAAAGCGTACGAAGCGCTCGGGGCGATTGGCGACGGACGCGTGCGAATCGAGGACAGCCGAAGTGCGACGGTCGTGTCGTCGGACGGGTCGAAGACTTACGAAGTGGAGACCTCGGCGGACGGGCGCGAGATCGCGTCGAACGACAACGCATCGTACTGGCAGGGCTACCTCGGCTATCCGGCGATCGCCGTGCTGCTCGCGCGCGGATTTTATCGTCCACCGGCGAACGTGACCGACGCGCTGGCGGGAGTCGGGTGGAAGGAACTCAATCGCAAGTTCAAAAACGACTGGGGCAAGACGATCGCGCAAGTTGAGAAGGAACTGGAGAAGGCCGGGCACGATCCGGACGCGGTGCGATCGGAAGCTGAAGCCGTGCTGAACTTTCTTCGCGCGCTACAACCGGTGCGCGGCAAGCGCATCCGCCCGCCGGTCGAAAAGCCCGCCATCAAGACCCGCTAGCAGGCTCCGGCCGAAACGATTCGACCACGGCGCGGGGACGACCGATTAGTTACAGACACCGCTGACGGACACGTTGTACGACTGCAGGATAACAAAATCGCGCATGCTGAACTCGGTGGTCACTCCGGATACTTTGCCGCTGGCGCAATTGCTGAGCAGGTTAGCCAGCGCGGTCTGCGTGAGCCCTTGCGGTGCGACCAGGTGAAGATATCCGAGATCGCTGGCGCTCGAGCTGATTGGATTACCTGCGCCCACGCGATCGGAGATCGCACTCGATTGAACGAAGACGCATCCGTAAGCCTGCACGCATCCCGCAAGCAACGCAGCGAGAATTATCGAGTTGATCCGTTTCATCGTTCCTCCAGTCTTTCGATTCGGCGCGAATCGAGCGCGTGCGCGATGGTAATTCGCATCGTGAAATAGAGTCAATCGTGCGCGAGCGGCAGGACGTCGTGCTGTTGTGTGAGGTTGCAAGATGCTAGCGTGGCGAAATTCGCACCGGGACGGGGGTTTCGATGGCGAACGGGGCTGGCGGATCGATCACTTCTCTTTTCACGATATGGACCGCACCGCGCGCGACGATTCGGCGCATCGTCGATTCCGATCCGACGCGCAACGTAATCGCACTCGCGGCTATCGGCCCGGCGATCGGCGCGCTGGCGGGTCAGTGGTCGAAGGCGCTTGGCAGCAACGCCGCTTTGCCGGTTCTGTGGCCGATATGGGTGGGAGTCAGCGTTGCAATTCAGGCCGCCCTCGGAGTTCTCTTTCTGTTCATTTTAGGCGCGGCTTTCAAATGGTCGGGAACCCTGCTGGGCGGCGTTGCGAGCCGAGTCGAGGTGCGGGCCGCGATCGCGTGGTCGCAGGTGCCTGGGATCGCCGCTGGGATCGTCCTGCTGATCGCGGCCTTGCTGGGCGTGCCGATACCGACGCCTCATGCGACACCGGGAACGTTGCCGCAAATCGATCCCGCGTTTTACAAGGTAATGGCCATCGAAGGGGTGCTTGGTTTCTGGGGGTTCATCGTCTGGCTGAAGTGCCTGGGCGAGGTGCATCGATTCTCGGCGTGGCGCGCGCTGGCCGCGATCCTGATACCGCCGCTCATTGCGTTGGTCGCAATCGGTTTCATCGTTTTCGTAGTCAGTCGTCTGATCGGACATCACTGATCGAAATCGCAGGCTCGAGGTGTTCGGCGAGAATGCGTGAACTGAACCGCTAGGCCACGTGCAGTCGCGTTGCCAGGCGCGAGAAGCGAAGACGCTCATCCTGATTGCGCACCGCCTGCTGCAATGCGCTTTTGGTCCCGACCAGCACGCATACCCGCTCGGCGCGCGTGATCGCCGTGTAGAGCAGATTGCGGCGCAGCATCAGGTAGTGACTCGAATGTATCGGCATCACGATCGCGGGATACTGACTGCCCTGGCTCTTATGCACTGAAATCGCGTAGGCGAGCGCCAGCTCGTCGAGCTCCGACAGGTCGTATTCGGCGTGGATCTCTTCAAACGCGACGCTCACGCGCGCCTTGTCCGAGTCGATCGCTAGAATCCTGCCGATCGATCCGTTGAAGACGTCCTTGTCGTAATTGTTGCGCAACTGGATAACGCGATCGCCCTCGCGAAACACGCGGTCGCCGGCGCGTAGTTCGCGCCCCGAGGGATTCAGCAGGCTCTGCAGCTCGCGATTGAGAATCTGCGTCCCGAGCGGACCGCGATTCATCGGCGTCAGCACCTGGATTTCGCGCGGGTCGCTTATTCCGAATCGTCCAATAAGCCGTTGTTGCACGAGCTGCTTGATCGTCGCGAGCACGTCCTCTGCGGCGTTGCGCTCGAAGAAAAAAAAGTCGCCTTCGGCGTCATTGGAGATCTGCGGGAATTCACCGCGATTCAAACGATGCGCGTTGGCAACTATCAGGCTGCGTCGCGCCTGCCGATAGACCTCCTGCAATTGCACGACCGGCACGAAGTCGGATGCGATCACGTCCTTGAGGACGCTGCCGGGGCCAACCGACGGAAGTTGATCGCGATCCCCGACCAGCAGCAGCGAGCAGTTCGGCATCAGCGCCGATAGCAGGCTCGAGGCGAGCTCGATATCCATCATCGAAGCTTCATCGATGATCAGATAGTTGGTGCGGAGCGGAAATTCCCTGCCGCGGACGAAGCCGCCGCTCTCGGGAGAGTATTCGAGCAGCCGATGAATGGTCTTTGCGTCGCGTCCCGATGCCTCCTGGAGCCGACGAGCCGCGCGCCCGGTCGGTGCGGCAAGGGTCGGCTTCAAACCAACCTCGGCCAGCGCGACCAGCAGCGAGCGCAGCAAGGTCGTCTTGCCGGTGCCGGGACCGCCGGTGATAACAGTGACCCGGCTGGCCAGCGCGCATCGGAGCGCGCTCTTCTGCTCGGGCGACAGTTCGAGTTCAGAGCTTCGCACGGCCGCATCCAGGGCGCGCTGGATCAGCTCCTTGCTCATCCCGCGGCCTGCGTTCAATTCCGCGATTCGGCGCGCCACGTTCACCTCGGCCTCGTGCAGGCGTGCGAGATAAACCGCGGTGTGATCGTCCGCGTCTTCGACAACCACCTCGCCGCTGGCGGCGAGATCACCGACCGCCTCGCGCGCCAGATCGGGCTCCATCTCCAGCGCGGTACGGAACTGCCCTTCGAGATACTCGAAGGGCGAATAGACGTGGCCTTCATCGGACATGCGCTCGAGCAGGTACAGGACCGCGGCGCGGGCGCGCTGGATCGAGTTGCGCGGGATGCCGAGTTTCTCCGCGACGGCATCGGCGGTTCGGAATCCGATGCCATGAATGGTGCGCGCGAGTACGTACGGATCGCGTCGTACGACGTCGAGCGCCTCCTTCCCATAGAACTTGTGGATGCGCCGCCCGTGCGAGGCAGCCAGGCCGTGCCCGCGCAGAAAGACCGTCAGCTCGCGCAGCCCGGACGAGTCGCGCCACGCAGCCGCGATTGCCCGCGCGACTACGGGTCCGATACCGGGGACTTCGCGCATGCGTTCGGGAGCGTTGTCGAGCACTTCGCCGAGCGAGTCCCCGAAATGCTCGGCGATTCGCCGCGCAAGCGCGGGGCCGACGCCCTTTATTTCCGAAGCGAGGTAGCGTTCGAGCGCGACCGCTCCGGCGGGCCGCACCGTTTCGAAATCCACCACATGAAACTGATCGCCGAAGCGCGGATGCTGTTCGTAGCCGCCTTGAGCGCGGATGGTCGAGCCAACTTCCAGACCGGCAAGATTTCCAACCACGGTGACGCGGCGGGAGTCGCCGTGTTCGCCGGCAACGACCACGACGGCGACTGAGTAACCGTTTTTGTCGTTAACGAACAGGACCTGATCGAGGACGCCCTCCAGCGTCTCGGCCGCTTGATGCGCTTGTGCCACGGAATGAGGATTACGCGCGGCGGGCGCCGCGTCCAGTTGATGGCGATGGGAGCGTCAACAAGCGCGTGCGAAATCAGATTTCAGACTTCTATGGTTTCCCACTTGCCGGTCTGGAAGCGCCAGACTTTCACCGTCGAGCGAACGACGTAGTCGGCGAGCAGAGACCACCATATCCAGATGATGTTGCCGCCGTGGTACCAAATGAGAATCGTGAGGAAGAGCCTCATTCCGTAAAAGCCCGCCAGCGAACCGTAAAGAGGGAACCGCGAATCGCCGGCGCCGCGCAGCGCGCCGGTGATCGTCCAATCGATCGCCATCAGCGGTTGCGCCGCCGCGAGCGCGTACATGAACTGCACGGTGTACGCGATGACCTGTTTGTCGTCGATGAAGAGCGCCGCGATCTGATGGGCAAAGACGATAAACACCAGGCCCATAACGGTCATCATCACTATCGCCATGCCGGTCGATTCCCATCCGGCTCGGCGTGAGAACTTCGGGTCGCGTGCGCCGAGCCCCTGACCGACAAGCGTCGCGGAGGCGGCCGAAAATCCGAAGCCGGGCAGGAACGACAGCGCCAGGATTCGTACCCCGATGAAATATGCGGCGATTTCCTTGGCGCCGTATCGCGCAATGAATCCGACGTAGGCAACGAACCCGAACTGGATCAACAATTGTTCGATGGCGGCGGGATTGCCGACGCTGAGGATTCGCCGACCGAGGCCGAAGTCGGGCCACAGCCCCTTCCATCGGAAGTTGAGCACCATCCCGTCGATCGACAACGCGTAGAAGAACAAAATCCCGCCGAAAGCGATCGCGAGCAAGGTCGCCACGGCCGAGCCGTCCACGCCGAGCACCGGAAATCCGAGCTTGCCGAAGATGAGCACGTAGTTGAGGAAGATTGCGAGCACGTCGATGATACCGCCGATCCACAGCGGCGTGCGCGTATCACCGGCGCCGCGCAGCGCCGACGCGCACATCAGGAAGATTCCCTGGAACGGCTCCGACAGCATCACGACCTGCAGGTAACGCGCGCCCATCTCGGCCATCTCGCCCTTGACCTGGAACAATTTCATCAGCGGATGAGCGAAAATTATTACGGGGATCGCGATGATCGTCGAAACCAATACGCCGAAGACGACGGACTGCTTCAGCACTTCCTCGGCGCTGTCACGATCGTTCGCGCCGATATAACGCGCGACCAGCGCGACCGTGCCGGTACCGACCGCCGCTATCCCGGCGCGCACCGCACCCAGAATTTGCATGGCGAGTCCGACCGCACCGACCGCGTTCGCGCCGAGCCGTCCCACCATCAGCATCGAGGAAAGGCCGAGAATCGAATCGAGCCCGAACGAAAGAATCACGGGCCACGCGAGCGCCCATATCTCGAAGCGGATCCGCTCGATCGGCGGCAGGGTCATCGCCGCCCCGCTCTGCGCACCGACTTCGGGAACCGACTCGAGAAACTCAGACATGATTGTGAACAGTTACGCCAGCACGAGGCGCGATAGTCAATGGACTGCGCGCGGCGGCGGCCGGGCGCGCGCGAACAGATGAAGATCGTGCGCGCGCGCGAAATCGGCTATATCTCGCGCGGGGGCGGGCAAGGAAATTCGGATGACTGAAGCAGGGCCTGCGACAATCGAATCGTTATCGCGCGATAGACCGTCGCGCCGGCCGCTTGAAATCTTCGCGGCGATCTTCGTCGCCGCCGGATTGATCTATTCGTTTCATCTTGGCGCCGACGCGCTCGGCGCGAGCGAGGCGTTTAGCGCATGGTCGGCGGCGAAGCCGGGAATCGCGGCAATCGCGCAAACGCCGGTACTGCACGAGCCCGGAAAATTTCTCTTCTACTACGCCGCACTGCATTACTACACGCGAATTTTCGGGCTGAGTGAGATTTCGCTGCGCTCGATGTCGGTGATCTTTTCGCTGATGACGCTCGCGCTGGTGTTCGCACTCGGCTGCGAAATGTTCAACCAGAGCACGGCGCTGGCGGCAGCCGCGATTTGGGCATTCAACCCGTTTGCGGTGGCGTTCGCGCACACGGCGCGAATGTACCCGATGCTCATCGCGCTCGCGCTCGCGCATCTGCTGACGCTGGTGCGAGTGCGGTCCCGGCCCAGCATCGGGGTCGGAGTCGGCTGCGGAATTCTCGGCGCTGCGATGCCTTACACGCACATGGCCGGGTTAATGATCCTCGGTGCGGAGGCCGCGATACTGCTGCGCGATCTTGCGCGCGGCAGACGCGACACGATCGCGTGGATGGCGATAATTCTCGCGGGCGTTTTGTTCGTCCCCTACCTGCCCTACGCGATTCGACAGAGTCAGCAAATGATTTATGGGCAGTGGTTGGACTACCTGGGTCCGCCTTACAACTACCCGCTGGCGGGAAAACTGGCGGCAGGGCTTGCCGCGGCTGGAGTGACCTTGTGGCTGGTATTCGGCCGCACAGTGGAACGAGACGGCGACGAACCGCTTCGAGTGCTCGTGGCCTGGATCGGACTGCCGGCGCTGGCATTCGCCGTCGGCTCGGTGATCCTGCATCCGATGTTCAATCCGCGCTATTTTGCGCCGGGAATTGCGGCGTCGTCGTTGTTGTTTGCCGGGTTGATCGGCGCGTGGAGCGCCAAGTGGCGCAATCTTATCGCCGCGGGCTTCGCGCTTGCATGCTTGATCCTGCTGCCTTTCGCCCGGTCCAAGCCGCAGCCGTGGCGAGATCTGGCCGGGGATGTAACGGCAGGCGGCGCATCGGAACCGGTCTTCTTTGAATCGGGCTTCGTTTCGAACGAAAATACGGCAAACCTCCCCAATGGTGGATTTCCATTTGGCTATTACTCAGTTCCATTCAATTACTACTTCAAGGGAGCCAACCCGCGAATAGCTATTCCGGGATATGACCCTAACACAGCTCGATTGACTATTGAGGAGCGGGTATCGGCGGCGGGAGGCGGATGGCTGGTGAGTTGGAAGGATCGCGATGACGTTAAGTCGGAGCTGCCAGACGCGAATCGTTTTCGTGTGGTCGAGACATATTGGCAGCCGCATCTCGCCATTTACCGAATCACACCGGCCGTCAAATGATGGGGGACTGCGCGGATCGCGCACGACCGGAATCGTTTCACACGGAGTAGGCAGCTCGTTGCAATCCGAGCTGATAGCGCGTCGCGTCGATCAGGTTCTGCATCAGCGCAAGCACGGTCATTGGGCCGGTGCCACCCGGATTGAGCGTAATCCATCCCGCGACTTCCTTCACGGCTTCGAAATCTACATCGCCGATGAATCTGCCGGGACCGACACGTCTGAAGCCAACGTCAATCACGCAGGCGCCCGGCTTCACGATGTCCGCCGTAATCAGATAGGGCCGGCCGACGTCGGCGCCGACGCACGGGATGAGGATGTCGGCCTCGCGGCAGATGGCGGCGAGATCGCGCGTGTGGCGATGGCACCACGTAACCGTCGTGTTGCGCAGTCGCCCGCCGAGAATCAGCGCGATCGGCTTGCCGGCGATATCGCTGCGCCCGATAACCACGGCGCGCGCCCCCTCGACGGGTACCTTGTAGTAGTCGAGCAGGGTGAGCACGCCGCGCGGAGTGCACGGGATAAAGCGGCCCCACTGACCGCGATAGAAGCCCCCGACGCTGGCCGCGCCGACGGCGTCGAGATCCTTCTCGGGCGCGATCGCGTCGAACAGGCGGAAGCGATCGACCCAATCAGGGATCGGCAACTGGAGCAGTATCGCATTGACGCGCGCGTCGGCATTGAGTTCCTCGATCACGCTCAGCAACGCGTCGGTGGTCGCATCCGCCGACGGCATCCGCACCGTGCGGCTGTCGCATCCAAGTTCGCCGGCCACGCGCTGCTTATTCTTTACATATTGGCGTGAGGCGGGATCGTCGCCGACCAGGATCGCCGCCAGCGATGGCGTGCATCCGAACTCGCTCTTGAGCTGGTCGACGTGGGCGCGCAACTCCGGCATCAGATGCGCGCTCAGCGCCCGGCCATCCATGATGATTGCAGACATCGGGTATCAGTCGATTATAGCACCGGATCGCGTCGAGCAAGGCGCTGTGGACAGAAGTCGGGCGGTTGTTGGCAGATCACGCGCGATTGTCTCGTTCGGCTCAAAAGGGTCTGTTAGAATTTTGCCGCTGATGAATGCGCCCAAGCGCACTGTTCTGTTCGACCTTCACCAAAGACTCGGCGCACGGATGACGGTTTTCGGTGGTTTCGAGATGCCCGTCAGTTACAGCGGGATCATCGAGGAGCATCTCGCGGTTCGCAATTCGGCGGGAATTTTCGATCTGAGTCATATGGGCGAGTTTGAGATCAGCGGACCACGCGCACTCGGCACAATCGAGCGGGCGTTCACCAATTCCGCGGCGGGGCTCAAGCAAGGCCACGCGCAGTACACGATTATGTGCTCGGAGGACGGCGGGACTATCGACGACCTGATCGTGTATCGACTCGGACCGGAAAGCTACCTGCTCTGCGTCAACGCATCCAACATCGATACGGATCGCGAATGGATCGCGGAACTCAACGGCGGGCGGGCGAAGTTCGAGGATGTAAGCGACGCCACCGCGCTGGTCGCAGTTCAGGGACCGCAAACCGTCGCGATATTGGCGCCGCTGGCGGATTTTCCAATCGCCAAGATCGCGCGCTTCGGCGTCGCCGGCGGACTAATCGCGGGAATCACCTGCATTGCGGCGCGCACCGGCTACACCGGCGAAGACGGCTTCGAGCTGTTCGTGGAAAACGCCGGCGCGCGCCAATTGTTCGAAGCGATTCTCGACGCCGGCGCCGGCGTCGATGCCAAACCGGTCGGGCTGGGCGCGCGTGACACGCTGCGGCTCGAAGCGGGGCTGCCGCTGTACGGTCACGAACTCGATCGCAATTCGTCGCCGCTTGAAGCGGGCCTGGCGGCCTTCGTAAAGCTGGGGCGTCCGTTCATCGGCGCGGCGGCCCTTACCGCGCAACGCGACCGGGGGCTGAAGAAAACATTGGTCGGGCTGCAGACCGACGACGGGCGGATGGTCGCGCGTCAGGGCTACCGGGTATTTCGAAATGGCGAGGAGGCCGGCGTGGTGACGAGCGGGACGTTCGCGCCGTCGATTCAACGGCCGATGGCGATGGCATATCTCGCGGCCGCAGGCGCGAAAAATATGCCGGCCGTGGGCGAATCGCTCGCAGTTGAAATTCGCGAGCGCAAAACCGCGGCGACCATCGTGCCGCGGCCGTTCTATCGGCGCGATGAGCCGCCTGCGGCATCAACTGCGAGCTTGTGATTGAATTGTTCGTGAAGTGGAGGCGGAGCCGGGGGAGGACAAGTTAATTCCATGAGATTCATGCCACACACCGGGAACGATGTCGCGGCGATGCTCGAGACCATCGGCGCAAAGCATCTTGATGACCTGATCGCGCATGTGCCCGCGAGTCTGCGCGCCCGCGCGACAATCAATCTCGACCGCGGGCGCAGCGAGGCGGATGTGGTCCGCGAGATTTCAGCCCTGGCGGCTCGCAACACGGGTGCGTCGGGTTTCCTAAGCTTCCTGGGCGCCGGTTACTACCGCCATTACGTGCCCGCCGCGGTCCGCGCCGTCATCGCACGCGCCGAGTTCGCGACCGGCTATACGCCGTACCAGGCCGAGGCGAGCCAGGGGACTACGCAGGCGATTTTCGAGTTCCAGACGCTGATCACGCAACTCACCGCGATGGAAGTCGCCAACGCCAGCATGTATGACGGCGCGTCGGCGGTGGCCGAGGCGGTTCTGATGGCGCGACGGTTGATGCCCCGGCGCTCGGTCGTCGCACTCTCGCGAGCGCTGTGGCCGGAGTATCGCGCGACCATTCGCACCTATCTGAGTGCGCTTGACGGTCTCGACATCGTCGAAGTTCCATTTGACGACGCGACCGGCGCGACCGACTTACCCGCGCTCGATCGTATCGCGAACGATCGCTTGCTGTGCATGGTCACCGGCTATCCCAACGCGCTCGGCATAATCGAACCGCTTGGCGCGATTGCTGAAATGACGCATCGCGCGGGCGCACTCGCCATTTCCGCCACTGCCGAGGGCATCGCGCTTGGTCTGCTTCGCGCACCGGGCGAACTTGGCGTCGATATTGCCGTCGGCGAGGGTCAAAGTCTCGGGCTGCCGCTTCAGTTCGGCGGACCCGGCGTTGGCTTCATGGCCGCGCGGCTGACCCATCTGCGCCAGATGCCCGGCCGCTTGGTGGGACAGACTCGCGATCGTGACGGTCGCCGCGCGTTTTGCCTGACGCTAAATACGCGCGAGCAGCACATCCGCCGCGAACGGGCGACCTCGAACATCTGCACCAATCATTCTCTGTGTGCCCTGGCTGCGACGGTCTATCTCTCACTGATGGGCCGCCTTGGACTGCGCGAGCTCGCCGAGCGAAACGTCGAGCTGGCGCATCAGGCGGTCGCGGTGCTGGAGGCTGCGGGCATCCGCCGGCGCTTTTCGGGACCGTTCTTCAACGAATTCGCATTGAAGCTTGCGAACCCTTCGGCCGCTCTGGAAGCGGCGGAGCGCAAGCAAATCCTTGCCGGCGTCGCACTCGGCCCCGACTACCCCGAGCTCTCCGACGCGCTCCTGGTTTCGGTCACCGAAATGAATCTTGGCGGCGAGTTCAGCCGGCTTGCGGCGGCAATTGCGGAGGTGCGGTGATGGCAAGTGCGGGCAGAATCGGCCCAGTCGCGGTACCTGAAACTCCTTCGACTCCCAACCGGATCGAGCCGGTGGCAGGCGTGCCGCTTATTTTCGAACTTTCATCCGAAGGCCGCCGCGCAACGGACCTGTCGCCGCGCGCTGCCGGCGAGCGGCGCGGCGCTGAAATCATCGGCGTGGAGCTCTGCCGCGACGATCTTCCAGGCTTCCCCGAACTCAGCGAGCCGCAGGTGCTCCGGCATTTCCTGCGTCTGTCACAGCTCAACTTCGCGCAGGCGCTCCAGTTCTATCCGCTTGGATCGTGCACGATGAAGTACAACCCCGTCGTAAACGACGAGCTGGCGGCACTTGCGGGGCTGGCGGGGCTGCATCCCGCGACCCCGGCGCATCTTGCCCAGGGCGCGCTCGAAATGATCGCGCGGATGGAAGCGGCGCTCGCTGAGATCACCGGGATGGACGCGGTGTCGCTGCATCCCGCGGCCGGCGCGCAAGGCGAGTTGACCGGGCTGCTGATGGTCCGTGCGTATCATCGCAAGCGCGGCGAAGTGCGGCACAAGGTGATCATCCCGGATACTTCGCACGGCACCAATCCGGCCAGCTGCACGCTGGCGGGCTTCGAAGTGATCGTCGCGAAGTCGAACCGGCGCGGCTACCTGGAAGCGGCAGAGGTTCGCCGGCTGGTGAGCGACGACGTGGCCGCGATGATGGTGACGAATCCAAACACGCTCGGAATTTTCGAGCCGGAAATCCAGGATATCGCCGCGGCATTGCATGACCGCGGCGCGATGCTCTACCTGGACGGCGCGAACATGAACGCACTGTTCGGCGTTGCGAAGCCCGGACACATGGGCGCGGATATCGTCCAACTGAACTTGCACAAGAGTTTTTCGACTCCGCACGGCGGTGGTGGTCCGGGCGCCGGACCGGTCGCCGTGAAAAAGCACCTCGAGCCGTTCCTGCCTCTGCCGCGTTTGAAGCATTCCGGCGCGGGCTATGAATTCGACGCCGAGCGGCCGGATTCGATCGGACGGATGCGATCGTTTCACAACAATTTCGGAATGATCGTGCGCGCCTACGCGTACATCCTCGCGCTCGGCGGCGACGGTCTGGGGATGGCGAGCCGGCTGGCGATCCTCGGCGCGAATTACCTGCGCAAGCGGCTTCAACCGCACTTTCCGAGCGCGACCGGCGAGCCTTCGATGCATGAATGCGTGCTCTCGCACGACCTCGAAAAGCGCGCCGGCGTGAGCACGCTCGAAATTGCCAAACGTCTGCTCGATTTCGGAATCCATCCGCCCACGATCTATTTCCCGCTGGTGGTGCCGGGTGCGCTGATGATTGAACCGACTGAAACCGAGAGCAAGGAAATCCTCGACAGCTTCGTCGATGCGATGGAACGGATTTACGACGAAGCGTTGAACGATCCCGAGCGCGTCAAAAGCGCGCCGCAGACCTTGCCGGTCTCGCGCGTGGACGAGGCCGGGGCCGCGCGCCGCCCGATTCTGAGGTGGGAAAAGAAGGCGTAGCGAAGGGATTTTATCTTGCGAGGCCCGCGATCTTCAGTGCGCGCTGGTAGTCGTCGAGCGTGTTCACGTTGAATAAGCTCCTGAGCTGCGGATCGATCGCTTTGAGTTCATGCTCGCTGATTCTTCTCGTATTGACCGCATCGGCGATCGCAATCAGACGCCGCTCTCCCCGCATGCCAAGCGCCGCGAGCGCGCTGGCGCATCGCTTGCGATACGCGGCGTGCAGCGGCTGAAGTTTTCCACCGACGATTGGAATCGCCGCGTCGAAGTCGCCGAGCATCGCGACGATCGCCGCCGCGACATCGGAATCGAGCAGCGGCAGATCGCATGAGCAAGCAAACGCGATTTCATTGCCAACAGCGTCCAGGCCGCGCCGGAGCGCATCTAAGGGTCCCTGATAGGCGGTCTCGTCGCGCACTACTTTTATCGCGGGGATGTCTATTTGAAGCGAATCCTTAGACTCGGGGGCCGCAACGACCACGATCTCCGCGAAGCGCCGCTTCAGCTCGGAGACGATTCTCGTCAGGATCGGGACACCACCGAAATCGAGCGCCGCCTTGGGCCGGCCCATCCGGGAACTGCGCCCTCCCGCGAGGACGATCGCACTGGCGGCAACGATCGAACTCATGGCGCGGAGTCTAACAAAAGAATCCGCGGCAATCGTGGTGTCAGAACGCTACTGCGCCGCGGCGTTGGTCCCGGGTGCGCGATTTGCGCGTAACTCGGTGCCGATAATCCGCAGGGCCTCGGGATGAAAGATCAGCGCAAGATGCCCGACCTCGTGCAGCGTTACAATCCGCGCGAACGCGGCGCGATTGACCAACTCCTCGATCGGCGCCGGCACGACTTGGTCGTCGTCGCCGAAAATTCCGATCTCGCTGGGACTCCATTGACCGTACGAATACGGCGAGCCGAGAGTGATGAGCGACCGTACCGCACCTTTTGGCGCACCAGCCCCGTAGCGCCGGGCTACGGTGCCGCCCAGGCTGTGGCCGATCAGGTGAGCGCCCTTTCCGCCGGATTTTTCCTCTACGATGCGCCCGAGCCGCGCGGCAGAATCACCGATCGACTGCCATCGCGGGTACTCGAAGTACGACACGTTGTCGAATCCAGCCAGCCGCACGTAAGCTGCAAGCCCCAACAGATTGGCGCGACTGCCGCCGAAGCCGTGGATAAGAATGACGGGTTCGCTGGCCGGCGCGGAGAAGTACGGCTCGCCCCTTTTGACCAGCCAATCCAGTGGATACGAGCCGATCAATGCGCCTGCAGCGGCGATTTCAGTAATGACACTTCTCGCGTTCACTATTTTCCATACTCCCCCATCGCGCGGTTTTCCAATATAAACGTAATCACACCGTATCTTTTCGGCAACCCGCCTCGGCGGGGGTTTGCGCCTGCGCGTGCGACCGGCGCACAATGCCAAAAACGCGACGCCCCCACCATCAGTTCCATGCAACGGCGCCCATATCGAGGTGACGGTTATGAGCGAAGCCAAGCGGCGATCCAAAGGACCGGTGCGCGGATTCTTCTTCGACAAATCGGTGGTCGTAACCGGAGCGTCGAGTGGAATCGGCCATGACGTCGCGCTTGCGTTCGGCGAACAAGGGGCGCAGGTTGCGCTGCTCGCACGCCGGCGCGTGCAGCTCGAAGAACTCGCGCATAAAATCAACCAGGCAGGCGGCAAGGCGCTCGCGCTCGATTGCGACGTGACCGATCGCGCGCGCGTGTTCTGGGCGATAGAGCAGGTTAAAGAAGCGTTCGGAAGAGTCGATATCCTGATCAACTCGGCGGGATTGCTCATCTCGGATCCGGTTGAGGAGATGCGTCACGAAGACCTCGAAAAGATGATGGCGGTAAACGTCTTCGGCGCGCTCAATGCGATGCAGGCGGTGCTGCCCGTTATGCGCAAGGCCAAGTCGGGCAACATCGTGAACATCTCGTCGCTGGCGGGACGCCGCGGCGTCAGTCCGCTCGGCGGCTACAGCTCGACCAAGTTTGCCCTGGTGGGAATGACGGAAGCTCTGCGCGTCGAGCTGTTCAATACCGGGATAAAAGTGTCGCTCGTGATGCCCGGAGTTATCGACACGCCCATGGCGCGCGATGCGCTCAAGGACGATTCGCTCAAGGGCGTATCCAACATGATGGCGATGCCGGCGCGATGGGTGACGTGGGCCGTGCTGGCTGCGGCCGCGTTCGGGCTGACGGAAGTGGACGTTCCTCCCGGCGCCGCAGTCGCGGAGAAACTCGCGTCGTTGTTCCCGGGCTTCACCGACACGTTGCTGAGCGTCGGCACCAGGATCATGCGGGGCGCGGGAGCGCTTATGGGCGGCTCGGGCAAGGCAAAGGACAATGCGAAGTCGTAAGTATGTAGCAAACCTCTACATGAAGTATGGCTTTGCCAGCTCGTCGAATTTGCCGTACATCAGCCACACCCGCACGTTGAATGCGTGTGGATGCTCGACGGGCTCGCGGCCCACCGTCCTGAGCCCGAGCTGTTTGTACATCTCGTAAAGCGGCTCTACCGGATTTGTGATTAATAACTTGGGCCGGCGCGAAAAAACAAACAATCGCGCGGTGTCCGACATCAGCTTGACCAGGCCCTTGCCCTGGTAGTTCGGGTCGATCACCATCCCGCCAAACTCGAACACTTCCGACGCGAGCATCCCCTTGAACAACTGCGGCGGGTACAGATGGCCAAGCGTCAGCGGCGCGTCAGCCAGGCATCGCGCCCAAAACGCGCCAATCAATGGCGGGCGCCGTCGCTCGTCTCCCGGACCCACCGCGTAGAGCCCAAAATGGATCGCAAGCGGCCATAGCAGCACGTGCACGCGCTTTTCCTGTACGTTCAGCGTGCTCCAGGTCCGCTTGTGGAGCGCGGCGAGCTCGCGCAAACCCATCGGAGTGCCGATGGGACGAACTTCGAGCCGTTCTTCGAGCTCCGAATGCCTCGGCGGACGCAGCGGCGGAGATTGCGGCTCGCGCGCTTCGGTCTTGGCCTTTTCTCGCGTCTCTTCGGTAGTCGATTGCCCAGTGAGCGTCTCGACGGGATTTGCGGGATTGACTGTCTGATCGGTGCGACGAGGCGCTCGCGACGAGATCGTCGCCTCGATCGGATCATCGTTCTTCTCGGCCGCCATCAGTGAACCCCGCGGCGCCGTCGGACCTGCGGCGACGCCGATTTCACACCACCCACTTGATGCCGTCCCCCGGGACGGCACATCCTCACGCCATAAGACGCGCGCCGGCCGCAATCGGTCTAATGCGGCATGACGCCAACCACTCCTGGCTCACTGCCGTCAATATAAGGGAATCCACGGGTCAAGCGAAATATGGTTACGCCCCGAAAGCGTGATTTTTTTGCTTTCCCCAACCGGAGCCTGCCGCGCGGCGGCGCAAAAAAGGGCGCCCAGTTGGGCGCCCCTGCCGGAGAATTCGAACTGTTTTCGATTGCCGCGTTAGCGGCCAATCCGGATCGCTTGACTACCCGATCCTGGCGTAAACCGACTTGATCTGCGTGTACAGATCGATCGCGTACTTGCCCAGTTCGCGGCCGAAACCCGACTGCTTGTAGCCGCCGAACGGAGAGATCGGATCGAGTACGCTATAGGTGTTGATCCAGACCGTGCCGGCCTTGAGCTTGCGCGCGATCGTGAGAGCGCGGTTGATATCCTTGGTCCACACGCCGGCGGCCAACCCGTAAGTCGTGTCATTGCCCTGGAAGACGACGTCGGCCTCGTCCTTGAACGGGATTGCCGACGCGACGGGGCCAAAGATCTCCTCGCGCGCGATCTTCATCTGGTTGTTCACGCCGGTGAAAACCGTCGGCTGGATGAAGTATCCGGCTTCCTGTTTGCCCGGCTCGCCGCCGGTCTTGGCCTTGGCGCCCTCGGCCTTGCCGGCTTTCAAATATCCCTTGACGCGATCGTGCTGCTCTTTGGAAACCAGGGGACCCATGCGGGTGTTCGGGTCCAGCGGATTTCCCAGCGTCAGTCCGCTGGCCATCTGCGACAGCGAATCGGTGAACTGATCGTACACGCTTTCCTGCACGAACACGCGCGAGCCGGCGCAGCAGACCTGCCCCTGGTTCATGAAGATGCCCAGCGCCGAGCCAAACACTGCGGCCGGCATGTCAGCGTCGGGAAAAATGATGTTCGGCGACTTGCCACCGAGCTCGAGCGATACCCGCTTCAAGTTGCCGGCGGAGGCCTTCAGGATTAATTTGCCGACTTCGGTCGAGCCGGTGAAGGCGACCTTGTCGATGTCGGGATGCTCGGCGATCGAGCTTCCCGCGCCGGGGCCGAAGCCCGTGATGATCTGCACGACGCCTTCGGGCAACCCGGCCTCGCAGATAAGCTCGCCGAGGCGGATCGCCGTCAGCGGAGTCTGTTCGGCAGGTTTCAGGATGACGACGTTGCCGCATGCGAGCGCGGGCGCAATCTTCCACGACGCCATCAGCAGCGGAAAATTCCACGGTATGATCTGTCCGCACACGCCGACCGGCTCGCGCAGCGTGTAGTTGAACATCGAGGGATCGGACGGATTGGTCTCGCCGTAAATCTTGGTCGCGAAGCCCGCGTAGTAGCGGAAGGTCTCGGCAGCGCCGGGAATGTCGATGTTCCTGGACTCGAACAGGGGCTTGCCGTTGTCGAGCGTCTCGAGCTCGGCGAGCTCTTCGGCATGCTGCTCGATCAGGTCCGCGATCTTGAGCAGGAAGCCCGTGCGCGCATGCGGACTCAAATTCGCCCACTTAAAGTCCTCGTAGGCCTTGCGCGCGCACTTGACGGCCTCGTCCACGTCGGCCTTGTCGCCCTCGGCGACCAGCGCCAGGACCTCCTCGTTGGACGGGTTGAGGGTCTCGAAAGTCTTGCCGGACTTCGACGGCACCCATTTGCCGTTGATGAGAAGTTTCTTGGGCGAGCTCTTGAGGAACTCAAGCGCTGCGCTCGACTTGGCGCCGCGAGTGGCTGATTCCAATGACGCTGATGCTGATGCCATCTTTCCTAATCTCCTGTCGGTGATTCGTCGCCCTGTGCCGGCCGCGAAGACTGCCCGCGGGATTGGACATGGCGATCCGTATACAGCCTGATTAACACTCGCACATTAGTAAATCGAGATGTATTCGGTAAAGCGAAAAGTTCAGGTGTGCCCCTTGCTATTGCGTCCGCTCACGACGCGCCACCCACGCTGTTTTGCCCATTTGTTCCATCACGGCTATTGTGGACCGCAATCGCATCAGTGGCAGTCAAGCAAACACCCCTCATCGCGCAGTACCTGAGCGTCAAACAGCGCGTTCCCGACGCGATCCTCTTCTTCCGCCTCGGAGACTTTTACGAGATGTTCTTCGAGGACGCCGAAGTCGGCGCGCGCGTGCTCGACATTCAGCTCACCTCGCGCAACAAGGACGGCGTGCCGCTGTGCGGCGTGCCCTACCATTCCGCGGAACCGTACATCGCCAAACTGCTGAAAGCCGGCCACAAGGTCGCCATCTGCGAGCAGGGGACGCCCGACGCCAGCTCTCCCAAGTTGATGCCGCGGCAAATCGTCCGCGTGATCACGCCCGGAACCGTGGGCGAGGAGATGGTGCTGACCGCCGCCGAGAAGAGTTACCTGGTCGCAGTCACGGGCGCCGAGGGCGCCGGGTTCGCGCTGGCAGCACTCGACGTCTCGACCGGGGAATTTCTCGCCACGCAGGTTCGCGAGGCCGCCACGCTGCGCGAGGAAATCGCGCGAATCGCGCCGCGCGAAATAGTAGTCGCCGGGCAAGTCCCTGGACAAGACGGCGAGTTGGGCGCGCTCCTGAAGGACTTGAACTGCCCCGTGACGACGCTCGATCGTGAATCGTTCAGCGCCGAGCGGGCGGCCGCCGCGTTCTCGAATCGTTTCGCAGCCGCCGCCGCGGATCTCCATGAATCGATCGCGCGCGCCGCGGGAATCGCACTGCTCTATGTCGAAAACACCTTCGGCCGCGACCTGGCCCATCTCGAAGCGCCGCGTCTTTACCGGATCGCCGAGTACATGCTGGTGGACGAGACCACGCGCCGTCATCTCGAACTCGTCGCTTCGACTGACGGCGCGCGCAAGGGCTCGTTGCTGTCGATTCTCGACGAAACCTTGACCGCGGCCGGCGCGCGCACGCTTGGCAACTGGATTACCTATCCGCTCCTCGCGCTCGACTCGATCCGCGCGCGTCACGACGCCGCCGAAGAGCTCTTCGATGCCGACCTGGGCGGCGCGCTGGCGGAATCCCTGAAACGAATCGGCGATCTCGAGCGGCTGGCGGGACGAATCGGCGCGATGCGGGCGTCGCCGAGGGATTGTCTGCGCCTGGCGGACGCGCTCAAGGCGGACGAGTTACTGAAAGAAGCGATGGGCGCGTTCAAGAGCCCTCTGATCCGCGAACAGGCCGCGCGGATCTCGCCGATGCCCGCGCTCGCGGCGCAAATCGCGGCGACGCTGTCCGACGAACCTCCGGTGAATCCCCGCGACGGCAACGTGATTCGTCCTGGACTCAGCGCCGAAGTTGACGAACTGCGCAGCCTGGCGTCCGGCGCTCGTGGCGTAATCGCGAAGTTGGAAGCGACCGAGCGCGAGCGCACCGCCATCCCGTCGCTCAAGGTGCGCTACAACAATATCTTCGGCTATTACATCGAGGTCACCAGGCCCAATCTCGAGCGCGTGCCCGCCGACTATGAGCGCAAGCAAACGCTGGTCAGCGCCGAGCGCTTTACCACGCCCGCGCTCAAGGAACTCGAGCGCAAGATCCTGACCGCGGAATCGGGGCTCAAGGAACTCGAACTCCAGATCTTCTCGAAGCTGCTCCGCGACTTGCAGTCGCACGCCGCCACGATACTCGAAACCGCTCGCGCCGTGGGCGAATTCGACGCGATCATGTCGCTCGCGAAAGTGGCGCGGCGCCGCGGCTATGTGCGTCCCACCATCAACACCGGCCTTCGGATTCGGGTGCGCGACGGACGCCATCCCGTGCTCGAAGCCGGGATGCGCTCGGGCGAGTTCGTACCCAACGACCTCGATGCGGAGCCCGACACGCGCCAAATCCTGCTGATCACCGGCCCCAACATGGCCGGCAAATCGACCTACCTGCGCCAGGTCGCGCTGATCGCGATCATGGCGCAAATCGGCAGCTTCGTTCCCGCCGCCGAGGCGACCATCGGGCTTATCGATCGCGTGCTCACGCGAATCGGCGCGCGCGACGAACTTCGCCGCGGCGAGTCCACCTTCATGGTCGAGATGAGCGAGACGGCGCGCCTGCTCAAGGGACTGTCGGACCGCAGCCTGCTGCTGCTCGACGAGGTTGGCCGCGGCACCAGCACCTTTGACGGGCTTGCGATCGCGTGGGCCGTCGCAGAATACCTGCACGACCAGACCCGAGCCAAGGTGCTGTTCGCAACGCACTTCCACGAACTGACCGACCTCGCGCGTGAGCGTCCGCGGGTCAAGAACCTGAGCATGGCGGTGCGCGAATGGGGCGCCGAGGTGATTTTCCTGCGCCGGGTTATCGAGCAGCCGTCGTCGCGAAGTTACGGTATCGAAGTGGCGCGGCTGGCGGGACTTCCGGATTCGATCATCAGCCGCGCGCGGGAAATTCTTGCCAACCTCGAGCAGGGCGAATTGGACGAGGCCGGGATGCCGCGAATTGCGCGCGATCGCCGCGCTACAACTCCGCCGCCTCAGCTCGGTTTGTTCTCGCCCAAAGAGAGCCGCGTGATCGACGAGTTGCGCGCACTCGACGTCGAGCGGATGACGCCGATGGACGCGCTCAACGCACTCGCGCACCTGGCCGCGCGCCTCAAGCAGGAAAAGTAAGAGAGAAAGCCCACCGTCGCCCGCCGGGGCAAGCTTCGGCCTTTCAAATGAATAGCTTGCCTGCACCTGTACATCTTAAGGTACACTAGTACTATATAAGATACGGTATGGCCGAAGACCTCCAGCAGCGAAAAATCCCGCTGATTTTTTACCGCGTGCGGCCGGGACACGAGCCTGTCCGGGAGTGGCTGAAGGAGCTGCCGGAAGTGGAGCGCCAGGCCATCGGGAAAGACCTACTGCGGGCGCAATGGCGGTGGCCGGTGGGGATGCCGCTGTGCCGCCCGTTGGGAAACGGACTGTGGGAGGTCCGGACGGACTTGCCGACAAAGAGGACGGCGCGCGTGCTGCTCTGCCTTTACCGTGAGCACTTGGTCGCATTGCACGGGTTTATCAAGAAAACGCGCACAACGCCGGATGATGATTTGGCATTGGCGCGGAACCGCCAGAAGGAGTTAGAGGGATGAGCAAGAAACATATGGGTTCCAGTATCGATGATTTCCTCAAGCAGGAGGGCATCTTTGAAGAGGCGCAAGCACAGGCGGTTAAGGAGGTCGTCGCGTGGCAGCTCGCCGAGGCCATGAGGAAACAGGGAATCTCCAAGAACAAGATGGCCACGCTGCTCAAGACAAGTCGCAGCCAGGTTGACCGACTGCTTGATCCAAAAAACGACATCACGCTCTCCAGCCTCCAGCGGGCGGCAGCGATGGTCGGCCGCCGCGTCTCGATCGAGCTGGTTTGAGGCGCATGGTATCTGGCCGCGCGCCTCAAGCAAGAGAAGTAGCAGGGGTGACCCCTGCACCCAGTGTTAAGGCCGCCCGCGGGGGCCAGCCTCGGCTATCAGGCTACCGTCACACCTCTTCCCACCGCTGCCAAGGGAGGATTTTTCAGGATAGCCACCTGAGTGCGGTCAGCCGTCCGGAGTCCTTCTCAACTTGGCCAAAGGTACCACGGCGATCGCGAGAACATCTGCGGATATCGGAGTGCACCCACAATCGAGAACGCCAGACTTACCAGGGCAAGGATTGCAAATGTCGCCCTCGACACCCATCCGGATTTTCTCAAGGTCTCGACCGCGGCCACGCCCATCCACGGAAGAAATGGCACCCAGTAGCGCGGACCGTAGCAGGTGCCCGGCCTTCCAATGAAACCGGTCAGCACAACCAGTTGAAGCACCATAGGAAACGACATCTCACGGATGAATCGCGGACGCGCACCGGGCGAGCAGAACGCCTGCCCGATGGGAAAGATTGCGAATATTGTCCATGGAACCCAGACGAACAAGCCATGCCGGCTGCCTAAGAAGGTGTCGCTCAGGCGAGAAAAATCTGGGGCGGTGTCCGGGCCAAATGGCCAGGGACCGGCTTGATTGCCTGAAATAATCGGGGTCCGTGCCAGCCAATAGTTGAAAGCAATCAGAGCTATCCCGCAGACGCTGAGCACCGAAAAGAGCACGAGAAAGTCGCGCCATCGCTTCTGTTCGATCCGATCGATGAGGAAGCCTCCGCCAATCACTGCGAACGGGGGTTTGATGAACGCCGCCGCTGAGGCCGCCAGCGCCGAGGTTGCGGGCCTGTCAACCTCCAGCGCCCACAGCGCGATCAACGCAGCGACGCCGGCCACGGGTTCTGAGAAGAACGAGCGAGTATACGCAAGCCACGGGCTGGCAAACGCCAGCAGCGCGGTGGCGAGCAGCGCAGCCCCGCGTCCCATTCCGAGCCGACGCGACAACAGATAGGTAAAAATGGCGCCCAGCCAGCAAACCAGGACCATCACCAGGCTCGCGTCGCCCTGTACTTCGTCCATCGTGGGATGAAACGGCGCGATTAGCGCGGCGACCATCGCGGGAAACGCAACCGGATGCGAGGAGACTTCATATACGTCGGTACCCGGCTCCAGCCCTGGATCGAAACGATGCTGGAACCAGAGACCGTGCTGACCTGTCCGTCGGTTTACGAGGATGGTGTGATGATCCGGGAGCCGAATTCCGCCCGCATCGAGACCCCATTGCGCGCGTAGATAATCATCTTGAAGCTCGAGATCGTGATCAAAAAGGATGCTGTTGACGACCAGCAGATAGTGCGGCTCGTCGCCGTTAATCACATGAGGAGTGTAGGTCTCGAGATGGCCGTCAGGAAGCATCACGACGCGCGTGACGGACCAAAAGACTGCCAGCAAAAACACAAAGAAAAGTGCGATCGCCCAACTCGCGCGATCGCGCAGCACTCGGGGCCGCCAGGGAACTCGTGAAGCTTCTGCCGCCATGCTATCAACCAGTCTAAAGCCTTATCTCATCAGGCTGTCCTGTCCCACGCGCACAATCCACTCACTCCCCGCGCCGCCCTGTCATGCTGGCGCACGCCATACACCACGTCCGCCTCGCCTGCCGCCAGCGGTGCGATCAGTGCAGGGAGATCGCTCGGATTGTATTCGAGGTCGGCGTCCTGGATAACCACGAACTCATCGGTAAGCGTGCACATGGAAGAACACTATGTCGCACCGAAACGTGTTTCAAATGATGTAAGGGCCCCCTGCGGGGGCGTGGCGATCACCTTAACCGGTCGCTATCCTAGTGCTGGGCGGAGGTTTGCGGTGATGCGGGGAATGATGGCAGTTGCGCTCGCGACGGCGACGATCGGCGCGATGGTTGCCCCGGCCGTTGTCGGCGCCAGTCTTCCCGCGTCAGCCCTGACTTCCGCGCGAATCGAGCATCGCGGACCGACTCTCGAACTGCATTTCGAATTCAGCGGCCCCGCTCCACCGCTCGATCTCAGCACCCACGGCAGCGAACTGTGGGTCGAGCTGGCGCGCACGCGCATCGCGATCCCTCCGCGCCCGCTGTACGGCTATGAAACGGCGCCAATTGCGAGCGTGCGCGCGATCGAGTCGGCCGGCGGCAGGTCGCGAATCATCGTCGAGGTAATCGGCAAAGCCGACTACGCGATCGCGCGGTTCCGAGGCAAAAATGAAATAGTGCTGCGGGTCGCATCCGCGGGCGCTGACCCGAATATCGCGGCCCCGATGATCGTTCACGATGACGCCCCGCTTCGCCCCGCTCCGTCAGCCGCGCGCCCTGTCGCATTCGGGCCTGCGCCGAAGCCTCGTCCCGACTTCCGCGCGCAACCAATCGCGCCCGTGCCCTCGAATGCGAGGGAAGACAATCGTCAGCCGGGTCATTTTCTGGTGATGATCGATCCGGGTCACGGCGGCTACGATCCCGGCACACAATCGTCCGCCGGCGCAGTGGAGAAGGACCTCGCTCTCCAAATCGCGACGCGCCTGAAAGCCGCTCTGGAAGCCCGCGGCATCCGCGCCGAGCTCACGCGCTCGACCGACGTATTTATCAGCCTCGCGGAGCGCACGCGAATTGCCAATCGCGCCGGTGCGGACCTGTTCGTTTCAATCCACCTCAATTCGAGTCCGAACACCGCGACCACGGGAATCGAAGTCTATTACCTGAACAACACCACCGACCGGGCCACGATTCGCCTCGCACGAATGGAGAACGCCGGCGCCGACGGCTATGGCGCACCGGACGCCTCCAACTTAAACTACATCCTGACCGACTTGCGCCAGAACTATAAGGCGCCGGAAGCGGCCTCTGTGGCCAGGATGATCGACGCGCAGGCGGTCGCCGATCTCGATGCCGGATTTGGACTGAACGTGAATGCGCTGGGAGCGAAGATGGGACCATTTTACGTGCTGGTCGGCGCGCATATGCCGGCCGTGCTGGTCGAATGCGGCTTCATGTCGAACGCCGGTGAAGCCGCGCGGCTGAAGTCGGCGGTTTACCAGGACGTGCTCGCCGGCGCCGTCGCCACCGCGGTAGCGCATTACTTCAACGCCGATCTGGCGGTGGGAAATCTGTGAGCCTCGTCCCGGGTGCGAATCGCGCCGAGCCTGTGCCAACTCCCGAGTCCTCGCAGCGCGGCCCGCGCGGCCAGGAGGCCCTGCTCGCGCAATTCGCCGCGAGCAAGAAGCCCGGCGCGATTGCCCGCGGCTATCTCGAATCGATCCGCGCCGAGCTCGCCGAGCGCCATTTCGCCGGCGCGAGCGGCAATGAGATCGTGACCGCGATGACGGCGGCGATGGACGATCTTATGCGTGCGCTGTTCCATTATGCGGACGCGGAACATGACCTGCGATTTACCAAGCTCAACCAGACAATTGCGGTGGTCGCGCGCGGCGGCTACGGGCGCGGCGAGCTGAATCCGCAATCCGACGTCGATCTGCTGTTTCTGCACGATTACAAGCGCGGGCCATACGTCGAAGTTGTCACCGAAATAATATTGCACGCGCTCTGGGACGCGGGTCTCACGGTCGGATACGGGGTTCGTACGGCCAAAGAATGCGTGCGGCTGGCGAACGAGGACCTGAAGGAAAAAACCGCGATCCTCGACGCGCGGTTCTTATGCGGCGACGAAAAGCTTTACGCCGATCTCGACAAGCTGCTCATCGCCGACGTGCTCAATCGCAACCAGGACAAGTTCTTCACCACCAAGCTCGAAGAAAGCCGCAAACGTCACGCCCAGTTCGGCGATTCGGTTTACCTGCTCGAGCCTCAGATCAAGGAAGGCGAAGGCGGGCTGCGCGATCTTCACACCGCGATGTGGCTGGCCAAGGTCAAATACAAAGTGCATTCGCTCGAAGAGCTGGTGCAAAAGGCCGTCATCACCGAGCCCGAAGCGGCCGAAGTGATCGAGGCGCGCGACTTCCTCTGGCGAGTGCGCAATTCGCTGCATTTTTTGGCCGGGCGCCACTTCGATCAGCTGACCTTCGAGATGCAGGAACGGATCGAGCCGATGCTGGGCTTCAAGCCCGAGGACGGACAGGCTGCCGGTTCCGCCTTGATGCGCGCGTACTACCAGCACGCGTCGACGGTCCATCGCTTTGCCGAAGGCTTGATCGCGCGGGTGGTCGAGAACAGTCCCGGCGGGCGATTTTTTCGGCGCACGCCGACCCGCAAGATTCGCCCCGGCGTAATCGTCCAGCGCAATCTGCTGTGCATCGCCGCGCCCGATTTTTTCAAACGCGATCGGCTCAACCTGATCGCGATCTACGTGGACTGCCAGGCGCAGAACGTGAGCCTTTCAGGCAGCACGTACCAGTTGGTGCGCGACAATCTTGATTTGATCGACGACGACATGCGCAAAGACCCGCGCGTCGCCGCCGCCCTGATGACGATTCTGTCCGCGCGCCAGCGGGTCGCCGAAACGCTCGAAGCGATGCATCTGTCGGGTGTGCTCGGCGCGATAATCCCCGAGTTCGGCAACCTCTACGCGCGCGTCCTGCACGACCTCTACCATATCTACACCGTTGATCGGCATTCGCTGGTTGCGGTGCGCGATCTCGAACGCCTGCGCACCGGCGAGTTCAAGGATTCCACTCTCCTGCTCACCGAGGTCGTGCGCGAATTCGACCAGCTGCCGCTCGTGTTCCTTGCGCTGCTGCTGCACGACATCGGCAAGGGCCACGGCCATGACCATCATGAGCGCGGCGCCAGCCTGACCGTGGAAGTGTCGCAGCGCCTTGGACTGAACAGCGAGGAAATCGACCTCGTCGTGTTCCTCGTCCGCAACCATCTGATGATGTCCCAGATCGCGCAGAAGGGTGACCTTGACGATCACACTACCGTCGAGGAATTTGCCCGCACCGTCGGCTCGATCGATCGCCTCAAGGCGCTTTACTTGCTCACCTATGCCGACATGCGCGCGGTCGCACCGAAGGTTTACAACAATTGGCGCGACATGCTCCTGAGCGATCTTTACATGCGCGCGCTCAAGGTGCTCGAGCAGGGCGATCGCGAGGCGGTCGATCCCGCGCGCCGGCTGGCCACCGTCAAAGCCGGCGTCCGCGAGAATCTGCGCGCCGCCTCGGCGCCGGATTCCGACCTCACCGCGTTCCTCGACCAGATGCCCGACCGCTACTTCTTCACCGTGCCCGAAGCCGACATTCCGCTGCACTTCGACTTGATGCGCTCGCTCACCGACCGCCCGCTGGTCTGCCGCATCAGGCACTTCCCCGAACTGGAGTTCAGCGAGTTTATCGTCGTGACGCGCGATCAGCAGGGACTCTTCTCGATGATCGCGGGCGCGCTGACCGCCAACAATCTCAACATCCTGTCGGCCCGAATCACCACCCGCACCAACGGAGTCGCGATGGACGTCTTTCGTGTGTCGCATCAGATGGCCGCCGGCTCGATGGCGATGGAAGAGGACCGCTGGCTGCGCGTCGAGCGCGACCTCGAGCGCGTCATCACCGGCCAGCAGGACATCGCCGCGCTGGTCGCCGCGGCGCATCACGTGCAGAGCGCCGGCCGCAAGTTCGTGCGCCACGTGCCGACCGAGGTCACGGTGGACAATCGCACCTCCGAGCAATTCACCGTGATCGACGTTTTCACCCAGGACCGCGTCGGACTGCTGTTCGCGATCACTCACACCCTCTTCCGGCTCGGCCTGCGGATTCACCTCGCGCGCATCTCGACCAACGCCGATCAGGCGCTCGATGTCTTTTACGTAAGCGATCGCGAGGGCGTTAAAATCGAACACCTCGATCGGATGCGGGAGCTGCGCGCCGCCTTGCTCGAAAAGGTCGAAGAGAATCCCACCGAAGGAGCGACCGCGTGAGCGCCGCCGGCTGGGACGAGCTGATCGATCGCCATTTGTCGCGCCAGGCGGTCGAGCGCGGCCTGAGCCCTCATTCGATGGACGCATACGCGCATGACCTCGGCGTTTTTCAATCGTGGTGCCGCGAGATCGGGCTGACGCCGGCGCAACTCGACGCCGCCACATTGACCGCCTATCTCGAATCGCTCGCGGATCGGGGTTTGGCGGTCAGTTCGCAGCGCCGCCATCTCGCCAGTCTGCGCGGCCTTGCCCGCGAGCTGGTGGACGAGAAGATCATCGAACGCGATCCCGCGCCGGCCTTGAAGCTCAGGCCGCATCCGCGCAAACTCCCGCGTACCCTGTCGCCCGGCGACGTTGAAAATCTCATCAACGCGATCGACGCGCGCGATGCCCGCGGATTGCGTGACCGCGCGATGCTCGAAATCGCCTACGGATGCGGACTGCGCGTCTCGGAACTGGTCGGCTTGCAGCTGCATCAGGTGAATCTCGCGGCCGGCGCCGTCGTCGCGTTCGGCAAGGGCGGCAAGGAGCGGATGGTGCCGATGGGTGGCGCCGCGATTCGCGCGCTCAAGGCCTACCTGGAGCGGCGCGATGAAATTCTGGGTCCATCCGGCGACGCGACGCGCGCCGGGAAAAAAGTTCCGCGTCGCGTCTCCGCGGTTTTCGTCACGAGGCTCGGCCGCGCGATGACCCGGCAGGGATTTTTCAAGGCCCTCAAAGGATGGGCCGCCGCCGATCCGCGCCTTGCATGGGTAAGCCCGCATACCTTGCGCCATTGCTTCGCCACGCATCTGCTCGAGGGCGGCGCCGATCTGCGCGCTGTGCAGGAGATGCTCGGCCACAGCGACATCTCGACCACGCAGATTTACACCCACCTCTCAAAGAGCCACTTGCGCAAGGTGCATCGCACGTTTCATCCGCGCGCGACCCGCGCGAGCGTGGCGGAAGGCACGGACTGAGTTGGGCGATCTGAACGGAACCATCGCCAACGTCTGTATCGTCGCGCCGGCGATCATGTTCGCGATCATCGCGCACGAGGTCATGCATGGCGTGGTGGCGCTGCGCCTTGGCGACGATACCGCTCTTCGCGCCGGACGTCTCACGCTCAATCCGATTTCGCACATCGATCTTTTCGGCACGATTATCCTGCCGTTCGGGCTGTATCTGTTTGGTCTGCCCGTGCTCGGCTATGCGAAGCCGGTCCCCGTCAATTTCCGCGTGTTGCGCGGCGGGCGGACCGGGATGATGAAGGTGGCGGCCGCCGGGCCGCTGACGAACTTCGTGCTGGCAATCGTGAGCGGACTTCTTCTGCGCATGATGCCGGCGTTTCTGCACGGCTCCTTCGGCCTCACCGTCGCCCAACCGCTTGCCCTGATGTTGCGCGCGTCGGTGATTGTCAATGTCGAGCTCGGCGTCTTCAATCTCTTTCCCGTGCTGCCGCTGGACGGTGGGCGCGTGATGTTCGGCATCCTGCCGCTCGCGGCCGCGCACGCCTACGCAAAGACCGAGCGTTACGGCTTCCTTATATTGCTGTTGCTGCTGTATACGCATTGGCTGGATGTCGCGATCTATCCGGTCATGAACATGGCGCTGGGTGCGATCTCCTGGATGGTGCAACTTTGAGCGACGAAGCCAACCCGCCGCCGAGACTCGGAGCCGACGCCGGGGTCCGCTTCCGGCTCCCGCTTTACGAGGGCCCGCTCGACCTGCTGCTCCATTTGCTCAAGCGCGCCGAGCTTGATCCGCACGATGTCACCGCCAGCGCAGTCACCGATCAGTACCTGGCATGGCTCGAATTGCTCGACCAGTTGAACCTCGACGTGGCGGGCGAGTACCTCGTCATGGCGGCCACGTTGCTCTTGATCAAGTCGTTCGCGATGCTCCCGCATCCGGAGCTCGCCGACACCGAGGAAGCCGAGGAGCTCAAGCGCGACCTGGTCGAACGGCTGCTGGAATATCAGCGCTATCGCGAGGCGGCGGAAAAGCTCGCCGAGCGCGCCCTGCTCGGCCGCGACGTGTTCACCACGCCCGGCGAGGCCGCGCCCGAAGACGCGGACGCCAAACACTACACGGTTACGATTTTCGACCTGGTCGAGGCGATTGGCGCGGTCCTCAAGCGCGTCGCCGACAAGCGCCCGCGCTCGATCGAGCTGCGCGACATCCCGGTGGCGGAATGTATCCCGCGCATAATGCGTGCGCTGGAAGGCGCGGGCCGAGTCCAGTTCGCCGCACTGTTCGAGGATGCGGGCGATCGATCGGTCGTAATCGCAACCTTCATGGCGCTGCTCGAGTTGATCCGCCGGCGCGAAGTTCGCGCATTTCAGGAAGCGCGCTTCGGCCCGATTTTTCTCGAGCGCGCCGCCGCGGGATCAATGGAGGCCGAGTGGAAGAAGAGCGACTGAAATCAATTCTCGCCAGCCTGCTGTTCGCCGCCGGCGAGCCGGTCTCGCTCGCACGGCTGGCCGCGGTCTTCGACGACATTCCGCGTGCGACCGTGCAGAAGGCGCTGGCTGCGATGGCCGCTCAGTACAGCGCCGAAAACCGCGGCATCGTGATCGACGAAGTCGCCGGCGGCTACCAGATGCGAACGCCCAAGGACCACGCCAGCTATGTTCGCAAGCTGCTCGCCGCCAGGCCGCCGCGCCTTAGCCGCCCGCTGATGGAGACCGTCGCGATAATCGCCTATCGACAGCCCATCACCCGCCCGGAAATCGAACAGTTGCGCGGCGTGGACACCGGCGGCGTGCTCGAAACGCTGCTCGAACACCGGCTCGTAAAAATTGCCGGGCGCAAGGACGCACCGGGACGCCCGATGCTCTATGAGACCACCGATGAGTTCCTCGAATTGTTCGGACTGAAAGATCTCGAAAGCCTGCCCGACCTTTCGGAGTTCCGCGAGATCGAGCGCGCCGTCGAGCAGGCGACAACCGGGCCGGTGGAAGGCATCGAGACTCATCCCGAGGATTCCGCCGCGATTGCACAGCCGTCCTCGCACGACGCCGCCCCCTCCGATGCAGCATCAGAACCAGCCGGCACGCCCGTTCCGCCTTCAGATGATGACAAGACCTCGCACTGAAGTGTCGCCGCTTCGGCGGGATAAGAAACAGACGATGTATCGATTCCGGCTGCTGATGCTCGTTGCACTGATTTCGTTTGCGTTCGCACGATCGTCGTTCGCCCAGGATAAGCCGTCCCCGGCGCCGGAAAATGATCCGCTCTACATGCGCGTCGTCGCGACCCCATACCCGTCCCAGGCGCAAATCTTCGACGGCGCCGGCCGCGAGCATTCCGCTTACGAGTTATACGTCACGAATTTCGGCAAGACTCCGTTGAAAATCACCAGGCTCGACGTTCAGGGAAAAGACGGCGACCAAGTTCTCGTGAATCAGTCGGACAGTGGGATGCAACTGGCCGCGATGTTCGTGCCGGCCACGGGCGGCGACGCCGGCAAGCCCAACGATCCGGTCCTGAAGCCGGGCCAGACCGGCATCTTCTTCATCTTTGTCGATTGGATTTCTGATCAGAGCGATCCGGACACCTTCTATACTGCGATTACGATCGAACAGCACGGCGAGCGCAGCGGCTCAGGAACAATTCATGCCGCCACGCTCCCGATAAACCAGGACAATCCGATCGTGATTCGCGCTCCGCTTCGCGGGGTGAACTGGCTCGCCGCCAACGGCCCGTCCAACACCTCGGCGCATCGCCGCGCGATGCTTCCGGTAAACGGTCAACCTCATATCGGCCAGCGCTATGCGATCGACTGGATTCAGCTTGGCGCCGACGGCAAATCGTTTACCGGCGATGAGCACAAGAGCAGCAGCTATCATGCATGGGATCAGGAGATTCAAGCGGTCGCGAACGGAAAGATCGTCGAGATCAAGGACGGGATTCCCGAGAACGTCCCAAACAGCGGCAAGCTCGCGGTGCCGATGACCTACGAGACCCTCGCCGGCAATCACGTCATCCAGGAGCTTGGCGACGGACATTTCGCCGCCTACGCGCATCTGCGGCCCGGCACGCTCAAGGTGAAGGTCGGCGACACGGTTCACGCCGGCGACGTGCTCGGGCATCTTGGCAATACCGGCAATTCAACGGAGCCGCATTTGCATTTCCAGGTCTGCGACGCGCCGTCGTTCCCGGCCTCGGAGGGACTGCCGTTTGCGATCGATAAGTTCACGCTCGATGACTACCAGATCGATAAAGCACCCAACGGGCGTCAGGCGCTGCTCGTCAAGTCGTCGCATCCGGTGACCAAGCAAGAACCGATGGACGACGAACTGGATTCGTTCTAGTTCCCCGTATCCTCGAACACCCCCGTCTCCGGCGTGTAGTTCTCGAACCGCGTGTAGTTGCTGATATAAGTCAACTTCGCCGTGTCGGTGGGACCGTTGCGCTGCTTGGCTACTATCACCTCGGCCACGCCCGGCTCCTTGCTCTCCTTGCCCTTGTACATTTCCTCGCGGTAGATGAATGCGATCACGTCGGCGTCCTGCTCGAGCGCGCCCGACTCGCGCAGATCCGCCAGCATCGGACGCCGGTTCTCGCGCGACTCGACCTGCCGGTTGAGCTGCGAGAGCGCGATCACGGGGACCTTGAGTTCTTTCGCCAGCGCCTTGAGCGAGCGCGAGATTTCCGCGATTTCCTTTTCGCGCGACTCGCCCGGCCGCGCGGATCTCATCAGCTGTAGATAATCGACGATTATCAGGCCCAGGTTCTTCGCGCGCTCGCGCTTTAAACGACGGCATTTCGCCTTGAGCGTGATCGACGTCGTGTCCGACGAGTCATCGATATAGATGTTCGACTCCGACAGCCGCGCCGCCGCCTGCGCCAGCTTCGGGAAGTCGCGCTCGCCCAGAAATCCCTGGCGCGCACGCGCGCTGTCCACCCGCGCCTCCGAGCACAGCATGCGCAGCACCAGCTGCTCCTTCGACATTTCCAGCGAAAAAAACGCGACGCCAATCGGCGGGTCCGCGTCCACCGCGGCGTGGGCTGCTATGTTCAGCGCGAGCGCCGTCTTGCCCATGCTCGGGCGGGCCGCGATGATGACCAAATCCGACGGCTGGAAGCCCGCCGTGATGCGATCGAGATCGATGAACCCGCTCGGCACGCCGGTGATCATCTCGCGGTTTTCGTACAGCCGTTCGAGAATCTTCAGCGACTCGCGAGTCAGCTCGGGCATCGTATGGAACGACGGCTTGATCCGCTTCTCGGAAATCTCGAAGATGCGATGCTCGGCTTCATCGACGAAACCGTCCACGTCGGACGGCGCCTCGTAGGAGGAACTTGCGATGTCGGTCGCGATCGAGGCGAGGCTGCGCAGCACCGCCTTCTCGTGCACGATGCGCGCGTAGTGCGCGACATTCGCCGCCGTCGGCACGATCGAAGCCAACTCCGCGATGTAGCCGGGGCCGCCGATCTGCTCGAGCACACCCTTGGTGCGCAGCGCGTCCGTCAGCGTGATCGCATCGACCGGCTGCATGTGGTCCGTCAGCTCCGCCATCGAGCGGAAAATCTCGCGATGCGACTCGCGGTAGAAGTCTTCAGCCGCAAGGATTTCGAGCGCGTGGTTAATCGCGTCGTTGTCGAGCAGAATCGCGCCCAGCACCGATTGTTCTGCTTCCAGATTCTGCGGAGGAACGCGCTTTAGAATATCGTCCGACGAAACCGCCACCTGACCACCACCTCCCGACCGCGCGCTCTGAATTCCAGGAGCGCAAATTATTTCCCATGCGATGACCGCTTACAACTATTACTCCAGCCGCAAGCCAACGGTTGTCACCACACCGTCCACAGTTAATGCACAATCGCCCCTATCGTCGCCGGCGCGGACGATTCACCGCCAGCATCGGGCCAAGCGCCACGCCGAACATGAAGCCGCCGACGTGCGCCCACCACGCCACTCCACCCCCCATCGTCGCCGCGCTGCCCCCTTGTTCGATTCCCGCGTAAAGCTGCACCGCGAACCAGAGCAACAGGTAGATGACCGCGGGAATTTCGACGAACTGGACGAAGATGAAGATCGGAATAATCGTCAGGATGCGCCCGCGCGGGTAGAGGATGAAGTACGCGCCGAGCACGCCGGCAATCGCGCCGCTCGCGCCGATCACGGGGACGCTCGACTCGGGCGCCATCCACACCGTCGCGAGCGCCGCGGCAATTCCCGCGGCCAGATAAAAGATTATGTACCGCGACGCGCCCATCCGATACTCGACGGCCGCGCCAAAGATGAAGAGATAAAGCATGTTGCCCGCGACGTGCCAGAAACCGCCGTGGATGAACATCGACGTGACAGTCGTCATCAACGGCGCGAGCGCGCCGGCGTTGCGATGCGCGGCCATCTCGTGCCATCCGAGCGCGTTGGCCGAAAGCGCGCGCGTGACCGCCGCCGGCACCATCGCGAATCTGCCCACGAAGGCTGTTACGCCCGCGCCTAGCGACAGTTCGTGGACGAACACCGCGATGTTCGCGGCGATCAGCGCGCTGTTGATTGGAGTCAGGCGGCGCGGCGCGGCGTTGTCGCGAAGCGGGATCATCGCAATATCAGGCCGGCCACGCTGGACTGATCGACCGGCGGAGCAATACTAGCGGCGCGCGGCGGGTCGGCGCGAGACGGCCCGGGCGGCCTTGAGCCGAACCTCGTTGTATGCGAGAAAGATCGCCGGATCGGCGGCGGCGTCAAACGCCATCCGCGATCGCGGCCCGCTTGCCGGCGGACGCGAATCTCTTCAGGGAGGTTTCAGTCATGGAAGTCGTCTCGAATGAAGTATCGATACGCACCGGCGTCGAGCAGATGCCGGCGCATCTCGCGCGCCCCGCGTCCGGAGGTCCCTGGCCCGCGCTGGTCGTCGTGATGGAAGCGTTCGGCCTCAACGATCACATCAAACGCATCACGGATCGATTCGCGGCCGAAGGCTTCGTCGCGATCGCTCCAAATCTTTACTTTCGCCAACCCAACAACGTCGTCGCCTACACCGATATGCCCGGCGCCTTTCGCCTGATGGGCTCGGTCAACGATGATCAAATCCTCGCAGACATGGGCGCCGCGATCGATCACCTCAAGGCGTTGAAGGAGGTCAAGCCCGCGTTCGGTACCGTCGGATTCTGCATGGGCGGTCGCATCGCTTTCCTGACCGCGTGCCGCAACTCCGCTGTCAGAGCCGCCGTGCCGTACTACGGTGGCGGGATGGTGAAGTCGCGGCAGCCGGGCGTGAAGCCGCCCATCGAATACGTCGACGGTCTCAAAGCCCCGGTGCTGGCCTTCTTCGGCGGCAAGGACGCGTTCATTCCGATTGCCGAAACGGAGGAATTTGGCGCTGCGCTCAAAAAGGCCGGCAAGCCCGCCGAGGTGGTCGTTTTCCCGGACGCCGATCACGGCTTCATGTGCGACGATCGTCCCTCGTTCCATCCCGTGCATTCCAAAGAGGCGTTTGCCAGGACCATCGCGTTCTTCAAAAAGTATCTCGGCTGAAACGGCGTGGTCGTGTTTTGTTGAAATCACTTCGGCGGGCCGCTCTTCGCCGGCCCGTCTTTTTTCTCGCGATTGCCATCGCTGCGGTCACCGCATGCTATTCGTCCGACTACCATCGCACGATGACTGCGAACGTGTCGCTGCTTTCCGATCTGTCCGACAAGCTGGCGGACTATTGCCGCACCTATTTCAAGCTCGACGATCGCCAACTTTCGTCCGAGGAGATGGGCGAGTTCTACTACGCCTTCAACAAGGCCAACGCGTTCTCATCATCGACGCCCCGCGAGTCGTCGCTCCGCTCGCATCGCGATTTCGTAAACCTGCTGAACGCCTACGAACGATTCGCGCACGCCGCCGACGCGTACCGCCTCGGTGGCAAGCCCGACCCCGCGGTGCTTGCCTCATTGCTCTCGCAACACGACCAGGTCCGGCACCTCGCCGGTAAAGTCACCGAGGATCTTCGCGACGAAGCGCACTGATACTCCGCGACAAAAAACGAGGCGCCCGGTGATCCCGGACGCCTCTTCGATCGCTTCCGTAATGCGAGCCGCGCTCAGCTCTTCCAATGGTTGCCGTATTTGTCCAGGTACGCGACCTCGCCCACGGGCCGGCGCTTGATCGGTCCGAACTTTCCCTGCGGATATCCGATCGGCATCAGCGCGTACGTCTGCACTTCGGGCGGCAGCCCCAATATCGCCTTCACTTCGTCTTCGAAATAGGCATGAATCGTCGTGAGCACCGTGCCGAGACCCAGTCCGCGGCAGGCGAGAATAATGTTCTGCACGGCGGGATAGATGCTCGAGCCTGAGATCCGCGCCAGGCGCTTCATCGCCGCAGCCACCTCGGGCGGAAGCTTGGGTGGCGCTCCCGCCGGCGCGGTCTGTTTCAGGCACGCGATCAACAGCACCGGTGCGTCGGCCATGTGATCGAGCAGGTAGGTTGCCGACGCCCTAAGTTTTCGGTAGGCCTCCTCGCTCATGTGCGCGGGCTTGACGCGATTGGCGTAGAGCGCCATCAAAATTTCGCCGCCCTTGCGATACACGTCGCCGATCCTCTTGCGCTGCGCCGCGTCCTTGATGACCACGAACTCCCAACTCTGTTGGTTGCTGCCCGACGGCGCGCGAATCGCCGCGTCGAGCACCTTGGTGATTACATCGTCGGGAACCGGATCGGGTTTGAATCGCCTGAGCGATCGCGCCGAGTAAATTGCCTCGAAGAGTCCTATTTCTGCCATCGTTAAGCTGCTCCTGCTGCGGATTGTTACCCGGTCGGCGCCCGGTGCTCAATCGATGCGAATCAGTTTGTGTTTGATCGCGTATCGCACCATCGCCGCCGTCGAGCGCAGCTCGAGCTTCTGCTTGAGGTTGTCGCGATGCGCTTGCGCTGTCTTCACGCTGATGCCGAGTCGTTGCGCGACCTCCTTGGTAGTCGCGCCCTCGCCTATCAGCTTGAGCACTTCGCGCTCGCGTCTGGTCGGATTCGCCGCGTGCGACGCGTCCGCAGGCGCGCCAGCCCGCAGCCGCGCGAGCACGATCGGCGCGATCGTCGGGCTCAGGTACCGCCGCCCGGAGTGAACTGCCCGCACCGCGCTCAGCAATTCGGCCGCCGCGTCGGTCTTGACCACGTAGCCCGCACAGCCCGCTTCGCCAAACGCCTCCAACACGTATTCCTCGTCGTCGTATTGGCTGAGCACCAGCACTTTGCACGCCGGCACTTCCCTGGCGATTCGACGCGCCGCGGCAAGTCCCCCGATTCCCGGCATCCCGACGTCCATCACCACCACATCCGGCCTCAGTTGCGCGGCAGTCGCGACCGCCTGTTCGCCATCGGATGCTTCCGCGACCACCTCGCACTCGGCCGCGAGCACCATCCGCAGCGCCTCGCGAAAGATCCGATGGTCATCGGCGAGCAGCACGCGAATCCGCTTGTGATTTTCCATCACGCGGACTCCGGAATTTCGGCGACGACCGTCGTGCGGCCTGCCCGCGATTCCACCGTCAAGCTCCCGCCCATCAACTCCAGCCGCTCCCGTGTACCCGCCAGGCCAGTCCCGTCGCCCTTGATGTCGGCGCCGATACCGCAGCCGTCGTCAGTAACCGAGACGCGTGCGGCCGCATCGGTGCTTTCGATCGTGATTTGGACCGACTTCGCGCGCGCATGCCGAATAACGTTGGACAGCGTCTCGCGAACGACCTGGAGGCATAGCTGCTGCACCGGGCGCGAGATTTTTTCCGTCGCGCCATCGTGAACCAGGTGAACTAACTTCGCCGTTACGCCCGCGCGATGCAGCCGCGCGAACTCGCACTCGATTGCCTCGTCGAGCGAAGCGTCTCCGATCGTCATCGGACGAAGTTCGCGCGTCTTGCGGCGCAACTCCTCCTCGACCTGCTTCAGGATCGAGCGCGCCGCTTCGCGCCGGCCATCGAGCGCAATTTTCGCCGCCGCAATTAACTGCGCCTGATCGTCGTGCAGGTCGCGTGCGATTCTGGCGCGCTCCTCGTCGATCGCGGCAAACATTCTGAGCGCGAGCTGGCGCACCAGCAGGCTCCGCCGCGCAGCCTCCCGCTCCATCACCCAGTTCGCTGCGATTGGAGCCAGCCGCTCGACAATCGCCTCAGCCCTGGCCGCGGATGCGCGCCCGTCGCGCGAGGCCAGCGCGATCGCGCCGGCCTCGAACGGGATACACACATACGAACCAACGAACATTCTGTCTTCGGAAGCTTGTTGGGCGCGATCGACGATGCCCGTGTCGCGATCGCGCCAGCGTGCAATCGTGATGCGGCGCCGGAAGCTTTCCGCAAGTGCGCTGTCAGCCTCACCCAAATCCAATTCCTTCAGCCCGGACGACGATGCGGCCATCGCCAACGCGCCACCGTCGGCGACCGCAACCACCCATTGATCGAAGCCGGCGCCGCCCGCGACGAGTTCGCCGAAACGGCTGAACCGATGGGTCGGCGGCGCACGCCGCGCCGCCGCAACCGCCTTGTCCAGGTAATTGGTTGCCGCCCGTTCGCGGAGCAACTCTCGCTTTGCCTCGACGGCCTGGCGGCCGCTCTCGGCGCCGTGTGTCCGCCAGATTTCAAGCGACCCGCGCGCGGCGGCCAGCGCTATCTCGCCGAAAACTGCCCGCGCCATAAGTTCAAGTGATGCTTCAAGTTCGCCGCGGGCGCGATCCGCCCGCGCCACCATCACGATTCGCACCGCGCTCACCCCGTCGGTGAACGCCGACGCGGCTATCTGGCGCCCGTCCATTTTATCCACCCGCGCGATTGCGCCGATTCCCCGCGCACTCAGCGCAACCCTTTCAATCGACTCGATTGAACCCGGCGTGCCGCGCGCTCGCTTCAACCCTTCTGCCGCGACCGCGTCACCGAGCCGATTCTCGAGCGCAACGAGGACCGCATTCACCACCGCGTCCCATCGTGAATCGCCGTGCGGCGCGAACACCACGTCGTCGGTGCCCACGCCACTGGCGGGAAACGCGATCGCGCATCGCTCGGCCGCGAGTGTCGCGGCGCCAAGCTCGGCGATAGCGCCGATCCGATCGCTGAAAGATGTTTGACGCACCGCAGGTCGTGGTGCGACAACCGCCAGTTGATTGCGTTGTTTCAGTACGTTTGCCAACTCGCTGGCTCCGTCTTCAGGATGACAGAGGAAACGCAATGTTCTAAGCGAGCACGCCCAGATGGAGCGCGCGTACAGTTATGCAAAGAACAATTTGTTGCGAGAGAAACTCTTTCGGGTGCGATTGTTCCCCTTCCCGCAAGGATAGGGGCCGAGGCTCAGCTTAGCCCGCGTCGTTCGCGATACGCGCGCACGATCTTTCCAAGTGACCTCTTTTACCGATAGCCGGCGACACTACGAGATCAATGGCGGGGCTCTAGACTTTTCCTCGCATATGGAGTTTTGAATAGCGATCGGCTTTTTTCCTGCTCGGTTGTTGGTTGCGGCAATGGAGATCGAGCGCCGCCTGAATGTGTGAATTGCGATGGAAGCAAAGAAATCGATTCAGTCACGCGGCGAATCTCCGCCCCAACCTCCACTGCCCAAGCGTAGGCGGTCGTTCGCCGGACGCCTGACCCGCGCGCTCTGGTCATTTGTTCGCAGCCTCGCAACCTCGCTCTACGGCGAGACGATCCACCGCATCGGGCACCTGAGCTTCTTTCACCTCGCCCTTCGTGTGCTGATCTTTATCGTCGGCGTCAGCGTGATTCAGGAGCTCTGCAACAATAGTCCCGTGCTCGACGTCGTCAATCTGCCCAAGGAATATCAGGACCAAGGCTACACCCCCGAGGTCGTCGCCAGAAGAATCAAGGACCGAATCACGGAGATCGACAAAGCGGAAAAATGGATCGAACGGCAACCACACCCATTTGAAATCGATGCTGAGTTGCCGTTTTCGGACGTGCAACTTCCCGAGGCCAACGTCTCGCTGAAGACCGCTATTCTCTTAGTTCGCCAAGTGCTTCATTTTCCCCCCGAGCGCATCATGGTTGACGTGACGCTGGATCGTCCAACCACGGACAACAACCCCAGCGGCGGCAAAACTAGCGATAGCAAAACACCCGCCGCCCAATTGAGAGTCGTTGTCCGCCACTTCCCCGGCGACAACATTGCACCCACCCTCTATCTGATTACCGCTGCAAATCCAGAAGAGGCACTGTCTCCACTCGCGCGGGATGTGATGGCCGAGACGGACCCGTATATTCTGGGTGTGTACGTGGCCGACAAAGAGGGTCCAAAGGCTAGTGAGCAATATTTTCGGAAGGCAACAGAACGCGACCCTAAAGATGCTTTCGCTTTTGTCGACTGGGGCTATGCACTGGACGTGCAGGGTAAATTCGCCGATGCGATCGCTAAGTTCCAGAAGGCCACAGAACTAAAGCCGGACGACGCCTATGCATACGACAACTGGGGGCATGAGCTCGACGAACAGGGCAAATTCGCCGAGGCCGCCACCAAGTACCGGAAGGCCACAGAGCTAAAGCCCGATTTCGCCTATGCATACAACAACTGGGGCTATGCGCTTGCCATTCAGGGCGAATTCGCCGAGGCCTACAGCAAGTACCAGAAGGCCACAGAGCTAGACCCCAATGACGCCTATTTATTCAACGACAATTGGGGCCTTACGCTTTACCAGCAGGGCAAATTTGCGGAAGCCAGCGCCAAATACCAGATGGCCATTGAGCTAAAGCCGGACTACGCCGAGGCGTACAACAACTGGGGCGCTGCGCTTTACCATCAGGGCGAATTCGCCGATGCCGGCGCCAAGTACCAGAAGGCCACAGAGCTAAAGCCTGATTTCGCCGATGCGTACAACAACTGGGGCAGTGCGCTTGCCGACCAGGGCGAATTCGCCGATGCCGGCGCCAAGTTCCAGCAGGCCACTGCGCTGAAGCCTGATTTCGCCGAGGCATACAACAACTGGGGCCATGCGCTTTACTATCAGGGCGAATTCGACGAGGCTGGCGCCAAGTACCAGAAGGCCACAGAGCTAAAGCCTGATTTCGCCGAGGCATACAACAACTGGGGCAGTGCGCTCTACCACCAGGGCGAATTCGCCGATGCCGGCGCCAAGTACCAGAAGGCCACAGAGCTGAAGCCTGATTTCGCCGATGCATACAACAACTGGGGCCATGCGCTTTACCATCAGGGCGAATTCGACGAGGCCGGCGCCAAGTGCCAGAAGGCCACAGAGCTAAAGCCTGATTTCGCCGATGCGTACAACTACTGGGGCACTGCGCTTTACCATCAGGGCAAATTCACCGATGCCGGCGCCAAGTTCCAGAAGGCCACGGAGCTGAGTCCTAACGACCCCGAGGCGTACAACAACTGGGGCAATGCGCTTGCCGACCAGGGCGAATTCGCCGATGCCGGCGCCAAGTTCCAGAAGGCCACAGAGCTGAAGCCTGATTACGCCGAGGCGTACATCAACTGGGGCGCTGCGCTTCGCAATCAGAAAAGATTCGACGAGGCTGGCGCCAAGTACCAGAAGGCCACAGAGCTGAACCCTAACGACTCCGACGGGTATTACAACTGCGGCATTTCGCTAGCCGATCAAGGCAAATTCGCCGATGCCAGCGCCCAGTACCAGAAGGCCACAAAGCTGAAGCCTGATTACCCTGAGGCGTACAACAACTGGGGCATCGCGCTTGCCAGGCAGGGCAAATTCACAGATGCCAGCACCAAGTTCCGAAAGTCCACCGAGATAAACCCCTACTACGCCGAGGCCTACAACAACTGGGGCCTTGCGATTTACCATCAGGGCAAATTCGCCGATGCCTCTACCAAGTACCAGAAGGCCATCGGGCTAAAGCCTGATTACGCCGAGGCCTACGACAACTTGGGCAATGCGCTTTACCATCTGAGCAAATTCGCCGAGGCCGGCGCCAAATACCAGAAGGCCATAGAGCTAAAGTCTGATTACGCCGCTGCGTACAACCACTGGGGCGTCGCGCTTGCCCTTCAAGGCAAATTCGCTGAATCTCTGCCCAAGTTCCAGAAGGCCGCAGAGCTGAAACCTGATTACGCCGAGGCGTACAACAACTGGGGCCATGCGCTCGACGAGCAGGGCAACCGCGAGGAGGGGAACGCCAAGCGCGCGATCGCCGCGAAGCTTCTCACCTCAGGCAGTCACCACTGACGCCCGGAAAATATGGGCGCACCCGCATCGTTCGCGATGCGCGCGCACGCTTGGGTCTATTGGTGTCCGGAATCCGGCGCCTTTGACAGCTCGTCGCCGAGTTGCTTCATCTCAGCGCCGAACGCCGTCCAGTCGCCCGCGCGAATCGCCTCCATCGCGCGATTGTAGTGCTGCGCCGCGCTCCCCATCTCAGCCTTGGGCGCGCCCGTGCCGACCGGCTGCGGGACCGGCTCATTGATGATCGCCTTGGCGATCGTCGGCGCCGGCGGCGCCTGATTGGTGAACAGCGCCGCCATCGTAAGGTCGAGCGTATCGCCCATCACCACGCGATCGCTGTACGACGCGATCACCCGCTGCAACTCCGGCAACTGTCCGTTCTCGGCGCGGATGAACAGCGGCTCGACGTAGAGCAGCGAATCCTGGATCGGTATCACCAGCAGGTTGCCGAGCAAAACCTTCGAACCCATCTGATTCCACAGCGAAAGTTGCCGCGAAATTTCCGGGTTCTGATTGATGCGCGCCTGGATCTGATACGGACCGTAAAAAAGTTTGTCCTTCGAAAATGAATACTCGAACAGATGACCGTAATCCGCGCCGTCGCAGCGCGCCGCCATCCACGAAATCATGTTGTCGCGTCCCGACGGCACCATCGGCAGCATCAGCATGTATTCCGCCTGCGGCTCGCCCGGCAGCCGCATGATCACGTAGTAGGGCTGCATCGGGACCGTCTGTCCGGCGTAGCTTTCGCGCGGAAATCCCCACAGATCCTCGCGGTTATAGAAGACCTGCGGATCGGTCATGTGATAGGTGCGGTAAGTGTCGGCCTGAATCAGAAAAAAATCTTCGGGATAGCGGATGTGCGCGTGCAATTCCGCCGGCATCTCCGACATCGGCTTGAGCAACGCGGGGAATATGCGCTGCCACGTTTTGATTATCGGGTCTTCGGGATCCGACACGTAAAAATTGGTCTCGCCGGTGTACGCGTCGACCACCACTTTGACCGAATTGCGGATGTAGTTGATCCCGTCGGCGTTGCGCTGCGAGTACGGGTAGTGATCGCTGGTGGTATAGCAGTCAACGATCCACACCAACCGCCCGTTAAGAATCACGGCGTATGGATTGCGGTCGAGGTTCAGGAACGGCGCGATATACGCGATTCGGTTTGCGATGTTGCGCCGGATCATGATCTTGCTCTTCGCCACGATATTCTCGGTGACGAGCAGATTGATGTCGCGAAAAAAGATGCTGAACAGCAGCCGGCGAAAGAAACCCGCCACCGGCACGCCGCCCGATCCCGCGTAATACGAAAAGACGTTGTCGGCGCCCTGCGGATAGTCGAACTCGGGCGTCGCCGCATCGACGACGGCGTAATTGTCGGGCTCCTCGCCAAAGTAAATCGCCGGCTGGGTAACCTTCAGCCCCACGTCCGAGACCGCCGGAATATTCTTCAGATAGAACACCGGCATCCCTTCGGTGTCCTTCCGGTTGACCGGGCTCATCGCCAGCCCCGCGCCGTGGGTGAACTTGAGATGCTGATTGACCCAGGTCTGCGCGTTGTCGGGCAGCTGGTCGATGTTCATCTCGCGCGGCGACAGCATCACCTCGGTGTACTTGCCCTCTATCCAGTAGCGATCGATGTCGACGTCGCGAAAATCGTAGTAGGTGCGAATTTCCTGCAACTGGCGGTAGGTGTCGATTAACGGGCGCGGGTCCCACAGACGGATGTTGTTGACCGTCGCCGAGTCCTCGCCGAGCGCCGCGGGCGTGAGCGTGCCCTGCCCCGCAAACGCTTTCACGTCAACGGTGTCGAGCTTGTACGCGTGCCGGGTCGCCTCGATGTTGCGTTGCAGGTACGGGCGCTCGACCCGAAGCTCGTCGGGCTTGACCCACAAGCGCTCGATAACCGGCTGGATGAAATTCATGATGAGCGCGGGCCCGAACACGACAACGAACGCGGCGACCGGAATCCTCAGTCCGCCCTCGCGCGCGTTAAACATGCACATCACGGCGGCCGCCAGCGACAGCGCCACCAGCAGCCACAACCCGGGCTGCCACAGGATGCGATCGACGTAGCGCAGTCCGAATACCACGCCGTCGGTATGCAGCAGCAAGTCGAAGCGGCCGAGCCAGTAACTCATCGCCCGCTGCACGAAGAACAGCCCCAGCAGCACCGACAGATGTCCCGCCGCGCCCGGCGACACGCGCGGCGGCGATTCCTTGAAGTCGAGCGCGCCGCGCGCCCAATAGACCGCGATCGCGATCGCAGCCGCCAGCACGATGAGCATCAGGAACAGATCGCGGATTTCCTCGAGCAGCGGCATCGTGAAGACGTAGAAACCGATATCGTTGCCGAACGCCTGCTCGACGATTCCGAACGGCACCCCGTAGAGACCCTTGAGGTAGGTATCCCAGCTGCCGGCCTCGCCTTGCGCCGCGAATAGCGCCAGCACGGCCGCGCCGCAGGCGACGATCACGCGCCACGGCACGCGTTCGCCGAGCGCGCGAATCAGCTCGGGCAGATTAACTTCGACCATCTCGTCGGGGCGGCGCACCACGCGCAGCCGCTCGCGGTCGTGGCTCGAGCCGATCGCAACCAACCCGCTCACAAAGATCGCGACGAACGCGACCAGCCAAACGATCGCGAAGATCGCGATTTCCGCGCCGACGGTTGTATCGAAAACTCCGCGGTAGCCGAGTCCTCCGAACCACAGGTAGTCGACCAGCAGATGGTCGGCCAGGCTCAGCGCCACCAGCGCGACGATAACGACAGCAGCGAGGCTGATCAGGATTACGCGGAGTCGCATCAGCGTGGTGCGCTATTCGCCACGGCCAATCTGGATGACGTGTTCCCGCACGACGTCGGGCGGGCAGAGCCAGATGAAAATCTTGAGCGAGAGGTAGCCGATAAGGATCCAGTCGAGTTCGCCGATGATCGGAATCATGTCGAGCTCGAGCGCCGGGGGCGTCAGCATAAGCAGCAAACCCATCCACGGCTCCATCTTCGCCAGCATCGGCACGCGTTCGTCGGTGATCAGCCGATAGAACAGACGGACGAACTGCGGCAGGTACATCACCAGCCGGCTCAGTTGCATCGGCCCGAGGAATTGCATGCGAAGCATCGATCGAAACATCAACTTAACCCGACAACATCATACTCTAGCACAGCGCAGGGCCGAAGATGTCCTGCCCAGGGGGCGTTTTTGTTACAATTAGCGGCGATCGAGGAGGGCCAGGCGGAGTGAAGAGACACATGGCGCTGGGCGATTTCCTGGTCGCCTACCTCCGCAAGATTGGCGTGTCGCACGTCTTCGGCATTCCCGGTGACCTCGCGCTCAAGCTGTTTTTCGCGCTGGGCCGCAAGCACGGCTTGGAAATCATTACGCTGTCGCACGAGCCGGGGGTCGGATTCGCAGCCGACGGCTACGCGCGCGCGACCGGGAAAATCGGCGTAAGCTGCGTGACCTACGGCGCCGGCGGCCACAACATGGTCAATCCGGTCGCGGGATCGTTCTCGGAACGCGTGCCGATTCTGATTTTCTCGGGCGGCCCGGGCGAGGAGGAACGCAAACTCGGCACGCTGATTCATCACCAGGCCCGCGAGATCGAATCGCAGCGCCGCATCTACGACGAGGTGACTTGCGCCTGTGCCGTGCTGACCGATCCGCGCAGCGCTGCGGATGAGTTGCATCGCGTCGTGCGCGCCATTTGGGCCGAGCAGCGGCCGGGCTACGTCGAGATTCATCGCGACATGGTTGACCGGCGGATCGAAATCCCCGAGGAGCTGATCGAATGGGACGGGCGGCTGCACTTCCAGGAATCCGACACCCGCAAGGTCGAGGAAGCGGCGCATGAGACCGCCGCGATGTTCAACCGCAGCCGCAAGCCCGTGCTGATCGCCGGCATCGAGATTCATCGCTTCAAGGCGTCGCATGAGTTGGTGGAACTGGCCGAGCAGATGGGCGCGCCGGTGTTCACTACGGTGCTCGGCAAGGGTGCGTTCCCGATGGACCATCCGCTGTACATGGGCGTGCACGTCGGCCCGATCAGTCCGCCGTCGATCGTCGCACGGATGGACGCTGCCGACTTCGTGCTCAACCTCGGATGTCTGAAAACCGACATGAACTTCGGCAACCGTCCGCCGCACGTGATTCAAGGCAGAACCGTGTGGGCGGTCGATCGCAAGGTCGAGGTGAAGTATCACACCTACACCGACGCCGGGGTGCGCGATTTCGCGCGCGCGTTGCTGCGCGAGAAGCTGCGGCTTCATCATGAGAAGGTTCACTACGCTGACAATCTTCGCGAGATTGCCGCGCGCGACGGCAAGCCGGTCAAGGTCAACGAGATCCTGGCCGCGGTCAACGAATTCCTGGCCGACAAGCGCGAATACCTGGTGGTCGCGGAGTCGGGTGATATGCTCTTTGGCGGGCTCGACATCCGGGTGCCGCATAACGGCGGCTACCTGGCGCAGGGGTTTTACGCTTCGATGGGATTTGCGGTGCCGGCCTCGCTTGGCGCGCAAATCGGAAGCGGTCTTCGGCCGCTGGTGTTGTGCGGGGACGGTGGTTTTCAGATGACCGGGCCGGAAATTTCCCACGCTCCGGCCAAGGGCGTGAATCCGATCGTGGTGCTGATCAACAACGGCGGATGGGGCATCTTCCGGCCGATTGCCGAGCGCCGCGAACTGCTCGAGATTCCGCCCTGGCCGTATGCGAAGCTCGCGCGCGATTGGGGCGGCGCAGGATTCGAGGCGACCACGGTCGAGCAGCTGAGAAATGCGCTGCGCGCGGCGCACGAATGCAAATCGTTTGCGATAATCGACGTGCGCGTCGATCGCGACGATCTGTCGCCCGTGACGGTGAAGTATATCAAGGCCGCGGCGAAGCGCTCGCAAACGCCGGTGGAGCGCGCGCCGCGCGGGAATTCGCGCCGATGACTGATTCAATAAAGGCCGACACGCTCGAGAAGTACCGCCGCGCGTACCACGACTTCCGCTGGGAGACGCCGGAGCATTTCAACTTCGCCGCGGCCATCGACAAGTTCGCCGAAGATCCGCGCCGGGTTGCGATCCTGTCCGAAGACAGCGAGGGCCGGCGCTCGCGGCTGACCTTCGCGGATATCGCGCGCCAATCCAGGCGCATCGCCAACGTTCTCGCCGGGCATGGAATCAGGCGCGGCGATCCCGTCCTGCTGGTGCTGCCGCGAATCACGCTCTGGCAGGCGGCGTATATCGGCGCGCTCAGGCTCGGCGCGATCGTCATCCCGTGCACCTCGATGCTGCGCGAGAAGGACCTGGTGTACCGCGCGAATCATTCTGGCGCGCGCGCGATAATCGCCGGCTTCGACAATGCTGCGATGATCGCGGAGCTGCGCAAGCAATGCCCCAGCCTCGAGCACTACCTGATAGCCGGAGCCGCCCGCACCGGCTGGATGAGCTTGCAGGAAGAGATGAGCAGCGCGTCGGAGTCGTTCAAGCCCGCGAATACGAAATCGTCGGAGCCGGCGATTTGCTATTACACTTCCGGCACGACTATGGAGCCGAAAGCGGTTCTGCACAGTCATGGCTATACCTACAGTCACCGGTTCACGGGGCTTAACTGGCTGGACTTGCGGCCGGGCGACCTCCATTGGACGACGTCGGACACCGGCTGGGCCAAGGCGGCATACGGCGTCCTGTTCGGGCCGTGGATGAACGGCGTGACGACGTTCATGTACAACGGCCGCTTCGATGCGGCGAAAGAGCTCGAGCTGATCGGCCGCTACGGAGTTACTACCTTCTGCGCGCCGCCGACTGAGTATCGAATACTAATCAAGGAAAACCTGACTGACTACTCATTCCCGAAACTGAGGCATTGCACGGGTGCGGGCGAGCCGCTCAATCCGGAAGTGATCGAGGTCTGGCGCGAGCGGCTGGGACTCACGATTCACGACGGTTTTGGACAAACGGAAACGGCCGTCCTGGCCGCGAACATGCCCGCGATGCCGGTGAAGCCGGGCTCGATGGGCCTGCCCTTTCCGGGTCACGATGTCCGCGTAGTCGACAACGAAATGGCCGAGACCAAAGTTGGCGAGCTCGGAGAAATAGCGGTGCGGGTGAGTCCCGAGCGGCCGCCGTCGCTGTTTCTCGAGTATTGGAAAAATGCCGAAGAGACCGCCCGCGTGTTTCACGGCGATTGGTACCTGACCGGCGACCAGGCCACGCGCGACGCCGACGGCTATCTATGGTTCGTCGGGCGCGCCGACGACGTGATCATTTCGGCCGGCTATCGAATCGGGCCGTTCGAAGTGGAGAGCGCCCTGCTCGAGCATCCCGCGGTAATGGAATCCGCGGTGGTCGCGAGTCCCGACCCGGATCGCGGCTCGATCGTCAAGGCCTTCGTGAAGCTGAGGCCCGGCGCCGAGCCCGGCGATCGGCTGGTGACGGAACTACAGGAGCATTGCAAGCGCGTGACGGCGCCCTACAAATATCCGCGCGAGATAGAATTCATCGACGAGCTGCCCAAGACGGTTAGCGGGAAGATCCGCCGCGTCGAGTTGCGCCGCCTTGAAGAATCGCGCAAGGGCAAATCTGTTTAAGGGCGAAAAACGATCTGAACTTTTGGAGATTGGGAGACGCACAATGGCAAAGACTTTCGCAGCCGAATCGACCGCCGATGAGGTTCTTGAGGGCATCGATCTTTCGGGCAAGCGGGTACTCGTGACCGGCGTCTCGGCCGGCTTGGGGGTTGAGACCGCCCGCTCGCTCGCCGCGCACGGCGCCACCGTCGTCGGCACCGCGCGCGACCTTGCCAAAGCACGGCGCGCTCTCGCGGATGCTGGCAACCCGGCGGTAGATCTCGTTGAAGTCGATCTCGCTTCGCTCAGCAGCGTGCGCAAGGCGGCCGGCGATTTGTTGGCACGCCCCAAACCCTTCGACGTGATCATCGCTAACGCCGGCGTAATGGCGTGTCCGCAGGGCAAGACGCAGGACGGCTTCGAAACGCAATTCGGAACCAATCACCTGGGGCATTTCGTCTTCGTCAATCGGCTCGTGCCGCTCCTGAATCCCGGCGCTAGAGTCGTCACGCTCTCCTCGGCGGGCCATCAAATCAGCGACGTCAACATTGAAGATCCGAATTTCGAGCGAACTCCTTATCAGGCTTTTGCGGCGTACGGCCGCTCGAAGACCGCAAATATTCTGTACGCAGTGGCGCTAGACAGCAGGCTCAAGGGACGCGGCGTGCGCGCAACGTCAATCCATCCCGGCGGAATCCAGACCGAGCTCGCGCGCCATCTCACGCCTGAACTCATCGAGCAGATGAGGGCGCGAATCAGCATGGGTCGGGCGCAGGCGCCGGTGTTTCGTTTCAAGTCAGTGCCGCAAGGCTCTGCAACCTCGGTATGGGCCGGTTTTGTAGCATCGGCCGACGCCGTTGGCGGGCGCTATTGCGAAGACTGTCACGTCTGCGAGGTGAACGACGACCCAACCTCGCGGGCCGGTGTCCGCTCGTATGCTCTCGACCTCGCCCACGCCAACGACCTATGGCGCAAAAGCGAAGAAATGGTCGGCGAGCGCTTCCCGTTGTAGGTCGAGCGAAGCTCGCCGCTCACTTCGACGCGGGCCTCGCCTCGACCGATCGCATCGGCAGTGCGTCGCGAAATCTCGGCCGCAGCATCAGCAAGCCGACCGCGCGCGACAATGCAACCGACAAGGACTCGGCGGGTTCGGTCTCGAGCGGCAGAAAGACCTCCGCGCCGACCGGATTTGGCGGTTCATTTTCGATGCCGCTGATCTCGTCCGAGTAAAGCACGCTGCCATCGCGATTCTTGAGCTCGAACTTTACCCGCACCACGGCTTTCATCGAGAAGTACTGGCCGTGCAGGGTCTGGTTCGTTCCGAACCGCTTGTTCACTTCGAGTTGTTCAAGCTCGGAGCTGAGGATGAAATCCGAGCCCTCGGGCGGCTTGCCGTCGCCCGGATTCAAGTCGAGCGCGCCCGGCGCCAAACCGGCGTCTGCCAGTCCCTTGATCAACCCGTTGTTGAACGCGCGGGCCGCATCGGCAACCACCAGCGGAGTCTGCGGGGCGCCGTCGGCGGCGTAGATCATGCCGACGCTGGAATCGCCGGAGCCGAAATTTCCGGTCGTCGGAGGCACCGCAATTCGGACCGGACGAAAAATGTTCTGCGCCCCCGGCACGAAGTCCGGAAGATAATGGAGAGCGATGCGCGTGCGCGGCTGGCATCCAATCAGCGCGAGCGCGAGCGTCGCCATCGCGGCGCAGCCGCATACGCGGCTACGATTGAGGCCGCGATACCGCAGGATGCCGGTCCCTCCACCAAAAGACGACAACCACGATCGCCACGGCAAACGCGGCCAACCCAATCCAGCGCGACGCCTGATGAGCCATCTTCATGGCGCGATACAACTCGTCGCCCACCAGGTAGCCGACCGTAACGACCAGCGAGCACCATACGATCGCCCCAAGCACGTTCCATCCGAGGAACTGGAAGAACGGCATCCCGCACGCACCCGCCATCGGGCCCGCCATGAATCGCGCGCCGGTGATAAATCGCGCCATGAACACGGCCTTGCTGCCGTGGGTCTGAAAAAAAAGTTGCAGACGGTCGTAACGCGTGCGCAGGAAGGGGAAGGCGGACGCGAGGCGAACGAGTACGCGCTGTCCGCCCGTGCGGCCGATGACGTAGCCGCAACAGTCGCCCATGACCGCGCTCGCGACTACCGCAATATAGACGATTCGCAGATCGAGCAGCGCGCGGCCGGCCAGGAATCCGGCGGCGAGCATCACGGTTTCCTCCGGCACGGGAATCCCCAGGTTACCGACGAACACGGCAATGAAGATGCCGAGATAGCCCCACGTCGCCAGCATATCCGCGATATGCGCGGGGTCGGTTATCCCATGCATTGGAAATCCATCCGTCGCGAAGTCGGCGCCACTCCCCACCCCTGGCTCGGCCATCTCCAGCTTGCCGGATTGAGTGTGCCAGCGTGAGAGATTTTTGGCTAGTCAGGTGTCAAAATTACGCGCCTCGGAGCGGCCGCGTTTCATAAGCGAGCCAGAGCCATCGTGACTCCCACCCTGTCGCGAAGTCGGCGCCACTCCCGCTCCGGCTCGGCCATCTCTAGCTTGCCGGCCGTCGCGACTCCCATCGGATCAGCATAAATGCGGCGCACGCGGTCAGTGTTGAAATTATCATCCCGCAAATTGCCGCGATGCTGACGTATCTGAGGACGATTCGGCTTTTTCCCGCCAGCACCCGCACCGCGAGCAATCCACCCTGGGAAAATGCCTGTCCCGGGCCCGACGTGACTCGCCACGATGGATCGTAGTTCTGATTGACGACCATCACCGAAGGGGCCTGCGCATCCACGGCGTATTCGAGGCGATTGGGAGTCCATCGCGTCAGCGTCACGGAGCCCCGGCCGAGCAAGTACTGCTCTCCGCGAAAAGCGGGTTCGTTCCATCCTTTAACGTCGGTAGGCCAATCCATGCCCGTGTAGCAATTCACAACACCTTGATGATCTCGAATCACCGCCGACTGCGCGACCGCGGGTGGTCGCAGAAATTGCGCGAACTCACCATGCGTCGGACCGGGACCGGGCACGTTCGACAACGCGAAGCTCAGGTTGGGAGGACCGACAGCCAGCAAATCGACACCGCCTACGATCACAAGTAACACCGAAACGGCCAATGCCACGGGCGAGCCGCGACTGCACACAGCGTCGATGCCGATACCGGCCAACACCGCCACCATCAGCACGAATGGAATCAGAACGCGCGACGGCAGACGAGTCGAAGAAAACAGCGGTATTCTATGCAACCAGGCCCAGAGGCAGTTCGGGCTGGTCCATCCCCGCGCCGCATAGAAGAGAAAGATTGCAGCGACGACCCACGGCAGAGCGCTGCGCGGGTAGCGCAACGCAGCCACCGCGATCAACGCGAACAAGCCCACGTATGCACCCGACTCCCAAAAGCCCCATCCGTTCAATGAGGATCGATTGTGATCCTGATTGCGGGAGAACAACGCTCGACCGAGCGCCTCGACTGTGTTCGAGTACCCTGCGTCGGTTCGGTGGGGATGCGATTCCATTACCTGCGTCGCGGGCAAAAACTTGATCGCGCCGAAACCGGCGGCGAAAAACGACGCGACTATAAGCGCGATCAGCGGACGCCCGCTCAGCCGCACCGCGGCTCGACCAACCATCACCAGCGCGAGCGTGAGACCTCCGAAGAGTGGCGGATATGGGCCGCTTTCAAAAAAACTGACCGCAATCAACGCGCCACACACCGCCGCGTATCGAAGTTTTGCGCGATCCGAGGCTGCCCATCCGGCCGCAAGTATCCATGGTAGATACACAAAAGCCAAGAAAGGGAATTGGCCCTCTGAAGTACGCAAGAAAAACCACGAACTTCCGGCGAAGGCAGTAGCAGTGCAGACTGCCGAAATGCGCCTCAATCCGAGCACTCGACCCAGCACATAGCCCCCGGCCCATCCGATCGCGCAGTAGAGAATAACTTCGAGATGCAGGCCAACTACCGGGCCGAGCATCATCGTGAGAAAGAATCCGGGGGTCAGCACATGAGACTGGGGATCACCAAGTAGCGGCATACCACCGCATAAAAACGGATTCCAGAATGGAAACTGATGGTATTGGTCGACAGTCCAATATGCGGCCCATTGAGAAGCGCTGACGAAATCCCAGTCGTTGACAGTACCCGCAATCGAGAGATGCAAAACCAGTCGATAGCAGAACACCAGCGAGAACACGACGCTCGCGACACCAACCGCAATCGCTTCAGTCCTGGTGAACTTCCCTCGATCGAGGAAGACGTTTACCCCGTCGGAGATACTTCGCGTCATCGCTCTTTCCCGGGCCAGCAAGAAATCGGCTGTGGCGGTTCGAGTCTCTTTTCAATCAGCCAGACCCCGACCGATACTGCCGTCGCTAGGAAGGTGAACAAATATGCCCAGAGAATGTGCGTGGGCCTATACAAGATTTCGATTTGTTGGTGTCCGGGAGGAACATGCACAGCGATCAGGCCGCCCTCTGAATATATTTCACCGTCTCCTTGAACTACGCGCCACCCCGGATACATGTTCTGATTGATCACCAGTGAGGTCGGAGCGGCCACGTCTACCTCGTAGCTCAGACGGTTGGGTGTCCACAGGGTCTGCTTCACTTGGCCCGCTCCAAGCAGGTAGACCTCACCGCGATAGCCAGGCTCGTTATAACCTCGCACTCTGTCGAGGACGATGTGGTAGCCGCAGCATCCGCAGTGCACGGCGCCCATGTTATTCTGGTTGGCAGCGACCATTCCACCTGTTGGGCCGTTCAAGTACTGGCGAAAGGTTTTCGACCCCGGTGGAGCTGGAGCGGGAGACCGGAACACGTAGCGATAGTTCGGAGCACATACTAACCACGCGTCGATCAAGCCGACCGTGACCATGACGAGAGCCAGCCTAGCTCCCCATATTGCGGGCCGATCACATAGGGCCTGTACGCCCAGTGCAGCCAATACGCCGACGCAAAACACCAGTGGAACCACCCAGCGTCCGCACAACCCGATGTTGCCGCCGAGCGGAAGTTTGCGCAGCCACACAACCAATGCGTCAGGACTGGTATCGCCGCGATAGAGCTGGAGAAAGATGATGCCGCCCAACACCCATGGACACGCTTTCCGCCAATCGCTGACAGCTCCTATCAAGGCAAGCACTGCGAAAGGCGCGCCGATGTAGCCGGCGTATTCGGAAAAGAACCAAGAGGCCATTAGCGGGTGACTAATATCCTGGTATCTTGAAAAAAGAGATACTAAGACGCTCCACCAGCTCTGCCATGATATCATCAATTCGCGCGGATATATCCTGAGCGACTCGGCAGTGGGAATCAGCTTAAGAGAACTGAACGCAAGCGCGAACACTCCTATCAAGAGTGCTGCAGCGAGGGGTCTAGGACTCAGGCCGAAGATTGTAAGAGCGATCACAGGGATCGCCATCAGCATCGCGGTGAAGACAAATCCGTAGTTTCCTTCCGTCAAAGTCAGCGCGCAAAGCAATCCGCCGAGCAAGGCTGGGAACCATCGCTTGGTCCGGCACGATGCGAGGAACAACGCGAGCACCCATGGAGTGTAAGCTATCGACAGGAAATTCAGATGGCCCTGGCCGACATGTATTGAGAGCCATGAACTCGAGGGAAACATCGCTGCGAGCGCTACGCTTGCCAGTGGGCGAAGGCCGAACTCGCGACCCAGCACGTAGCCGCCGGCAAACATGATCGCGAGATGCAGGAAAATTTCGAGAATGACGCCCGGCGCCATGCCGAACAGCAGGTAAGGCAAAATGAACGGCGTAACCACCGAGCCTTCGGGATTCCCGATCATCGTCATCCCGCCGCACTTGTAGGGACTCCAGAACGGGAATTGATGGAAATGCGCCAGCGTATAGTACGGAACCCATCGCAACTGCATGAACACGTCGCGATCGATGTCGCCCGGAAGCCCACCGTTGAATCTCAGTATGGGCCCAGCCAGCAACCAACTGGCCATCGGCGCACCGGAGACTGAACCGTCGAAAAAGATCGGAGAGATAAAGACAAACGCGAACGCCAGGGAACCGAGAGTCAGCCACTTCGCTTCTGCCCGCGAAAGAAGAAAGATCGGGGGAGACGCAGCCGGGGCTGTTGCTGACAGCCTTGATTCCGGCGGACGTTCCACCCTACTGGACTAAGAACCAGCCGGCACGGCGCCAGTTGATCGCAATCGTCGTCCTGGAGGTAAATACCAACGAAGCCACCTCACGCTTATACGGTCAGCCCATAGAATCTTTCATGCCACACGCCGAACGCAATCATCAGGACCGACAAGGCGATTAGGATGCGCGTCAATTGATCGGCCCGCCGGTCCACACCGAACGCCACGAGGAGCAAAAGGAATGGAAACGTGTGCAGATAGTGACGCGTGCCGTACTGCGCGAATCCGTTCGTGAAATAAAACAGGCTCGGCGTCATCGCGATCAGTACCGCGACGGCGACGACCGCGGTCTGGATTCGCCGGAAACTCGGCCGCAAAGCCAAAATAAACGCCGGGCTGGTGAAAATCAGGGCCTGGCCGCCAAAGGTCGGATGGATGTACGGGAACGTGTCGTCCGAGTGCGGTGCCATGAAGATCAGCGTGCCGAAGTTGCCGATAAAGTACCGCCATCCAAACAGATGAGTTCCCGGCGGGGCAAAGATGAATACACCGCGGTCAAACAAGCTGTGGTAGCGAATTTCGTTGAACGTAACGTACACCACCGCTACCACCACGCAGCCCGGTATGAACCACGTCAATTCACGAATGCTGCGCCCCCGAATGAAGAGCAGCGCGAGATAAATCGGCCAGACGAACGCCAGATCGTAGCGCGCCAGCGCCGCGAGCGCGGCGAAGATCCCCACGATCGCAGGGCGCCTCTCGCCGAACGTCTCATCGAGCGCGATCAACGTCATCGCTATTGCGACTACCATCGACACCCCCCAGCTCGTTCCGTGGACGGTCTCGTACCAGACGATCGTGCCCGCGCCAAAAAAAACCGTGAGCCACGCTCGCGCGCTGACGGTCAGGCTAAGACGCCCGAGCAGGCGCCAGGCGAGCGCGGCGTCGAGCGCGCCAATGACGATCGAGAAAATCGTCTGGTTTGTGTTCATGCCCCAGATTGCCGCGAATGGTATCAGCAGGATCGACGGCAGCATCGGATGAAGCTGATAGCTGAATGGCCCAATCTGCGCATGCTCGATGTAATTCGGCGCGTCGATGTAAGTGTGTCCGTGGATGAGGGCAAAGGCCTGGCGGACGTGGGCATTGTAGGGGCTGGTATCCGAGCCCGCCGTTATCGCATAGAACGCCAGGAAGACCACGAAGACCGCGATCTGAGAAAGTAGCTCGTCTCGCTTTATTGCCTCATCGGTCATCGGCGCGGGATCGACGAGCCTGAATGAGTACGCCAGCGCCCCCAGCGCAACGATTCCCGAAACTATGTCGAGACGCGTCAGTATCCATCGGTGCCGGAAAACGATGGCGCATCCCGCGACCACGACAATCACCGCCACCGCGAAGAATTCACGGCTGGTCGCCAGGCTCGGGCGGCTCGCACCGGCGTGCGGTTTAGGTACGTCGACGGTCACTGTGGCGATGCGGTAGCGTTGCCCCGCTTTATCGCAACCTGCGCGGCGACCCAGTTGAAAAGCTGCGCGGCGCTGCTGACCTGGTCTTCGGTCGCGCCGAATGGACTCTGATAGGCCGCGAGGATCCAGAATTCGTACGACGCCGCTTCCTGATTCATTAGCGTTTGCGTATTGGCGGGTAGCTGTGGGACGAGTCCCGGGAGATGAAAATCGGTGGCATAAAAGCTAAGGATCAAATCCCCATCGGTGGTGGTCACAACCGGCGTGGCTGTCAGCGTGCCGCCGGAGCCGGTGTTGCCACTTGTCATATCCACCGGCGAGGCTACCGCGGCATTATCCAGCAACAGGACCGCGCCTTGCGCATCGACCGGCTCGTTGAATGTCCATGTCGCCGGGTGGGGGTCGTTGGTCTGGATCGCATGCCAATACAGCGACTGCCGCGTCGTTGCTGTGGAATTCTCGCGAATCATCTGCCAGCCGGCCGGCGCGGTGATCGTCGTTTTCGGACCGCCGTAGCTCAATACGTCGGCGATCGCGACCTGGCCGGGTTGCGCTTTAGCACCCCAGTCGAGCGAGAGACTGGTCGTCGCCTTCGCCATCGGCGTTTTCGCGGAAGAAACCACATTGGCGCCGCCGACGGTATTTTCGGGGGTTTGTGACGGCGAAGAATTGCACCCGACTGCAAAAACGGCGGCTGCCCCGATCAATGCGTATCTGATCATTCTCTCCTCCTCGCACGATCAACAATGGCGCGATATTACCATTTTCCAATCCACCAACAATCTTGTGCCGTCGATATGCGTCAGGCTTTCTTGGCGAATGGACGGTCGCGATCCGTCAGTGCGCCCTTGAGGCCTTTCTCGCGGCTCGCCTTCATCCAGTCCTTCACCGTATCGGTCTGATGCGCGATCGCGTCGATGTCGGCCGCCGACTGCTCGGCCGCCCGAATCCCGAGGATTTCGAGATAGCGATTCACCGCTGCCTTGTGCAGCATGAGCAACTCCGCCGGCACCATCGCGACCCGGCGCGCATAGTTCATTGTCTCTTCCTCGAGCTTGTCCCTGGGGAAAACCCGATTGACCAGGTGCCATTCGAGCGCTTCTTTTGCCGACATGTAGTCGCCGGTGAAAAAATACTCTTTTGTTTTGCGCGGGCCCATCAGCACCGGCCACATCGACATCGTCGGCAGGATGCCAAGCGAGCGGCCCGCGGGATGCCCGAACTGCGCATCCTCACTGGCGAACACTATGTCGCAGTGACCGACGAACTCCGTGCCGCCCGCCAGGCAGTATCCGTGCACCTGCGCGATCGTGGGTTTGTTAATCGACCACAGCCGCTGCCATCGCTCGATCGTCTTTTGCAGGCCGAGCCGATCATTGGTTACGGTGAACGTTGCGCCGGGATGCTGCGTGCCCTGCAAGTCGTAGCCGGCCGAGAACGCGCGCCCGGCGCCGCGGATTATCAGCACGCTGGCATCGGGATTCGACTCGTACTCGTCCATCACCGAATCGAGTTCCTTGAGCAGCTTTTGCGACAGCGCGTTGAGCTTCTCCGGACGATTGAGCGTCAGCCGGTAGATTTTGTCCTCGGCCTTTTCGTATATGACGGTTTCGTAGTTCGCCATCTGAGTCTCCGGCGGTTACTTCACCGCCGCCAGAAAGTCGCCTGCCACGCGCGCGGTTTCCTCCGGCGCTTCCCAGAAAAACATGTGGCCCGCGGCCTTGAGCGTATGCATTTTCGAACCCGCTATCGCGGCGTGGATAACCTCCGCGTTCGGATACGGCACTATCGCATCGTCGTCACCGTGAATAATAAGTGTCGGCGACTTGATTTGTCCAAGCCGCGCAAAACTCTCGAATCCGCCAATCGCCTGTCCCTGCCGGATGAAAGTATGCATCGGCGGCAACGGGTAGTTGGCCATCTCTGCGATCGCCTGCTTGAGCGTCGCCTGCCCGGCCGCCGAATTCAGAAACGCCTTTCCGCACGCCACTGAAAATGCGCGCCGCGCCTGCTCGAGCGGGTCCATGCCGGGCACCGGCATTAGATTGGCTATCGCCGCCGGATCGGCCGCGATCGAATGGCTGGCGCCGCAGTTGGTGCATCCGAGCACCAGCCCGCCCGTGCGCGCCGGATATTGAAGCGCGAATTCCTGCGCGATCATCCCGCCCATCGAGATTCCAAAAATATGCGCGCGCGGAGTCTTCGCATGGTCCAGCACCGCGGCGATGTCTGCAGCCATGTCACCGAGCGTAAACTCGGCGTCGGGCTTGTCGCTCTCGCCGGTGCCGCGATTGTCGATGACGAAAATCTTGAACCGCGCTTCCATCGGTTTCAGAAATGGCTCGCCCCATGCCCGCCCCGAGCCGCTGAATCCCATGATGAGCGCGACCGGCTCGCCATTCCCTCGAATCTCGTAGCGAAGTTTGAGGCCGTCCCTGGTCTCGGCGAAATCGCGAACTGCCACGTTGGAATTCTCCTCTTGCCGGGAATTTCCCCGTACGATGAATAGAACTATGGGCGGGTAAGGTTCAAGCGGCGGCGCTCTCACCCGGGGCTTCTGCAAGGATCGACCCGAGGATTCGGTAAACCTCGCGATTGACTATCAAGCTCGCGTGCAGTCCCGAGACTTCGAAACTGGATCCCGCATCGTCGATGCACGATTGCCATTGCACGATCTCGTCGCGGCGCGTGTAGATGGCGCTGAAGCGGCTCTTTACCACGGTCGGCGCGAACACGGCGGCGACGAATGCGCATGAGCATTCGGCCGTGCCGCAGTTCTCGCGCTCGTCGGAAAAGGTCTGCCAGAACGACTGTATCGCCTCCAGCGTGGGACGGACCTGATCCTGTACTCCTGCCCATCCGTCGCGAATCGGCGAGCCAAGCGCCACCACCTGACGCACGTTTGCGGGGTTTGCCGTGGCGATTGCGCGGCCCAGTACGCCGCCCAGGCTATGCCCGATGATTGTCACGCGCTGGCCGGAATCGCGTGCGATCTTTTCCACCCGCCATGCCACCAGTTCCATCGTGCGCTGCGGGCATCCGACGTTGAGATCGATTCCCGACAGATACGGACGGTATCCAACGCGCCCGAGCCATCGCGCCAACGTGCCAAGCGACCAATCGCCCGCGGTGAATCCGGGAATCAGCAGTACCGGACGGCCGTCGCCGCGCGGCACTCCGACGCCGTAGCCGACCGGGTCGCGAAGCAGCGAGGCAAACTGGTGGAGGAAGTCGAAATAGGCGGAGGCGATAAGTTGCAGCAGCATACCGGTTGCGAATCTGTGTGCTTAACCTCTTGCGCGTGCGTTCGCGCGACACTGCCACGAAATGCGGTAACAGTAAAGTCATTCGCGCGAAATATATGTGAACTGTGAACAGTGGAAAGTAAAAAATGAAAAAACCGTGTGTGATGCGGACATCACGCACGCGAAGACGCTCTTCGATTTTCTTGTGCGCTAGCCCTTGGGCAGACCCAGTACGCGTTCGCCGATAATGTTGTGCTGAATTTGATTCGTTCCGGCGTAAATCGTGGGACCGCGCGCCGCCAGCATCCTGGACGACCACTTGCCCTTGTCCACCGCGAACGGCGCGTTGAATTCCAGCTGGCTGTACGGCCCCAGCAGTTCCATCGCGTACAGAGCAATCTTGAGCGCGAGCTCCGTGCCGCACAGTTTCATCATCGAGCCTTCCGGCCCTGGCGGCAGTCCCTTCAACTGGCGCGTTAGCTGCCGATAGCCGGTGTATCGGAGCGCCTGCGCCTCGGCGGCGAACTCCGCAACCTTCTGCCGCACGCTCGAATCGTCCCACGCCGTTGAACCGTTGCCGCTGCGCGGGATGCGCCTGGCGAGCCTCGCCAGCTCATACACCTCGCCCATCGCGCCTTCGCCGCCGCCGCCCCCGCGCTCGAACATCAGCGTGGTCATCGCGACCTGCCAGCCGTTGTTGCGCTCGCCGACGATATTTTTCTTCGGCACGCGGACATCCTCGAAGAAAACTTCGTTGAAGCCCTTTCCGCCGGTCATCTGCACCAGCGGACGCACGGTTACGCCGGGGCTGTGCATATCGATCAGCAGGTAGCTGATTCCCTTATGCTTGGGCGCGGCGGGATCGGTGCGCACCAGCGCGAAGATCATGTCGGCATGCTGCGCAATCGAGGTCCACGTCTTCTGCCCGTTGACGACGAAGTCGTCGCCATCGTCAATCGCCCGCGTCTGCACCGACGCGAGGTCGGAGCCCGCGCCCGGCTCGGAGTATCCCTGGCACCAGACTTCCTCACCTTTGAGAATTTTCGGAATATGATTTTTCTTCTGTTCCTCGGTCCCCCAATGTATCAGCGTAGGACCGAGCAGGTTGATTCCCATCCCGAGCATCGGCTCGTTCAGCCCAAGCCGGCTCAGTTCTTCCCGATAGATCAGCCGCTGCATCACGGTTGCGCCGCGCCCGCCGTATTCCTTGGGCCAGTTGACTGCCACCCAGCCGCCCTCGTTGAGCTTCCTGTGCCAGTTGACCCGCGCCTCCCAGTCGCCCTCGCCCTCGTCGGCCATGATGTTGCTTGGCGGCGGAGCGAATTTCTTGTTCGCTTCGAGCCACGTGCGCACTTCGGTGCGAAATGCCTGGTCTTCCGGCGTATAGTTGAAATCCATCGATTGAATGCCTTCTCCGTTGATTCCCGGCTCGCGCGCGCCTCAGCCCTTGGGCAGTCCGAGCACACGCTCGCCGATAATATTATGTTGTATCTGATTGCTGCCCGCCGCAATCGTGCCGCCGCGCGCCGCCAGCATCCTGAACGACCACTTGCCCTTGTCAACTGCGAACGGCGCGTTGAATTCGATCTGGCTGTACGGTCCGAGCAGCTCCATCGCGAACAATTGAATGCGCAAGTTCAGCTCCGTGCCGCACAGCTTCATCATCGATCCTTCCGGCCCCGGCGGTATTCCCTTCAGCCGGCGCGTCAGCTGCCGATAGCCGGTGTAGCGCAGCGCCATCGCCTCGCAGTAGAACTCGGCGATTTTCTGGCGCACGCTCGCGTCATCCCACGCCGATGCGCCGTTGCGCGGGAGCGATTTCGCAAGCTCCACCAGCTCGTGGCATTGCATAAGCACGCCGCGATCGCCGCCACCGCCGGATCGCTCGAACATCAGCGTCGTGATCGCCACCTGCCAGCCCTGGTTCTTCTCGCCGACCAGATTTTTCTTCGGCACTCGCACGTCTTCGAAAAAAACTTCGTTGAAACCCCGGTTGCCCGTGATTTGCACCAGCGGCCGGGCCGTCACCCCGGGACTGTGCATGTCGACCATCAGGTAGCTGATTCCCTTATGCTTGGGCGCGTCGGGATCGGTGCGCACCAGCAGGAAGATCCAGTCCGCGTACTGCGCGATAGTCGTCCACACTTTCTGCCCGTTGACGACGAAGTAGTCGCCATCCTCGACCGCGCGCGTTTGCAGCGAGGCCAGGTCGGACCCCGCACCCGGCTCGGAATATCCCTGGCACCAGACTTCTTCGGCTTTCATTATAGGCGGGATGAAGCGCTGCTTCTGCTCCTCGGTCCCCCAATGCAACAGCGTCGGCCCGAACATGGTGGTGCCCATCCCGATCATCGGCGCCGCGACGCCCGCCCGCGCGAGTTCCTCATTATAGACGATCGTCTGCAGGATACCGGCGCCGCGCCCTCCATACTGAACCGGCCAGTTCGGCGCGAGCCATCTGCCTTCGGCCATCTTCTTTGCCCAGCGCTTCTGCTCCTCGAACGCGTTCTTGCCCTCAGCCATCAACATCTCGCGCGAGCGCGGGGCAAACTGCTTGTTGGCGTCCAGCCACGCGCGAAACTCCATCCGGAACGCTTCGTCTTCGGGATTAAAATTGAAATCCATAGCGCATTCCTCCTGGCGCGGCCCCGCGTCCTGTAGCGGCTATGACGATCACCCCACTGACCGCACGGCGCACTTCGTGCTTGAACTTAAAACATTCGACCCGCACTCTGCAAAGGGAGACCACATACCCGGGGCAAATCCAAGCGATAAGAGAGGCGGGCAAGGAGGTGCGCGGAACTCAGGTGTTTCACTGTTTCTCGCGCGCCCTTGTTCCTGTTAGCTTCAATGCAAACTTGCGGGCCGTCCGCGAAGGCGGCCGCGCTTAGCAGGCTCGATGACGCAAATGACCGAACGACGCGAATGCGAATCCAGCGCGATGCCGAAACCGCGCCATGCGGTACTCAGCGGATGGGGCCGCTATCCGCTCTCGGAGAGCGACATCTACCGGCCCGAGAAAATCGCCGAACTACAAACGGTCGTGACCGCCAACGCGACCTCGCTAATCGCGCGCGGCGCCGGCCGTGCCTACGGCGACGCGGCGCTTAACGATCAAAATCGCGTCGTCGATCTGACGCGGCTCAATCGGATGCTCGCCTTCGACCCCGCCACCGGCATCCTGCGATGCGAGGCCGGCGTCACCATCGCGGAGTTGATCGACGTCTTTCTCCCGCGAGGTTTTTTTCCGCCGGTCACGCCGGGCACCCGCTTCGTCACCCTTGGCGGATCGATCGCCGCCGACGTGCACGGCAAGAATCACCATCGCGACTCCTCATTGGCCGCGCACGTGACCAGCTTCGACCTGATGATCGCGTCGGGCGAGGTGCTTAGATGCTCGCGCGAGGAAAACGCCGAGTTGTTCCGGGCGACGGTGGGCGGGATGGGTCTGACCGGCGTGATCCTCGAGCTTGAACTCAGGATGCGGCGCGTCGAGAGCGCTTATCTCGATGGCGAGTTGATCCGCGCGGGCAATATCGACGCCGCGATCGAGGCCTTCGAGCGTGCCGACGCCGAGTGGGGCTATTCGGTCGCGTGGATCGATTGCGCCAGCCGGATGGGCGCGCTGGGCCGCTCGGTCCTCAGCGTCGGCAACTTTGCGACGCTCGACCGGCTGCCCCGAAATCTGGCGCAGGATCCGCTGGGCACGAGACCACGGCTCAGCCCAATCGTTCCGTTCGACCTTCCGGGATTTGCGCTGAACTCGCTTACCGTCAAGGCGTTCAACACGGTCTATTATGCCCTTCACCGCGAGACCGCGGCGCACACCATCTTCGACTACGAAAGTTTTTTCTACCCGCTCGATTCGATCCGGAACTGGAATCGAATCTACGGCAAGCGCGGCTTCGTGCAGTATCAATGCGTGTGGCCGCCCGACGAGAGCCGCGCGGGCCTGGTCGAAGTGCTCGAGGCGATCAGCCGCAGCCGGCGCGGATCGTTTCTCGCCGTACTAAAAAAGTTCGGCGCGCAGGACGGCATGCTTTCCTTCCCGATGCCCGGTTATACGCTCGCGCTCGACTTCCCGATGACGGAGGGATTGCTGGAATTTCTCGACTCGATCGACGCGATGGTGCTGAAGCGCGGAGGCCGCGTGTACCTGGCCAAGGATGCGCGCCTTTCTCCGGAGACGTTTCGCGCGATGTATCCGAATCTCGCCAAGTGGCAGGCGGCAAAGGCCCTCGCCGATCCCGACAACCGCTTCTCGTCGAGCCTGTCGCGCAGGCTTGGGATGTATCCCGCCTGAATGACGGCGCAAGCTCTATCGCACGATGACAAAAATTCTTATTCTTGGCGCCACCAGCCCGATCGCGCGCGCACTCGCGCTTCGCTTCGCATCCGACGGAGCGCAATTATACCTCGCCGCCCGCGACGGCGATGAGGTTCGGCGCGTTGCGGAAGATGTCAGCGTTCGCGCGGGAGTGACCGCTCTTTCCGGGACCTTCGACGCGTCGGATTTCGCCTCGCACGACACGTTCATCCGTCACGCCGCGGGCCAGCTCGGCGGACTCGACGGGGTCGTCGCATGCTTCGGCACGCTCGGCGACGAAGACGCGGCCCAGACCGACCCCGGCGCCGCGCTTGCCACGATCAATCAGAATTTCACCGGCGCCGTGTCCTTGATTACACTGGCCGCCCGTCATCTCGAACAGCAACTCTCCGGCTTCATCATCGTGATCGGATCGGTCGCCGGCGAGCGCGGCCGCGCACGCAATTATGTGTACGGCTCGGCCAAGGGCGCGCTCGCCATCTTTGCGCAAGGCCTGCGCGGGCGGCTGGCCGCCAGCGGAGTGCATGTGATGACGGTGAAGCTCGGCACGGTGGATACCCGAATGACCTGGGGACGCGAGGGCGCTATGCTCACGATTGCGCCCGCCAAAGCCGCCGATCTGATATACGCGGCGTATCGCAGGCGCGCCGAGGTCGTATATGCGCCGTGGTTCTGGCGCTTCATCATGGGCGCTATCCGGCTGATCCCCGAAAGCCGCTTCAAACGCGTCAGCTTCTGAAGATCTTCCGATTACCAGCTGGCAGACAGGATACTCAAGCAAAAGGCCCGCGAGATGCGCTCGCGGGCCTTCGTGCATTCGATCCAAATGTTCGCGGATCAGTTCACGGTCCAGGTATCGCCCTTACCCAGCAGCTCCTTCAAGTTGCCCGCGCCCTGCTTGGCCTTGGCGTCCTCGAGCTGCTGGTTGACAGCTCCGTCGTAAGTCGGTTGCGCCACCGCGTAGAACACTCCCACCGGGGTCGGCAGAGGAGGCTCGAAGTGGCCGAGCATGAATGCCAGCGAGAGATTGGTCTCGTCGTGCACGACGAGGTCCTTCTCCGTCACGGTTTCGATGAGGCGCACTGCCTCGGGACGCATTCCGTTCATCCTGATTCCCATGTCGCGATTCTTGCCGAAGATGAGCGGCTTGCCGTGCTCGAGAACCAGCTGATGGTCCGCCTTGAGCGCTTTGTCGCTGACATCGTTGAAAGCGCCGTCGTTGAAGATGCTGCAGTTCTGCAGAATCTCCACGAACGACGTGCCGCGATGCGCATGCGCACGCTTGAGCATCTCGCCGAGATGCTTCTGCTCGATGTCGATCGAGCGCGCAACGAAGGTCCCGTGCGTACCGAGCGCGACCGTGACCGGATTGAATGGAAAATCAATCGAACCGGCCGGCGTGGACTTGGTAATTTTGCCCACTTCCGAGGTTGGCGAATATTGACCCTTGGTCAGTCCGTAAATTCGATTGTTGAAGAGCAGAATATTTATATCGACGTTGCGCCTGAGCACGTGGATAAGATGATTGCCCCCGATCGACAGCCCGTCGCCGTCGCCGGTCACCACCCACACGTCGAGATCGGGCCGTGAAAGCTTAAGCCCCGTCGCGAACGCCGGCGCGCGGCCGTGAATCGAGTGGAAGCCGTAGGTGTTCATGTAGTACGGAAACCGGCTCGAGCATCCGATCCCTGAGATGAAGACCGTGTTCTCGGGAGCGATGCCGAACTCGGGCATCGTCTTTTGCACCGCGGCCAGAATCGCGTAATCGCCGCATCCGGGGCACCAGCGCACTTCCTGGTCGGAGACGAAATCCTTGCGGTTAAGAACGGTTGCCATGTTCGATCAGCCCTCCAGGACCCGGTTGATGCGGTTTTCGATCTCGCTGACTTTGAACGGACGGCCCTGGATTTTGTTGAACCCGAAGGCGTCGATCAGGTATTCGGCGCGGACCATCTTGAGCAGCTGCCCCATGTTCATTTCCGCGACCATCACCTGCTTGAAGCGTTTGAGCGTCTCGCTCAAGTCGCCAGGCATAGGATTCAGATAGCGCAGATGCACGTGCGAGACTTTCTTGCCCTTGGCGCGCACACGCTTGACGGCTTCGCGAATCGGACCGAAGCTCGAGCCCCATCCGAGCACGACCAGGTCGCCGCCGCTGGCATCGCCGAACACTTCGATCGGTGGAATCTCGCGCGCGATGCCGGCAATCTTGCGCGCCCGCGTCCGCACCATCAACTCGTTGTTGGCCGGCGAATGGCTCACGTTGCCGGTCAGGTTTTCGCTTGACAGACCTCCGATGCGATGTTCGAGACCCTTGGTCCCCGGCACCGCCCACGGACGCGACAGCGTTTCCGCATCGCGGGCGTAGGGCAAGAAGCCCTCTGGATTGGTCGCGAATTCAACTTTGATCGGCGCAAGCTTTTCCGGGTCGGGCAGCAGCCACGGCTCCGCACCGTTGGCCAACTGGCCGTCGGTGAGCAGGATCACCGGCGTCATGTACTTGACCGCGATTCGCACCGCCTCGTACGCACAATCAAAGCAGTCGGCCGGCGTCGACGCCGCGATAATCGGAACTGGCGACTCGCCATGCCGTCCGTACATCGCCAGCAGCAAATCGGCCTGCTCGGGCTTGGTCGGCATCCCGGTGGACGGTCCGGCGCGCTGCACGTCGGTAATCACGATCGGCAGCTCAACCTTCACTGCCAGCCCAACCGCCTCCGCCTTCAAGTCCATGCCGGGGCCCGAAGTCGTGGTGATTGCAATCGCTCCGCCGAATGACGCGCCAATCGCCGAGCACACGCCGGCAATCTCGTCCTCGGCCTGGAAAGTATAGACCGGGAAATTCTTGTAGCCCGAGAGGTCGTGCAGGATATCGCTGGCGGGCGTAATCGGATACGAGCCCAGAAACAGCGGACGACCTGCCTTTACCGCGGCCGCCACGAAACCCAGCGCGGTCGCGCTATTGCCCGTGATATTGCGATATAGGCCGGGGGCGATTCGCGCGGCAGGCACCTCGTACGAGCTCGCGAACATCTCGGTCGTCTCGCCGTAGTTGTACCCGGCCGTGAGCACGCGAATATTGGCCTCGAGCAGGTCGGGCGCCTTCTTGAAGCGGTTCTTGAGGGAGGCGATCGTGCTGTCGATCGGCCGCTGAAACAGCCACGACAGCATCCCGAGCACGAACATGTTGCGGCATCGGAACGCCGCGCGATTATTGAGCCCCAGCCCGTGCACCGCCAGCGACGTGAGCTTGCTCACATCGACTTCCATCACCTGGAATTTGTCGAGCGAATGATCCGTCAGGGGATTGGTCGTGTAGCCGGCGCGCTTGATGTTCGATTCGTTGAACGCCTCGCGGTCCACGATTATGACCGCGTTGGGCTGAAGATCCTCGAGGTTGGTCCGCAGCGCCGCGGGATTCATTGCGACCAGCACGTTGGGCTCGTCGCCGGGCGTGAAGACCTCGTTGCTTGAAAAATTCAGCTGAAAGCCGCTGACCCCGGCCAGCGTGCCCTGCGGCGCGCGGATTTCAGCCGGATAGTCGGGCAGTGTTGCGATATCGTTACCGGCCAGCGCCGATTCAGACGTGAATTGCATCCCCGTCAACTGCATTCCATCGCCCGAGTCACCCGCAAAGCGGATAACGACCTGGTCGCGCTTCAGATGCGGCTTGGGTGCGGCGGATACATGCGACTCGGCGGCTTGTTCAGCCGCCTCAGGTGGTACAGCCATCTCAGTCCAATCTCCTTGTAGTTAGAGCCTGATTGAAAATTACTCCGATTTCTCGAAGCCCTGCAAATAGTCAAACACGCGGATTTAAAGCATAGCTAATCTAACCGCGCCATAAAAGCCCCACTTTTTGCCCGCCGGATCAGCGAATCCGAAACTCGGTGAACTCACCAGTAAAATCCAGCCAGTCCTCGCGTACCTCAGTTACGTGCGCTGACGGCGTGCCCAGATGTGCCCACGCCGCCAGCATCTGCAAATTCTCCTTGCTGCCTTCCGCGACGATTTCGACCTCGCCACTCGGGATATTGCGCACCCATCCGGCAAGTGCGAGATCTTTGGCCTGATCGTACGCCGAGTATCGAAAGCCGACTCCCTGCACCCGCCCGCTGATTATCAGACGCAGCCTCGCGCGACCCATCTGCTTTTGAGTCGTCATGCCTTCAATACCTCGCCCGAGTTAGGCTGCCACGTGGCGCGCGACTTCTTACCCGCGTCGCCCTCACGTCAAGGGTTCTGCATCGATCGCCGGTTCACGATTCGCCCGCAAGAATCGAGACGAGCCCGTTCTCGTCGAGCACCCTCACTCCCAAGTCCTTTGCCTTTTTCAGCTTCGAGCCCGGCTCCGCGCCCGCGACCACAAAGTCCGTCTTGCGGCTGACCGACGACGTGACTCGCCCCCCTGCCGCCATGATTTTGCGCTCGGCGTCCTCGCGCGTCATCGATTCGAGCGTCCCGGTCAGCACGAACGTCTTGTCGCGGACTGCGCCGCGCCGCTGGATTTGGGCGGGCGCTTCGACCTCCAGGATTTTGATCAGGCGCTTGACGGTCTTCAGATTTCGCGGCTCGTCGAAGTAGTCGCGGATGCTGTGCGCTACTTCCATCCCGATATCGCGCACGCCGAGCAAATCGTCCTCCGCGGCGGCCGCCAGCGCGTCCATCGTCTTGAACTTCAACGCCAGTTGACGGGCGGTGTGCTCGCCGACGTGCCGTATCCCAAGTCCGTTGATAAACCTGTCGAGCGAAGTCTTGCGCGCCGCCGCGATCGCGTCCAGGACGTTGTGAGCGCTCTTGTCGGCCATTCGCTCCAGGCCCGCGAGTTGCTCCCTGGTCAGCCCGAATAGATCGTCCAGCTCCGTCACCAACCCCTTCTCGACAAGTTGCGCGACCAGCTTGTCGCCCAGCCCTTCGATATCCAGGCAGCCCTTCGAAGCGAAATGGCGAATCGATTCGCGCATCCGCGCCGGGCAATTGGCATTGACGCAGAAGTAACCGACCTCGCCCTCCTCGTGGACGATCGCGGCGCCGCATTCCGGGCAATGGGTGGGCATCTCAAACGGCTTCGCGCGCGGATGCCCTTCCCTGGTGACCCGAATGACGTACGGAATCACGTCGCCGGCGCGCTCGATCAGCACGGTGTCGCGCTCACGGATGTCCTTGCGCCTGATCTCGTCGAGGTTGTGCAGCGAAGTATTCGAAATCGTCACGCCGGCGAGCTGCACGGGACGAAGCTTGCCGACCGGGGTGAGTGAACCGATTCTGCCGACCTGCACGTCGATCTTCTCGACCACCGTCTCCGCCTGCTGTGCCTTGAACTTGTAGGCAATCGCCCAGCGCGGGGAACGCGACACCTCGCCGAGCTGCTCCTGGAGCGCGTACGAGTTCACCTTGGCCACCACGCCGTCGGCCTCGTAGTCCAGCGCGTGCCGTTTTTCGGTGATTTCGTTCCAGTATTCGAGGATCGCGTCGATGCCCTTGCACACGCGCGACAACGGATTGACGCGCAACCCCAGCGCTTTGATCGCTTGCAGAAATTCCCACTGCGATTTGAACGTGACACCCTCGATAACGCCCGGCGCGTACAGGAAAACGTCCAGCGGACGCGACGCGGTGATCTTTGGATCGAGCTGGCGAAGCGCTCCCGCCGCTGCATTGCGCGGATTGGCGAACACCGGCTCGCCGGCCTCGTCGCGCTCCTGGTTCAACTTTGCAAATCCCGTCCGCGGAATAATCACTTCGCCGCGCACTTCGAGCAGCCGCGGGATTTTGCCGTGCTCGGAACGGCGCAATCTGAGCGGCACGCTCTTGATCGTGCGGATATTCCGGGTGACGTCCTCGCCGTTGGTTCCGTCGCCGCGAGTCGAGCCGACCATCAACCGCCCGTCTTCGTAAACCAGCTCGATACCGAGTCCGTCGAGCTTGACCTCGGCGACGTACTCGATCTCGGCGTCGGATTTCAGCAGCCGCTTGACGCGTTTGTCGAACTCGCGCATTTCCTCGGCGTCCATCGCGTTGGCGAGCGACATCATCGGCCGCCGATGCACCACGACGCCGAATTTTTCGCTCGGCGCCGCGCCCACCCGCTGGGTGGGCGAATCGGGCGTGGCAAGCTCGGGATGCTCCCGCTCGAGCGCCTCGAGCCGGCGCATCAGCTGGTCATAATCGGCGTCGGAAATTTCCGGATCGTCGAGGACGTGGTAGCGATAGTTGGCGCGGTCGATCTCTTCGCGCAGCTTTTCGGCTTGCGCGGCGAGCTTGTGCGAATCCTCAGGCATGGCTGGAGTTCACGACCATTGCGCGAATTCCCGGCTAGCGGCGCGGGCAGCCCATCGCGTCGAGAAAATCGTCGAGCGTCGGGAATCGCATGTACATGTTGTGACGCTTCTGATCGCCGATCGTCGTGCTCGATTCCGACGAGTACGCGTGCCCCGGATACACCACTGTCGAGTCGTCGAGATTGCGCAGCGTATCGTTCAGGCTGTGATACATCGCCTCCGGATCCGAACCCGGCAGGTCCACGCGCCCGCACGAGTTTACGAACAGCGTGTCGCCGGAAATCAGGTTGCCCTCGACCAGGAAGCATTGCGAGCCCGGCGTATGCCCGGGAGTATGCAGGAACTTCACCTCGAGCTCGCCGACTTTGACCGTGTCGCCCGCATCGACCTTGACCATGTCGGAGTCCGACAATCCCGCGACCTGCTTCACCCCGTTGGCCTCGTGCTTGTTCACATAGACCTTGACCTTCACGTGTTCGAGCAGCTTGGCGGCGCCCTCGATATTCTGGCCCATCATGTGTCCGCCCAGATGATCGGGGTGATAGTGCGTCAGCAGGATTTTGTCGATCTGGTAGCCTTCCCGCTCCGCAAATGTGCGTATCGCCTCGACGTCCCACGCAGGATCGACGACCGCGAGCTTGCGCGTGACGGGATCGCCGATCAGGTACACGAAATTCGCCATCGGGCCGATCTGCGCCTGTCGAAGATAGATTTTCCTTTCGCTGGATTCAGCCATCGCCAAATTTCCCTCAGTCAGGATTTCACGCTGGTGCCGCCGCGGCCCGGCTTGCTCTTCGCCGCGCGCGCCGTCTTCTTGTTCTCTTCGATCCGCAGCGCCCGGTCCCACAGAAATTCGGGCTCGCCGAGCCGCTTCGCAACCCATCGCGACTGCACGAACAGATGATCGCTCAGCCGGTTCACATAGATGATGAGATTGTCGTTGATGTCCTCTTCACGCTTCAGCCGCCAGCATTCGCGCTCCGCACGCCTGCACACCGTGCGCGCCTGATGCAGGAACGCGTTGAGCACGCCGCCGCCGGGAAGCGTGAAAGATTTCAACGGCTCGAGCTCCTTCTCCATCTCGTCCATTTCTTCTTCGAGCCGCTCGATCTCGCCGGCGCCCATCTTGTGCATCTGCGGATATTCGCCGTCGGGTGGCGTGGCGAGTTCGCTGCCCACGTCGAACAATTCGTTTTGTATCCGCCGCAAGGTCTCCGAATACGGCTCGAAGTCGGCGCCGAACCCGTCGCGATATTGCGGGAGGTAGGTGCGAACGATTCCGATGATCGAATTCAGCTCATCGGTCGTTCCATAGGCCTCCAGCCGCGCGCTCTCCTTGGGCACGCGCCTGCCGCCGACCAGCGCCGTATTCCCCTTGTCGCCCGTGCGCGTGTAAATCCGGGTCAGGCGTATCGCCATTACAGGCCCGCCTTGGTCCGCTGCGCCGCGTAGGCGGCGTCGCCCAGCTCGGTCGTTACTGGCAGTCCTGCGTCTCTCCATCCCGCGACCACCACCTGCCCCGACGCGTCGCGCTGGCCGCCAAAGCCGCCGACCACGTTGGTCAGATCGGTGAATCCCGCCTCTTCGAGCATCTCGCACGCGCGCTGCGAACGTCCACCCGCCATGCATCCGACGACGAGTTTCTTGCCGCGGGGAATTACCTTCTCGGCGACCTCGACAAAGTCGAGATTCAACTGCATCTGCCCCGGACCCTTGGGAACCATCACCGGGATATTGATCGCGCCGGCCGCGTGTCCAGCCGCAAATTCTCCTTCGGTGCGAACGTCGAGATAGAGCGCGTCGGGATTAGCCTGCAAAGTTGCATACGCTTCGGGTGGAACTTGCTGTTTTATCGCCATCGCAAAACTCCCTTTTTTCAGGGTTAAGACTCTACCAGATCGTCACGGCTTGGCATTTCCTACGCGCTCATAATGCACCATCTCGCCGCGCGGCTTGAGCGGCTTCGCCTGCGGTGGATTCTTCGGGTCGCTGTAGCCGAACGGCAGAATCGTGAAAATTGCCCATCCGTCCTTGACCCCAAGCAGCGCGCCAATCTTCGCCCCGTCGAAGTTGCCGACCCAGCAGGTGCCGAGACCCAGTGCCCATCCCGCGTTTGCCATGTTCTGCACCGCCTGCCCGCAATCCACGTCGGCCCACCGCGCGTTCGCGACGTCCTTGAGCACCACGATCGCCGATGGCGACTGCGCAACGAAGCGGCCCGTCGAGCATAGCTCCCCAATCTCTTTAAGCCGGTCGCGATTTTGAATCACGACGAACTGCCACGGCTGCAAGTTGCGCGCGCTCATCGCATGGCGCCCGGCCTCGACGATCTTCGAGAGTTTTTCGCGCTCCACCGGTTTGTCCGAGAACGCGCGCTGCACCCGGCGGGAGAGAATCGCTTCAAGTGCGTCCATGGATGGCGCCTCCTTCTGAGATATCGAATCGGGGCGGCCACCATCCGAAGAGGCGGCCGCAGACGCCGCGGAAATAACCGCGCTAAAAGCCGAACTGCACCAATCGCTTTGCGGACGCGGCCTCAGCCGCGCTTGTACACCGAAAATTCCTGCTCCAGTTTCACGACCCGCTCCTGGATCGACGACAGCCGCTGCACGCCAAGAAAAAACTGCACCAATTCATCGTGACCGGCCTGTCCGCCCGGGCTCATCACCTCGACCAGTTCTTTGATGAGGCTCGGGAACTTCTCGCTCGGGATGTAGTAGTTCGCCCATCCGAAATTGCAATGGCGATGCAGAATCTTCGCGATTGTCTTCTCCAGAAGTTCGCGCCCGCCGCGTGCCTGCTCTTGTTCGTCGTTCAATGAATCCTCTCCTGCTTCAGATGGCCCCGATGTTTCCGCCGTCTCACGCGCCTTTCTTCACTGGCGTTGGCGGTGCGGCGTCGACCCACGAAATCTTGTGATAGTCGAAACGCATGTTCTCGATGATATTGAATTTGATGATCTCGAAATAGGGCGACAAATCGAAGTCGCGCGGCGTGATCAGCGTCGGCGAGACCATCCTGAGCGTGCCGTATTGCAACGCGCCGCTGGTCTTCAAGCCGATCGGCCACAGTCTGCGCTTGGGCGCCGCCGGCGGCGGCGGCAACTGCTCGTAGTTCGGCACGATCGGAAACTTCACGCGATTAAACGACGACGCGATCACGCTCGAACAGATGGCCCGCGTCGCCTCGCCGCTTCCGAACTGCAGCGCCCGGCGGCGAAAGCGCGGGGGCACCAGGCTCAACGGCAGAAAGTAGCGCATCAGATCGATTACGTTGCGCAGATCGTAGGTATCGCCCACGCTGCGAATCGCCTCGTCCATCACGTCGGCCAGGTCCGCCGCCGACAGGTTGAATGGCCGGCACACGCGGATGTTGAAGTCGCGATACTTGGCCAACGGCGAAAGCACCACGCCCGACTCCACGATCGCCTCGACCACCAGGAAGTTCGCTTCCTCTCCGAACTGCGCGACCAGCGGCGCCTTCATCTCGGGATCGCGCCGAATCGGCTCGTCACCGACGTACAACGCCGAGTGCGACCACGAGCTTTGAGTCAGGTACTTGATGCATTCGCTGATTCGCTCGTTTCCTTCCACCAATACGACGTCGCCCTTGCGAATGTGACGCTTGAGCGCGGCAATGTCGTTCGGGATGTGGAGCGAGTAACTCTTGAGCGGCTTGGTGAGCAGACCGACGGCCCAATCGCTCATCCGGTCCAGCAACCAGGCAATGATCCTCGATCTCTCGCGCCGAGCCATTTCAGCCCAGTTCCCCTGTTCGCGTCGAACCTCGATCAGGTCTTGAACTGCCCCACGATTGCGTAAAACGGTACGTTCAGCGTCGCCTGATCCGGGTCGTCCGTCTTTATCGTCAAATTCCCCCGCAGTTGCCCGTCGGGTGTGCCATGCCTGAGCGTGACGGTCACCTTGTATTCCTTGCCCGGCGTGACCGGCTCCGCGGTCGCGTCGACGGCCGGGCTGCTGCTCGACACCTCGAGTACCTTCACCGGATGGGGACCCTGATTGCTCAGCTTGAAAATTCTCACGATGTCCTGGCCGCGCGGAACGATACCGAACGAAACCTGCGTGGGATCGATATTCAAATCTCCCGTCACGGTTCCGAACACGTCGACCTGCAACGGCACGCGATTGGTTGTGATCTTGATCGTGTCGTCGAACTGTCCCACCGGCATCGTCTTGAGCAGCGAGACTTTGAGCAGCGCGCCCGGCTTGCCGTCGGGACGCTTTTCCTGCACCACCTTGATCGAAGAATTCGAGTTGCTCACCGGACCGACCTGGAACGGCTCGCGCCCCGGATTGAGATCGTTAACCACCAACTCTTTGGTAATTTCGGTTTCCTTCTTGACGTTGCCAAAAGAGATTTCACCCGGCTGCGCCTCGACCTGCTTGTTGACGATCCCCTGCATCGTCATCGCGACCTGCGGATTGTCGGGATCGTTGGTGAGCGCCGTGATGGTGCGCACCTGGTGGCCCTTCTGAAAGTGCGTGTCGAACGACACGGCGATTTCGCTCTCGTCGCCCGGCGCGATATGCGTCTTCGAGGGATTTCCCGTCGTGCATCCGCACGAGGTCTTCACCCCGCGAATATCCAGATAGCCCTGGCCGTTGTTTTTGATCGTGAAGGTGTGACTGACCATCGTGCCTTCGAGTGCGGTGCCGAAATCGTACAGCGGATTTGCGGCCACTGCCTTCGGCGCGCGGCCCGGAGGCGCGCTGTTGCCGCCGGGTATCAGCGGATTCATGCCCTCCTGCGCCGCGGCCGGCACGCTCGCGATCAACCCGATTATCAGTGCAAGAAATGCTCGTTTGATTTTTTTCAAGTTCGTCATCCGACTCATGCGCCGAGGCATGATGCCTCTCCACTGGACTCTATCAAGCATGGCGCGGAGCGTTACGGTCAAGAGGCCTTGCTTACCGGTGCGTGATTCGCGGCTTCGGGCTGGGCCGGTTCATAGCGGCTTAGAAAATCGGTCGAGAATTCGCCCCGATTGAAATCCGGATCGTTCAGAATCTTCAGATGCAGCGGGATGTTGGTCTTGATGCCGTCGATTACATACTCGCGCAGCGCCGCCTTGGCCCGCGCGATCACTTCGGGGCGCGTCTCGGCATGCACTATCAGCTTTGCGATCAGCGGATCGTACTGCACCGGCACGCGATAGCCGTCGTACAGCGCCGTCTCGACGCGCACGCCCAGCCCGCCCGGCGGATGATGATTGGTCACCACGCCCGGCGAGGGAATATGACGCTCCGGATCTTCGGCATAGATGCGAAACTCCATCGACGCGCCATCGAACGTCACCTGCCGCTGCTTCAGCCCAAGCCTCTCACCCATCGCCATCCGGATACTTTCCTTCACCAGGTCAACGCCCGTGACCATCTCGGTCACGCCGTGCTCGACCTGGATCCGGGTGTTCATCTCGATAAAATAAAACACGCCGCTGCTCGCCAGCAGAAATTCCACCGTGCCGACGTTCGAATAGCCGACCACCTCGGCCGCGCGCACCGCCGCCTTGCCCATCTTTTCGCGCAGCCGCGCGGTCAGAATCGGGCACGGCGATTCCTCGATCAGCTTCTGATGACGGCGCTGAATCGAGCAGTCGCGCTCGCCAAGATGAATCGCGTTGCGGTGCAAGTCGGCAAGAATCTGGAACTCGACATGACGCGCTCGCTCCAGGTATTTCTCCAGGTACATCTTGCGCGAGTTGAACGACAACTCGGATTCCCCCTGCGCCTGCGGAAACAGGCGCGTCAGCTCTGCTCCGTCGCGAACGATTCGCATCCCCTTGCCGCCGCCGCCCGCGGCCGCCTTGATCAGCACCGGGTAGCCCAGCCGCTTTGCGTCCGCCTGCGCCTCCCGCAGCTCGGTAACTCCCGTGCCCTCGCTGCCCGGCAGCACCGGCACGCCCGCGCGCTTCATGATTCGCCGTGCACGCGGCTTGTCGCCCATCAACCTGATATGACGCGCCCGCGGACCCACGAAGTTCAGCCCCGAGCGCTGGCATGCCTCCGCGAAGTCACCATTCTCGGACAGGAAGCCGTAGCCCGGATGCACCGCGTCGGCGCCGAAGGTCGTGGCCGCGCTCAGAATCGCCGGGATGTTCATGTAGCTGTCTTCAGCCGCCGGCGGTCCGATGCATACCGACTCGTCCGCCATCCGAACGTGCAGCGCGTTCTTGTCCGCCGTCGAGTAAACCGCCACCGTCGAAATCCCCAGCTCGCGACATGCGCGGATTATCCGGATTGCGATTGTCCCGCGATTTGCGACCAGCAGTTTCTTGAACATCGACCAGCGCTCCGCCTTCTCAAGTCACTTCGATGATCATCAGCGGCTGACCGTACTCAATCGGATTCCCATTCTCGGCGATGATTCTTATCACCCGCCCCGCTGCCGGCGATTCGATCTCGTTCATCATCTTCATCGCCTCGATTATGCACAGCGGCTGCCCCTTGCGCACCGACGATCCTTCCTCGACGAATGGCGCCGCGTCCGGCGACCCGGCCCGGTAAAACGTACCCACCATCGGGCTTTCGATCAGCTTCTGATTCGGCGCCAGCTCGATTTTGCCCGCCGCCTTCGAGCCTTCCTCTTCGGTCGCCGCCATGTGCCTCACCGCCATCTTGAGCGGCGAGGCCGCGCGCGCCGCCACATGCGCCTCTGAGCCCGCCTCGGTCACGTCCACCGACGCGCGCCCGCCGCCGCGGACCAGCCGCACCTTGCCCTTCTTGTCTTCTATCTCAAGTTCAACCAGCCCGTAGTCACGCATAAGAACCAGCAGGGTTTTTAGTTCGCGTACTTCCATCTGCTCTCCGTGTCTTCCCGCAACGGCGACTCGCCTGCGCACTTGATCGTTGACTGGCATCGCTCATGCGCTCCGTCGGCGCGACTCCTCGGCCATCGTCCGCGCGGCTCTGAGAGCCAGGCTATAGCTCTCGGCGCCGAATCCCATGATTCGACCGTGCGCGATGTCCGCAATCGTCGAATGATGCCGAAACGCCTCGCGCCGATACACGTTGGACAGATGCACTTCGATCACCGGGATGTTCACTGCCTGTATCGCGTCGCGAATCGCAACGCTGGTGTGCGTATATGCGCCAGGATTGAGGATTAGTACTTCGCACTTGCCGCGCGCCTTTTGAATTCGATCGACGATCCCGCCTTCGCTGTTCGACTGAAACGTCTCAACCTTCATCTCGAGTTCGCGTCCCAGTTGCTTGAGTTCCTTGTTGATATCAGCGAGGCGGGTTCGGCCGTAAATTTCCGGCTCGCGTTCGCCGAGCAGATTCAGGTTGGGTCCATGCACCACCAGCACCGAAATCGGGCCGCTCGCGCCGCCCGATGCGCCCTCACCAGCCGTTTGCCGGGCTTTAGGCCTCATCACCATCCCCGCTCCGCTCCTCGCTTTCATTGAACCGCACCCTCGATGCGACTGCAAGCGCGGGAATTCGATGCTGTCCACCGGTCACTCATCACTTGAGTCATCAGAGCGCGATTTGAGGGCATTCTGGTACACTTCGCGACGCGCCATCCCCGTCAGCCGCGCGATCACCGCGCTCGCCTGCTTGAGCCCAAGTCCCGCCTCACGCAGAACTTCGAGCGCTTCACCCAGGTCAACGGCGACCGACCCCGCATCCGTGCCGGCGATGCTAGACGTATCCGGCGCGCCCGCAACGATGACCGTGATCTCACCGAGCGCGGGCGTCGCACGAAAACGGCGTTCCAGCTCGGCCAGCGTCCCGCGCGCGGTCTTCTCGTAAGTCTTGGTGATTTCGCTCACCACCGCCGCATCCCGCGATTCTCCGAATGCAATCGCCATCTCGGCCAGCGTATCCGCCAGCCGGCGCGCCGCCTCGTAAAAAACCATCGTGCGCGGCTCGCCCCGGAGTTCTTCCAGCGCACTGCGCCGCGCCGCGTCGCGTGCCGGGACAAATCCCTCGAACGTGAACCTGTCGGTCGGGATTCCGGCGATCGACAGCGCTGCGATTGCCGCCGACGCTCCCGGCACCGCCATCACGCGCACGTTTGCCTGCCACGCCGCCCGCACCAGTCGAAAGCCTGGATCCGAAATCGCCGGCGTGCCCGCATCGGTGACGAGCGCGATTTTTTCTCCCGCCTTCAGCCTCGCGATCAGCTCCGGCACGCGCCGCTCCTCGTTATGCTCGAAGTGGCTGACGGTGGGCGTGTGAATCTGATGACGCGCGAGCATCCGCCCGGTTCGCCGCGTGTCCTCGCATGCGATCAGGCTGACCTCCTCGAGCGTGCGAATTGCGCGTGCGGAAATGTCGTCCGGATTGCCGATCGGCGTCGCCACCACGTACAAAATCCCGACAGCGTCGGTTTGTTTATTTGCGCGCCCAGACATTAGAATTCAAAATTACTATTCGCCCCCGGAGTAATCAGCGTGGCCGAAGGCAAAGCTACCCTCCTCATCTCATGCATCGACCGTCCCGGCATCATAGCCCGCGTCGCCACTCACCTGTTCACTCTCGGCTGCAATATTATCACCTCCGACCAGTACTCCGACGACGAGGATGGCCACTTCTTCTGGCGCATCCACTTCGAAAGCCTGCGACTCCCCGTCAGCGATTTGTCCAAAGAAATCGACGCATCGATGCCATCGCTGCTGCCGTGGGAACGCCTCAAGTGGGATCTCTTCGACGCCGCCAGGCGGGACCGGATTGTCATCATGGTTTCGCGCCTGCCGCACTGCATGATGGATCTCCTGAGCCGCCATCGTTTCGGCGAGCTCGACGGCGATGTGGTCGGCGTGGTCAGCAATCATTCCGACCTCGAATCGCTCGCACGCCCGTTCGAGGTGCCCTTCACGGTCATTCCGGTCGCCAAGGATCGCAAATCGGAGTCTGAAGCCGCACTCCTGAAGCATCTCGCCGGGCTCCACGCGGACACCGTCGTCCTCGCCCGCTATATGCAGGTGCTGTCGGGAGAATTCCTTCGCGCGTGGAACAAGCCGATCGTCAACATTCACCACAGTTTCCTGCCCGCCTTCGCCGGCCAGCGGCCGCACAAGCAGGCGCACGACCGCGGCGTCAAGCTAATCGGCGCGACCGCGCACTACGTGACCGAAGAGCTCGACGCCGGCCCGATAATCGCCCAGGCCACCGCGCCGATGACGCATCGCGACACCGTCGCCGACCTGGCGCGCAAGGGCAAGGATCTCGAAGTGATGGTCCTGGCGAAGGCCGTGCGCGCCCACCTCAAAAAGCAGGTGTTGCTCCACCACAACCGCACGATCGTTTTCGAATGACGAGTAGTCCCCGGCCTCTGCTCAGGTCGGGCCGGTGAAGAAATTCAGCGAGCGGTTCGCGAACGAGATGATCGGCGACCAGTACAGCCCAAACATGATTGTCGCGCAGGCCAGCACTCCCATCAGCCCGTAATTCCACGCCTCGAAGCGCACCGTGCCTTCGTCGCCCCGCGGCTGTTCGAAGAACATCATCCGAACCGGCGTCAGATAGTAATACAGAGACACTACTGAATTGAGTATTCCAACAATAGCCAGTATGTAGAATTGGCCGCGAATCACGGCGGCGAACAAATAGAACTTTCCAATGAATCCTACCGTCAGCGGAATACCTGTCAATGAGAACAGGAAGATAGTCAGTGCCAGCGCCGGAACGATTCCGCCGCGCCACGCCAGCCCGCGGTACGCGTCCACATCCTCGCGCCCCGTCGAGTTTGCCACGATCATCACCACCAGGAACGCGCCCGCATCCATTACATAGTAGGCAAACAGGTAGAATAGCATCGCCCGAATCCCGTCGTTCGACAGCACGACGAATCCCATCAGCGCGTATCCAGCCTGCGCGATACTCGAGTACGCCAGCAGCCGCTTCATGTTGGTCTGCTGAAGCGCCGCGAGGTTGCCCAGCGACATCGTGATGATGCAAACGAAGAGCAGCAGTTGCGGCCAATCGACGCCCGCAAGCGCCGTCCAGCTTCCGCCCGCCGCCAGATGCGAAATCGCCGGAAAGAAAAACCGCGTCAGCAGCGCAAAGCCCGCCGCCTTCGACCCGATCGCCAGAAAAGTTGTGATCGGAATCGGCGCGCCGGTGTAAACGTCCGGCGCCCACATATGAAACGGCACCGACGCCACCTTGTAGCCCATCCCGGTCAGGATCAGCACCAGCGCTATGAATACCGCGAGCACCGGCAGATGCCCCGGCGCCGACAGCGCCTTGTTGATCACGCTGAAGTCGAGTGAGCCGGTGATGCCGAAAATCCAGCTCATGCCGTAAATCATCGTGCCCGACGCGACGCCCCCGTAGATCAAGTACTTGAGCGCGGCTTCGAGCGAGCGCCGGTTATGCCGCAAAAAACCCGTCAGGATGTACGACGTCAGGCTGACGAACTCCAGCGCCAGGTACGCCATCAGCAGGTTCGCCGACTCCGCCATCAGAAACATCGCGAACGTGCTCGCCAGCAATATCGCGTAGTACTCGCCCTGGTCGCAGATCTTCACTTCCTCCGACCCGATCGACATCCAGATCGCCACCACCGCGGCCAGCGCGATCAGCGCGCGGAAGTAAATCGCGAACGAATCGAACACCAGCATCCGATGAAACAGCCACGCGCCCGACAGCGCCGGCTCCAGGCCAATCGCCAGCAATGACGCTGCGGCCGCTATCAGAGCCAACGCGCCGAGACGCGACTTGTCGCGCACCACCAGGTCGATGAGCACGATCGCCAGCACGCCGGCCACCAGGATCATCTCCGGGATGAAATGTTTCAGGCTCGCGAGATTTCCGAGATCCATCTGCTTGCGTCCGACCCGCCTTGAGTCTCAGCGAACCATCGCGACGGCGGCGCCCGAAGTCGACAGCACAGCCTGGTTGAGGTGAACCAGCGAGGTGTTGAGCAGGCCGAGAATCGCCTGCGGATAGACACCGAGTATCAGCACGATGACCCCGAGCGGCACCAGCGTGAACGCCTCGCGAAACGACAAATCAGGAAAGCCCTTGTATTTTTCGTTCAGCGGCCCTAGGTAGATTCGCTGAAAGGTCCACAGCAGATAACCCGCCGTCAGTATCGCCGTCGCCGCCCCGAAAACCACCATAAACGGATGCGTCTGCCACGCGCCGAGCAGCACCAGCACTTCCGAAATAAATGCCGACATCCCTGGCAGTCCCATGCCGGCGAAAAACGCGAACCCCGTGATCGCCGTATATATCGGCATCTGCTGCGCCAAACCGCCGAAGCCGCTTATCTCGCGATGATGCGCGCGATCGTAGATCACGCCGACCAAAATAAAGAGCATCGCCGTGATCGTTCCGTGATTGAACATCTGCAGCACCGCGCCGTTGATCCCCGCCGCCGTGAACGCCGCCATCCCCAGCATCACGTAACCCATGTGGCTAATCGACGAATATGCAATCAGTTTCTTGTAGTCAGTCTGCGCCATCGCGCACATCGCGCCGTACACGATGTTGATAGTGCCGATCACGCCAAGGAACAGCCACGCAAGCTGGTAGCTGGCGGCCGGCAGCACCGCGAAATTGACGCGCAGAATACCGTAGGTGCCCATTTTCAGCAGCACTCCCGCAAGAATAACCGAAATCGCCGTGGGCGCTTCCACGTGCGCGTCGGGCAGCCAGGTATGGAACGGGAACGCCGGAATCTTGATCGCGAAACCGATAAACAGTGCGATCCACACTATTCGCTGAAACCCGATTGAGTAATGGCTCGAATTCGCCGCCAGCTCGGTCAAATCAAAGGTCGGAGTCGCGCTGTAGTAATATAGTCCGAGCATCGCCAGCAGGATTAGTACCGAACCCAGTAGCGTGTAGAGAAAGAATTTTATCGCCGCGTACTCGCGTCGCGGACCGCCCCAGATGCCGATAAGAAAATACATCGGCAGCAGCATCACTTCCCAAAAAATATAAAACAGGAAAAAATCGAGCGACACGAACACGCCCATCATTCCCGTGTCGAGCATCAGCAGCATCGCGTAGTAGCCCTTCTCCGCGCGATTTATTCCGAAGCTCGCGAACGTCGAGATGAACATGATGAGCGCCGTCAGCAGCACCATCGAGATGCTGATTCCGTCCACACCCACGAAGTAAGTAATGTGGTACGAGGGCATCCACGACGCCCTCTCGGCGAACTGAACCGCGCTGGTCGTCGTGTCGAAGTGCTCGTACAGGTGAATCGCGATCAACAGTTGCGGTACCGTCGCCGCCGCCGCGATCCACTTGAATGCGTTCTTCATCGCGCCGGGCAGCGCGAGAATCAGCACCATCCCCGCGATCGGAACAAAGGTTATCAGCGTAAGCGCGTGACTCATTTCAGTTTCGCTCTTCCCGTTTGCCTTGCAGCGGCGCCGCCGCCGAATCTGTCATGCCCTTACGACCGCGCGCACCAGCAATATCAGCATCACCGCGGCCAGAATTCCGTATAAGTATCCATTGATCGAGCCGGTCTGCAGCCGTCGCAGCCTGCCGCCCACGTCGAGCGTCAGGTTAGACGCGAAATTCACCAGCCCATCGACTACGTAATGGTCGAATAGTCCCGACAGCCACGACAGAAATACTATGATGCTTGCAGCGAGGTTCACCACTCCGTCGATGATGTTGGAGTCGAACCACGCCAACGCCCGCGTCGCGAACATATATGGCTGTATAATCACTCGATTGTAGAATTCATCGACGTAGTATTTGTTGTATACCCATTCGTATGGCACTCCGCCGAGCATCTGGCTAAAGCGCGCGGGCTCCAGCTTGTGCTGCCGGTACATCAGGTCCGCTATTAGCCATCCGATTACTACTATCGTGAAGGTGACAACTCCGAATGCAGCTTCGGTCGCATGACTATGTATTCCCGCTTCGGTTATCCGGCGTGTCACCTCGGAACTGAATACGGGATCGAGAAATTCCTCGAACGGTTTGAATGTCGCGATGAATTCCGGAATCTTCACGATCCCGCCGACTACCGACAGCGCCCCCAGCGCGATCAGCACGTACGCCATCGACGGTGGCGATTCGTGCAAGTGATGCTCCTGCTCGTGGGTGCCGCGAAATTCGCCGAAGAACGTCATGTACACCTGGCGAAACATGTAGAACACCGTGATTCCCGCGCCAGTCAGCAGCATCGCCCACACCAACGGGTGCCCATGCGAGATTGCCTGCCAGATGATCTCGTCCTTCGACATGAATCCCGCGAACGGCGGCACGCCCGAAATAGCCAGCGTCGCCGCTATGAACGTCACGAACGTCACCGGCATCTTGTGCCGCAGCCCGCCCATCTTGCGCATGTCCTGCTCGCCGCCCATCGCGTGGATCACCGACCCCGATCCCAGGAACAGGCACGCCTTGAAGAACGCATGCGTCATTAGATGAAACACGCCCGCCGCGTATGCGCCCACGCCCAGCGCCGCGAACATGTATCCGAGCTGGCTCACGGTCGAGTACGCGAGCACTTTCTTGATGTCGTTCTGTGCCACGCCGATCGTCGCCGCGAACAGCGCCGTCAGTCCGCCCACCAGCGCGATCACTCCCATCGTGAACGGCGACATCGAAAACAAAAAGTTCAGCCGCGCCACCATGTACACGCCCGCCGTCACCATCGTCGCCGCATGTATCAGCGCGCTCACCGGCGTCGGTCCCGCCATCGCGTCCGGCAGCCACACGTACAGCGGAATCTGCGCCGACTTTCCCGTCGCCCCTATGAACATCAACAGCGTCACGAAGCCGACCAGCGGATACGCCGACTGATAGCCGGCAAAATTTATCGGCACTCCCGCAAGCAGCGGCGCGTACTTCGCGACTTCGCGCGTCACCAGCGTCGCGTGCCCGGCCGCCTGCAGTCCCGCGAACAAACTGTACAGCGCGATCACGAATGCCAGGTCGCCGACCCGGTTGACGATGAACGCCTTGTTGCCCGCCGTCGTGTTCGCCGTCACCTTGTACCAGAACCCGATCAGCGCGAACGAGCACAGCCCCACGCCTTCCCAGCCCACGAACATCAGCCACAGGTTGTCGCCCAACACCAGCACCAGCATCGCGAACGTGAACAGGTTGAGCCATCCGAAAAAACGCCAGTAGCCGTCGTCGTCGTGCATGTAGCCAATCGAGTAGATGTGGATCAGGCCGCCCACGCCGGTGACTATCAGCGTCATCACCATCGACAACGGATCGAGCCAGAACGCGATGTCCAGGTTCAGGCCGCCGACGTCGAACCACTTCCACAGGTCGTCGAGCATGAAGCGGTTTTCCGGCGGGATCCTGAGCATCGCGATAAACGCCTCCACCGCAAGGATGAACGCCGCGATAACGACGCCGCAACCGATAAAACTGATCGCGCGCTTGCCGAATGTCTTCTGCAGCCACGCGCCCGCGATGAAATTGATCGCCGCGCCAAGCAGCGGCAGCGCCACGATCAACCGGATGAAGGTAACCGCAATCGGATGATCCATCGCTCAGCTATCCACGCAGCGTCTCGGCCGCATCGACATCGATCGTCTTGAAGTTCTGATAAATCGCCAGCACCACGGCCAGTCCGATCACCGCCTCTGCCGCCGCCAGCATGATTACGAAAATCGCAAAAATCTGGCCGTCGTATTGGCCGCCGCCGTAAAACGCGAACGCAAGGTAGTTGATGTTGGCGGAGTTGAGTATCAGCTCGACGCCCATCAGGATTCCAATCGCGTTTCGGCGCGTCAGAACCGTGAACAGCCCGAGCGAAAATATGATCAGGCTCAGAACCAGGAAATCGTTCAGCGTTATTCCCCCGCCCATCCAGGTTCTCCCGCTCCCCTATTCCCTGACTTCATGGCGCGAAATGACGATCGCACCGATTAGCGCCGCCAACAGCACCAGCGACGCGACTTCGAACGGCAGCACGTAATCGCCCAGGAACGCGTTTCCGATCGCGTAGGTTGTCGGCGCGGGCGTGAATGCGGCCGCCTGATGCCACTGCGTTCGCATCACCGCATACAGCATCACCATCGCCGCGACTCCTGCTACCACAATCGCGGGTCCGGTTCCCACCGCGCGATTGGATACCTTCACGTCGCCGATTCCCGCCGTCAGCATCACCGCGAAGATAGTCAGTACCAGTATTCCGCCGACGTAAACGAGTAGCTGCACCATCGCGACAAAATCCGCCGCGAGCAGAATGTAGATACCCACTACGCCCATGAATGCGCCAAGCAGCGCAAAGGCCGAATAAACTATGTTGCGCGAGAACGCCACCAGCGCGGCCGACCCCACCGTCAACGCGGCTATCGCATAGAATATTACCTGTGCGAGCATCGATTCGCCCTTCCCCGCGTTGCAGACCCGCGCGTGCGCTACGCCGGCTCTTCTCCGCCCGGTTTCTCGCCGCCAGGTTGCGCCCATTGATCGAGGTAGGCCATCCCGCGATTCAGGATTGGCGCGATTCTCGGATCCGTCTCCGGCCCCTTCTTGGCCTTGTACGCCATCACCGGATCCTGGACGAAGCGCCGAATCAGGCTCTCCAGCGAATAGTCAGCGCCCTCGAACTCCGTCGTATGATGTATCGATCCCGTTGGACACGCCTCGCTGCACAGCCCGCAGTACATGCACTTGGCGATGTCTATATCGAACTGCGAGAGCAGCAGTTGCCGCGTTTGCTGATCCTTGTCGGCCACGATCACTATGCAATCGATCGGACAGGCGCGCTCGCACGCCAGGCATCCCGTGCAGATTTCCAGATCGACTTCCAGAATCCCGCGATAACGGAACGGCAGCGTGTCCTGCACGCGCACCGGCATCCGATCCGGATATTGCACCGTGTACGGCTTGCGCATGAAATGCGACGCCGTGACCGCCATGCCCTCGAAGATCGTCGAGACCGTGTCCTTTATATTATGTACGTATTCCGAAACCGCTATCATCAATACCCTCTATATAGTCGGATTGAAGTAAACTTCCATCCGTGAACGCCTGAGATAGTATATAACCCGCTGAATGAATATTGCCCCGAGCACGATCGCTCCGGCAAACATGATATAGCCCATCGCCGCGTTGCCCTCGGGCCATATAGTTACCCACACCGCGGTCCCGATCATATCCACAAATGATATTGGCACGAAGTACTTCCAGCATGCTGTCATTAGCTGATCGATTCGGACCCGGGGCAGCGTCGCGCGTATCCACATCGAGACGAACACCAGGAATAGTACTTTGACGAGGAACGCAATCACTTCCAGCACGTTCATCGCAACTACATTGTTCGTCACGTGCGGAAATTGCCATCCGCCAAGGAACAACGTCGTGATTATCGCGCCGATGACAAACAGGTTGCCCCATTCCGCCATCGAGAAACACCCGTAGCGCCAGCCGCTATACTCAGTCGCAAAACCCGCCACCAGTTCGGATTCGGCTTCGGGCAAATCGAACGGCGTCCGGTTAGCCTCGGCCAGCGACGACATATAGAGGATGTTGGCCGCCACGAAGGTGAATGGATTGGCGAAGAGGAACCAATGCTGCGGCGCCCAGCCCTGCGCGCGGATGATTCCCTGCATCGACAGCGTGCCCGTCATCAGCACGACCGGGAAGATCGAAAGCCCCGCCGGTATTTCGTAACTGACTATTTGCGCCGCCGATCGGACTCCGCCTATAAGCGACCACTTGTTGTTCGACGCCCATCCCGCCATCAGCACGCCCACCACCGTAAGCGCCGTCACCGCCGTCATGTAAAGGATGCCCACGTTCATGTCGGCCAGTATCAGCGACGACGAAAACGGCATCACCGCCCACGGCAGGATGAACGCCAGCATCACCAGGTACGGCGCCAGCTTGAACAAGCGCGCGTCGGCATCGTCGGGGACGATGTCTTCCTTGCAGACGACTTTCACTCCGTCCGCCAGCCACTGCAGAAAGCCCTGCGGACCGACCCGGTTTGGACCCACCCGCGACTGGATTCGCGCCCACACCCGCCGCTCGACCCAGGTCACGATTCCCGCAAACGGAAGCGCCACAGCCACAAACACTAGCGCGCTCATCACGAACACCACGATCGCGGCGACCAGCTCACTCGGCGGATTCTTGCCGAACAGGCCCGACGCAATCAGATTTTGAATCAGCGTCTGCATCGAGGCCTATCGATCGATCTCCGGCGCAATCACGTCCAGGCTCGCGATCAGCGTGACCAGGTCCGCGATCATCAATCCCGCGCTCAGCTTCTGGATGATACCCATCGCCGCGAACGATCCCGTGCGCACGTGAACCCGCCACGGATACCCGGTGCCGTCGCTGACCAGGTACCAGCCCATGTCGCCGCGTCCGCTCTCGAGCCGAATCTGGCATTCGCCGGCCGGCGGCTTGAAATTGCGCACCACTTTCGCCAGCACCGCGCCCGGCGGAATCTTCTCCAGCGCCTGGCGCAGAATTTTCGACGACTCCGCCATCTCGCGAATCCGCACCACGTAGCGATCCATCGAGTCGCCGAGCTTGCCCCACTGCCCGGTGCCGACCGGCACCTCGAACTCGAACTCGGGATACACCGAATACGGAATGTCCTTGCGGATGTCCCACTTGATTCCGCACGCGCGCAGATTCGGCCCGACCAGGTTGTAGTTGATCGCCTCCGCCGGCGTGATCACGCCGACGTTCGCCAGCCGCTCGATGTAGATCTTGTTCCACGAGATGAGCGCGTTGTATTCCTCCAGGATCGGGTCGAAGTGATCCAGGTACGCCAGCGCCTTCTCGCGCCATCCGGGCGGCAGGTCCCACGCCACGCCGCCGATTCGCATGTAGTTGAACGTCAGCCGCGCGCCGCACAGCTCCTCGATCAGATCGTTGATCATCTCGCGCTCGCGGATCACGTGCGCGAACGGCGTCATCGCGCCGATATCCATCGCCATCGCGCCCACCGACAGCAGATGCGACGCGATTCGGTTGAACTCCGCCGCGATCACCCGGCAATACTCGCCGCGCTTGGGCACTTCGATTCCCGCTATCTTCTCGCACGCCATGCCCCAGCCCTGGTTGGTGAACATCGCGCACACGTAATCGACGCGATCGGTGTACGGCATGAAGCCGCGGTAGCCGACCTTTTCCGCAATCTTTTCGATCGACCGGTGCAGGTACCCGACGTCCGGGATCGCCTCGCGCATCACCTCGCCGTCGGCCCGCACCACGAAGCGCAGCACCCCGTGCGTCGACGGATGCTGCGGGCCCATGTTGAGCGTCATTTCTTCGGTGCGCAGCGTGCTCATTTCTTTTTCGTGTCGAGCCTGATTATCGGGCTCTCCCTGACCGTTGAGATTCCGTGATATTCCGGCGGCTCGACGAAATCCTTGCGCAGCGGATGACCGATCCAGTCCTCCGGCATCAGGATTCGCCGCAGGTCGCTATGCCCTTCGAAGTTGACCCCCAGCAGATCGTATATTTCCCGCTCCATCCAGTTCGCCGACTTCCACACGCCCTCGATCGTCGCCACGCTCGGGTTGTCGCGCGGCAGCTTCACCTTCAACACCGCACCGTGGCGATGCTGGTACGAGAACAGGTGATAGACCACCTCGATCCGGTCCTTGTAATCGACCCCGCTCTCGTTGGACAGGCAGTCCATCGCGATCTCGGGATCCTCATTCATGAAGCGCCCGACCTCGACGATCGCGCTGGGCTCAATCACCGCGAATGGATCCGGCTTTTTCTCGGAAATTTCCAGCACCCGATCGCCGAACCGGCTCTTGACCCGCTCGAGTATTTCCAGCGCCTCCATCTGCTCAGGCTGCTGCGACCTGCTTGCCGTTGGGCGAGCGCACCAGCCAGCGCTCGGTCATGATCTTCTCTTGCAGCTTGAGCAGCCCTTCGGTCAGCGCCTCGGGACGCGGCGGGCAGCCGGGAACGTACACATCCACCGGCAGGATTTTGTCCACCCCGTCGCAAACCGAGTAGGCCAGTTGGAACAGTCCGCCGCAGCTCGCGCACGAACCCATCGCGATGGCGTATTTCGGGTCAGGCATCTGATCGTAAAGCAGCCGCGTCCTGAGCGCCATTTTCAGCGTCAGCGTTCCCGCCACGATCATCAGATCCGACTGGCGCGCCGAGGCTCGCGGCACCGCCCCGAAACGATCGAGGTCCGCGCGCGGGCCGCCCGTATGCATCAGCTCGATCGCGCAACAGGCCAGCCCAAACAGCATGTACCAGATGCTCGATTTGCGCATCCAGTTCAGCAGTTCATCCGTCTTGGTGGTCAGAACGTAATCCGGCAGCGTATTCAGCAGGGGCATAAAATAAACCTCAGTCTTCGACCGGAATCTTTTTGATCCATTCCAGGTCGTGCTTGACCCAAACATAAATCAGGCCGACGAACAGGATCAGTAGAAAAATTAAAATCTCGCTGAGCGCGTAAATCCGCCGCCCCGAGCGCACCCAGTCCAGGTAAACCGCGGCAATCGGATAAACGAACGCGACCTCGACCTCGAACACCACGAAAATCAGCGCGATCACGTAGAAGCGGACGTTGAAATTGATCCACGCGGGTCCCGTCGGCGGCTCGCCGCATTCGTACGGAGTCAGCTTTCGATCGTACGGATTTTGCGGCGCCAGCAGCCTCTGCAGGCCGACCATTATCGCTACGAAGCCCACCCCGATGATCGTCAGGGCCAGCGGCACGCCGAAATTGATATACATTTTATGTTACCGAGTCCTCATTAACTGGACCGGACTAGGCTGTCAAGAAGGATCGCTTCACCAGCGATCGTTTTTAGTTAAGCTAATATTAATCAAAACGGTGCCCTGCCAGGCACCGGCAACGGCTATTTGTGCTCCTTCAGAAGCGCCTTCAATGCCGCCGCGTCGAGCCACGCGCCGTGCTCTGCCGGACACACGTGCATTGATACTCCGGCCTCGGTTTTCGCCACCAGGAACTGTTTGCAATGCGGACAGGCGGTCTTGCTCAGGCGCTCGCGCATCTTCTCGAGCAGGTCGGCATCGCGCTGTCGCGCCCACTGATCTTCGCGCGCCGCCTCGACATCGTGCAGCTTGCTGCCCAGCCGGTCCTTGTTATCACCCGCCATAATCCCGCCTCTTCGTCGCGCGCTCTCAGATCATCTCCTTGATCAGCTTGCCGCTGCGTGCTTTCTCGACCGTGGCCTCGAATTTCGATCCAAGATCGACGCCCATCTCCTTGGCCCGCTTCTTCGCCCACAATCCTACGTTGCGCGAGTCGCGATAGAACGAATCGTCGCGCGGCTTCGAAGCGTCGAAACTCGCAATCCGTGATGACTCGCTCTCGACCACCGCGAACGACGACATCACCCGCCGCAGCCGCGCCGACCCGCACCCCGGACAGCCGCGACGCTCGCGGCGGCGCGATGAACCCATTATCACGTGCGAGCTGACGAGCCCGCATCGCGAGCATTCGTACTCGAAAATAGGCATCCGATCTAAAGAATATCCTGCCCGCCCACCGCTCGCAATTGAGCCCGGCAGCGCGGCGTTCGCAGCCTGTCAGGTGGAACTTTTGTTTTCCTGAGAGCCGGACGACTTGGGCCGCGACAAGGGTCGCCAACTTTCGCGCACGTCGAGCACCGGGCCCGCCAGCGGGTTGCCGACCCCAAGGATAAGTCCAATTGCGCCGACCACCAGCCCGCATCCGAGCCACCAAAGAGAGCGGTACTCGACGCCGAGCGCGACCATCACGAGCGCCCACAGCGGAATTATCAGTGAGACGACGAAGCGCATCAGCGCGCTCATCGCATGTTCAGCATGTTCTTCCCTGTCCGCCATCGATTCTCTATTTAGCCGCTCCGCCTGCGCCTTTCAAACCCCCGTTCGCGCCGCTGGGCGAGATTTCATACAGCGCCGGTGGCCCGCCGCCACCGATCAGATTGGACTTCGCGATAAGCTTGAGCCGCACGCGATACTCAAGCGTCATAGCATCCAGCTCGCGCGGCGTCGCAATCAGATAAACCGGCTTGCCTGCCGCGGCATTCGCGCATCGAGGATTGGCGAGATCGGGCACCGCGGCGCCGTAGTAGTACGACAGCTCGTAGTTGATGCCGCTTGGGATGCACAACTGATCGCCTTTGACGTGGTCCTCGACGATCGGAATGAAACCCTTCACACTGCGCATAGCGGCAAGACCGGGCCGCATCCCCGCGGTCCAGAAAAGGCTCAAGCAAAGCGCTAAAATGCCAAATGCAACGCCGACTACAATCGCGCTCCGCCGGATTATCGCGAATATCACGACACCAATCGCGACCAGCCATGCAATCTCCAATGCGATAAGAGATTTACCCATGGTCTGGAAGATCGAGAAGTAAGCCGCGTCGCTCGATTGGAGATTTACCTGCGGAACGTGACTCGGAAAGAGAGCGACGAAAAGAAACAAGTAAATCGGGCTCAGCATGAATGCGGCAACGAGCACGTCGCGCAACTTCGACGCCGCGCCGCGCACCTCCAGCGTGAACACCGACGCGTACAGAATCGCAATCCCCGGAATCGCGGGCAGGATGTAATCGTCGCGCTTGACGCTTGCAATCGAGAAAAATAGCAACACCGCGAGCGACATGCTGACTTGCCAGATCACCGCGCGCCGCTTTCCCGCCGAAATCTCGCCCGTGTAGAAGGCTAGCGCGGCCGGCACGATCAGAAGCGTCATCGGGAAAGCGCCGCCCATCAAGCGCGCGGCCATAAAATAAAAGGGTCGAGAACTCTCGCCCGTCCCGCCGAGCTTCGCCGGCATGAAATGTCCAAAATTCTCCGCGACAATGATCCTGAGGATTTTATTCCCGCCGATGCTCGCGGCCGGCACGTACCAGACCGCGCCCAATCCGACCGCAATCGCGAACACCTGCCACGGCCATCGCTGACGCAGGATCGCGATGGGATTGCGCCGCTCGATCAGGATATAGATCGACGCGGCGAGCGCGCACAGCACTATCGCAACCGGCCCCTTGGCCAGCACTGCCAGCCCAAGGATCAAGCCTGCCTCTATCGGCCGGCGCGGCGCGGCTCGCGCCTGCGGCTCCGAGTTGTCAACTAAAGTTGCCAGCCCGCAATACGCTGCGAATAAAAGAAACGTCATCAGCATGTCGGTCAGCGCTTCGGTCGCGCGCGACGCGAACCCGTAGGTGCCGAGCATGAAGATAAACGCGAGCCATCCTTCGGATGCGCCGACGTTGGCGGCCGTCCACGCGAGCACCGCAGTCGCCAGCGCGGTGCCTGCCACCACGGACACCGTCCGCGCGCGAACCTCATCGACGGTGCCGCCGGTGGACTTCGCGACCAGCCCCGAGAGCCAATAGAAGAGCGGTGGTTTGCGATCGCTGTAGCCGTACGCGTCGCTCGGTATCAGCCAGTGTCCGTCGCGCACGATACTCGCAATCCACTCGGCCGATTGCGGCTCCGCGTCCTTCTGAAACGGCGCGCTGATTCCCTGTGCTAGAACGACGAAGGCGAACAACGCGGCAATCGCAAGCGTTGCGGGATGCATGACCGCGCCGCGACCTGCCGCCGCCGTCGTATCGGGACGCTCGATATTCACCGACGCCGGCCCGTCGCGATCGGCTCGAGCCACAGATGGCGGATTCCGCCCGCGCGATCGTACCGCGCCACTTGCATCGAGCCGGCGTTGTGCGCGTAACCGATTCTTCCGCGCCGATCGACCAGTATTACGCCGGCTTCCGCGCCCGTCGCGTCGATCATTTCGAGGATCGCCTCGCGCGCTACCGCCTGCGGCGAGCCGTCCGCGAGCGCCAACACCGCCTCGCGGCAAAGCGCAGTCAGGATAATCGCCTCACCCTGCCCGGTCGCCGAGGCGGCTCCGAACGCGTGGGCGAAAGTGCCGGCGCCAATCAGCGCGGAATCTCCCACCCGTCCAAACAGTTTGCCGGGCACGCCGCCGGTCGAGGTCGCCGCCGCGATGCCGCCGTGCACATCGACGCCCACCGCGCCGACCGTGCCGTGTCCCATCGCCGCGCGCGCGGCGCTCTCGGCTTCGAGCATCCCGCTATGCTGCTTGCGCGCGCGCCATCGTTCGCGTGCGCGCTCGGTAACCATTTCCTCGGGTCGCACCAGCCGGATGCCGGCCTTGCGGGCGAAGCTTTCCGCGCCTGCGCCCACCATCAGGATGTGCGGCGAATGTTCCATCACCGCGCGCGCGAGCAATATCGGGTTTCGCACGCGGCTGACTGCGGCCACCGCGCCGGCTGAGACACTGTAGTCGGATCCGTTGGGATGCTCGCGATGGCCTGGGCGCTTGCCTCGTGATCCAGGTTTGCGCGCGGCCGGATCGGCGACCGGCTCGGCGAACATCACCGATGCGTCCATTTCGACGTTGCCCTGGGAGTTGAGCAACGAGCCGTAGCCGGCGTTGAACAGCGGATGATCCTCCAGCGCCGCGACTGTCCCGACCACGGCCTCGAGCGCGCTGCCGCTGGCGCGAAGAATCCCCGCGCCGATCCGCATCGCAGCCATCATCGCGCGGCGTCGCTCGGCGCGCTCCGCACCAGGACCGGCGGAACCGGCGCCGCCGTGCGCGACGAGCGCGGAACGATTGCGCGCGCCCCCCATCCTAAGGTCCGGGCCGGCGGCCCCAGATAAACAGTCGCTTGAAGTCGAACGTCATCGGCCCGGATGTCCCGTATGCCGCGTCGAGCCGCGCCGTCAACGTGCCAAGAAATTCGTCGTGACGATCTTTCGGGAGCGCGTCGAGAAAAGGCCGCAGCCCGGTCGAGCGGTACCATTGAACGACCTCGGCCGGCCGCTCCATCGGATGATGAAACGTCACGTGATAGCAGTCGATGCGATCGTAGCCGAGCCGCGCCAGCATCGCCGCGTATACCTCCGGCGGCTCTTCGTCAAACGCCCGCTCACGCCCGCCCAGCATCGTGTTCCATGGCGCCTCGCGCGCCAGCCGCCCGATTTCCATCTTCGCGGTCTCGGTCTCGTTGGCAGGCATCTGCACCACGATCCTTCCGCCCGGCCGGAGCGCGTCGAAGCACAATCCGAACAGCGCCAACTTATCGGAAATCCAGTGAAAGGTGGCGTTCGAGAAAATCAGCGTGTATGCGCGGTCGGCGCGAAACTCAGGCACGTTGAGCAACTCGAACGATACGCGGCCTTTAAGCTCCGGTTGATCGTCAAGCAGCTTTGAAGCCGCCTCGATCATCGCGGGCGAGCCGTCAACGCCGCGCGCCGATCCACTCGGACTGCGCCGCGCCAGCTCGAGCGTGTTCTCTCCGGAGCCGCAGCCGAGATCGATGATTCGTTCGTCGTCGATGAACTGAAGGCGCGACAGGATATGCTCGACGGGTTCCGCGCGGTAGCGGCGAAAGCGGTTGTAGAGTTCCGGATCCCAATCAGACATGAGCGTCGCCCTCCTGTGGGGCAGCATAAGTGCCGGATGAAACCCTCACAAGCGCGCTTGCGGACGCGTATGCAATCGTGCACAAGCATAGCCGATGAGCGAGCCTTCCCAATCTCCGCCGGCGGCGCACAAGCGCAGGCCGCGGCGCATCTTTGGCATCGGCGCAATCCTGCTGGGCATCCCGATTATTCTCTGGATGGGCACAGCCCTCTTCGTCGCGCGATCGTTGATGTACCCGGACTTTCTCCGGCGCGGAGCCGAGGACGTTTTCGGACAGCATGTTCCGTCGTTCCAGCGGGGCTCGCTGACGGACATCGGGGTTGCGGTCGGCGTCGAGCCGGAGCGATTGGATTGTGGTGTGGTCGAAGAGGATGGTATCCGCCACCGCAAGGTAAGCGTGGTGGGATGGTATTTCCCGGGCAAGCGTCGCGAAGTGGTGGTGATCCTGCCGGCCGCGGGAGCGCCGGAAGTCGCCATGATTCCGTACGTCAGGTTTCTGCTGGCCGCCGGCTACACCGTGGTCGCAAGTTACAGCGCCAACAATCCAAGCTACGGAATCAACTGGGGAATGCTGAAGCGAAAATTCGCGCTGGCGACCGCGCGCACGCTCAGCGACGACGGCTTCGATAAAATCGCCGCGCTCGGAATATCCGAGGGCGCCGCCGGCGCGATCATGGCGCAGGCCGGACACCAGGTCTTCACCGCCATCGTCGCCGACGGCTCTTACGCGAACCTCGCGCAACTGTTCATGCGCAGCCCGTCGCTGTCGCAGCTCAATCCCGCGTTCGCCGACACGGTAATCTGGGAAGCGCAGCTATGGTTCGGGCGCTCGCTGTACAAAATCTCGCCGGCCACCGACGCGGGCAACCTGGGCACTTGCTCATTGCTCATCATCCAGAATCGCGACGACAAGGTAACTCCCGTCGCCGACGGTAAAGCGCTGCTCGACGCGGCCGGCTTCAACGCCCAGATGTGGACGGTGCCGTCGGGCGGCCACGGCGATGCGATCTACGAGGATCCCGACGGGTACGCCGCGCGAGTCATTAAATTCCTCGACGCTAGTTTTGACATCGAACGGCCCGCCGCCAAGCGCAATGGTCATTGACGGCGGGCTAAATCGCCGCGTCCGCTACATTCGCGGCTGGCTCAGTTCGACCAGCAGCGTGGACTTCAGCCGCTCGAACAGTTCGTCAACGTTCCACGGGCCGTTGTTATACAGAATCTTGTCGGGAACGATGTGCCGATAGCGCATGATGCGAAAGCCCGACGCGCCAAAGCATTGCCCGGTGACGTTCGCGGCATCGTCGCTGGCGAGAAAAACCACGATCGGCGCCACGTTGGCGGGATCGCGCGGCGTGCCCTCCACCTTTTCGGACTGCGGGATTCCGGTTGCGCCCGGCATCCTGCCCGCGGGAATCGTGTCGGTCATGCGCGTCGCCGCTCCCGGCATGATCGCATTCACCGTGATTCCGTACTTTTGCAGCGAGTTCGCGCTCGAGTACGTCAGGCCCAGGATTCCCGCCTTGGCGGCGGCGTAGTTGGGTTGGCCGGGACTGCCCAGCGCAGAATTGGAGGAAAAATTTATGATCCTGCCGTACTTGTGCTCGCGCATGTACGCCGACGCGGGACGGATCGTGCAGTAGTGCCCCTTAAGGTGCACGCGGATCACGTCGTCCCATTCCTGTTCGGACATGTTGAAGATCATCCGGTCGCGCAGGATGCCAGCGACGTTAACCAGGATATCGAGCTTGCCGAATTCCTTAATCGCCTGGTTGACGAGGCCCTCGCCGCCTTCGACGGTGGCGATATCCATGTGATTGGAAACCGCCTTGCCGCCCGCGGCCTTAATTTCCTTGACCACGTCGTCGGCGGGCGACTGAGTTTCCTTCTGGCCCGCGACCGTGACGCCAAGATCGTTGACTACCAATGCGCATCCCTGCGCGGCGAATGCCCTCGCAACGCCGCGGCCGATGCCGCGACCGCCGCCGGTGATGGCGGCTACCTTTCCGTCGAGCTTGCCCATCGTTCGATATCTCCCTTGCGGCATAATGCCGGAATCCAAACGCGCCCAGCGTTTTGGTTCGTATAGGGCGCTTATAGCGCAAAACCCGGCGAACGGAACAGACGCGCCATCGCTTACGCCACGACCGTCGCCTCCGCGCTCACTTGGACTCACTGTAGGGATCGGAGAAGACGAATTCGCTGACCTCTCCCGAGGTCGTGAGACGGCCTATCTTGCCGTTGGGCTCGGTGAACCACAGCCTCCCGTCCGGACCAGCCGTGATGAAAGTCGCCATCGAGTTTTCGGGCGTGGAGAACGGCGTGAACTCTCCCTTGGGCGTCACGCGATAGATCAGTTGCGCACGAATCACCGTGACCCAGAGATTTTTGTCGGAGCCCGCCGCGATTCCGAGCGGCACACCGGGAGTGGGCAATGCTAACTCCGTGATGTAGCCGCCTGGCGTGATTCGGCCAATTTTCCTGGCCTGCGCTTCGGTAAACCACACGTTGCCGTCGGCGCCGAGTGTCATCATTGCAGGGCGGCTGTCGGGAGTCGGGATTTGGAATTCCTTTACCGAGCCCGAGACGGTGACGCGCGCGATGCGGTTGGCGCTATCCTCGGCAAACCACAGGTTGCCGTCGCTGCCGACGACTATTTCGGCGGGACCGCTGTTCTTGGGCAGCTCGATCTCGGTCAGAGTGCCGGTGGTGCTGAGCCGCCCGATGCGATTGCCCGAGTGCTCGGTGAACCAGAGATTGCCGTCGGGGCCCGAGGTGATTCCCGCCGGTCCGCTGCTCGGGTGGGGCAATTTGACGTACGCGACTTTTGCATCGGGCGCCACCCGGCCGATACGATTGCCCTCCGCATCGGTGAACCAGATTGCGCCGTCGGGGCCTGCGGTTATCCGTTCGCCGAATCCATCGGGATTGATCGGAAAGCGTTTGGTGGCGCCATACGGCGTTATCCGTCCGATGCCGTCGCCCTGGTACTCGGTGAACCACAGATTGCCGTCGAGGCCGGCCGTGATTGCGTACGGCGCATGCGTGCCCAGCGAAGCTCCGCTCGGGGTTGGTGTCGCGCTCGCAGCGGCTGCGGGCGTGGGCTTTGAGGGCGAGGGTTGTCGCGCGGCGCATCCCTGCACGATCGCGATTGCAGCGGCAACAATGCCGAATTTCAGCGCGCGGTCCAATGGTCCCATCGATGCCTCCGGGAAAATTTCTCCCCGAGTCTTGCCGATCAGATTTCGCGGCCAGGTGTTGCTTATAGTTCAAGCCGCGGGCGCGCCACAACTTGAGCGCCGGTTGCGATCGATGCGACTGACGGACTATCGGAAAATCTAGCCGCTGAAGCGCCCGCTGCGGATTGCGATCTCGCGCAGCCTGGCGACGCCCGACTGTATCGCGGGGCTGCGGCGCATTCGTTCCAGCGTCAGCGGGATTCGATAGGTCCAGTTCGAATCGTTGATCGTTCCTGGCCGATTGATTCGCGCACTCCATCCAAACAAATCCTGGATCGGAATTATCACGAGCCGCGACGGCGCCGCGTACAGCGCGGCCAGGATCGCGTCGCGTGCTGCTTCCTCGAGCATTCGGCGCGGATTCACCCGGCTCTCGAGGCCAAGTGCTTGCACGAATTTCTCACGCTCGGCAACCGGCTGCGCGCGCCACCACACGGTCAGAGGTTCGGTGTCATGCGTTCCCGTAGTCGCGAGCGAAAGTTCGGGATAGGACGCGGGGCTGAGAAATGGTTCGTCGGCTTGGCCCCAGTTGCGTTCCCACTGAATCACCTTATATCCCGGTATGCCCATCTGCGTGAGCGATTCGCGCACCCACGGCGGCACAGTGCCCAGATCTTCAGCGATCAGTTCCCTCGTGCCAACTTCTTGTTTGATCGCGTCGATCACCTCTTCGCCCTGGAGCCGCTGATCGGCTTCGTCCGCCGGTGTGAAAGTTCCCGCCGCGTCAGGGTCCGAACCGAAATTGAAAGTTCGATAAAGTCCAACGACGTGATCGATTCGAATCAAGTCGTAAAGCGCGCTGGCACGGCGCGCACGCGCGCGCAGCAGCTTGAATCCATGCGCCCGCATCTGATTCCAGTTGGGGATCGGCAGGCCCCATCGCTGTCCCTTGGGATTGAAACCGTCGGGCGGCGCGCCGACGGTGCGCGACAGATCGAACTCGTCCTGGTCCGCCCACACCTCGGCGCTGTCGCGGCATGGCGAGAACGCGAGGTCTCCGCCGATCAGTGCGCCGTGCGAGGATGCGTAGGCGCGCATCTGCGACCATTGCCGGTGCGCGATGAACTGCCAATAACCGTACATCTCGATCGGCTCGGCCAGTTCGCGGCACGCGGCGGCGAGGGCGGCGGGATCGCGCTGCGCAATTTGTGGCGGCCACGCTTCCCAACTGGTCCAGTTGAAGCGCTCCTTGAGCGCGCGATACAACGCGTAGTCGCGCAGCCAGTACGAGTTGGCCTCGATGAACTCATCGAGTTGCGCACCTTCGAAGCGTCCGCCGCGCGCTCGTGTCGCCCGGTATGCGCGCTCGAGCAGTGCGAATTTTTCCCGCCGTATGATCGAACGTGGCACAAAGCGCGCCTTCCCAACCGCCGCGCGAGCGTGCCTCAGTACGACCCGCCCGACGCCCGTCAGCCCGCTAATCGAGATGTACATCGGATCGATCGCCATCACGCTCATCGCGCTGTATGGGCTGAGATCGTCCGGGCCGGTCTCGTCCAACGGCAGCAGTTGGATTACGCGATGACCCATCGACAGCGCGAAATCCATCATCGGCGCGAGATCCAGTATTTCCCCGCGCCCGAGACTGTTGCGCGTGCGGATCGAGAACAGTGGAATCAGAATTCCCGCGGACCGCGTCAGCATCGTGGGATTATCCAGCCGGCCCCGTGCGTGACCAGCGATCCGCAATCCTCGAGGTTCAAATCACATAGCCGCCGTTGGGGCTGAGCACCTGGCCGACCATGAACTTCGAATCCTCGCAAGCGAGGAAAAGCGCCGCGGCCGCGATGTCGCTTGGCTCGCCGAAGCGCCCCATCGGCGTCATCGCTTCCATCTGCTTGCGGAACTCGCCCTCGATGATCGCGGTCATCGGCGTATCGATGAAACCCGGCGCGATGCAATTGACTAAAATCCCCATCGCGACCACTTCGCGCGCCACCGACTTGGTGAACGAGATGATCCCGCCCTTCGCCGCGCAGTAGTCCGACGCGAAGGGCAGCCCCGTGGTGCCGGCGACCGAGCCGAGATTGATGATGCGTCCCGACTGTTTCGGGATCATCACCTTGAGCGCCTCGCGGGTGCAGAAAAACGTCGAGTCGAGATGCGTCGCGAGCATCTTGTGCCAATCCTCGTCGGTCTTCTGGTAAGTCGGGATCACCTCGCTCGAATCGCGGGTGCGCCCGATGCCCGCGTTGTTGATCAGGATGTCGATCGTGCCGAACGCGGCGATGAAGTCGGCGAACATCTTGCGCACCGCCGCGCTGCTCGACACGTCCGCGACGAACGGCCGCGCCTTGCCGCCCGCGCGCTCGATTTCTGTCACGACGTTTTGCGCCGATTCGGGCTTGATGTCGTTGACCCCGACTTTCGCGCCCTCGCGCGCAAACGTCAGTCCCATCTCGCGCCCGAGGCCCGAGCCTCCACCGGTGATCAGTACAACTTTGTCCTTCAGTTTCATCGCGCCCTACTTCTTGCCTTCCTTGAGTTGTCGCTTCCAATCGAGCCGCCGCGCCTGGGCGCCGGCCGCCTCCGCTTCCGGCACCATGCCCTTCTTCTGATAAAACATGCTGAGGTTGGTGTACGCCAGGATGTCTTCCGGTTCCTGCGCGATATATTTTTTCGTCAGCTCGATCGCTGCGTCGAGATCTCCCTTGGCCTGGTAGCACATCGTCATTCCGTGGATCGCATCGGTGTATTTCGGATCGATTTCAAGCGCTTGTTTGTATAACTCGATCGCTTCGTCGAAATTATCGTCGGCGTATGCGTCGACCGCCTGGTCGTAGAGTTCTTCTTTGTCGGGCATATCGGACCTCCGCTGAATGCGCGCGCCGCACGTTGCGAGACCGCGGATTTCGCGCACACCCACACTCTTATATACTAGACTCTGCGCTATGGAGAATTCGCCCGCACCGACCGAAGCAGACGTTTACGAAGTGCTGCGCGAGTGTTACGACCCGGAGATTCCGGTCAACCTCGTCGACCTCGGACTCATCTACGGCGTCGCCATCGACAACCACGTCGTCAATGTTACGATGACGCTGACCGCGCCCGGCTGCCAGATGGGCATGATGATCACGCAGGAGATCCAGGACAAGCTGCTCGGCATTCCCGGCTGCGACGACGCGTGCGTCGAGATCGTGTGGGATCCGCCATGGACGCCGCACATGATGAGCGACGCGGCGAAAAAACAACTCGACCTCGACGACTAGCGCACAGCGCGCCCCTCAATCCGGATCGATCAGCACCCCCGGGTTGAGAATCCCGCGCGGATCGAACACGTGTTTCGCCGCCTTCAGCGCGCGCGCGAATCTATCCGGACGCTCGCGGTCGTACCATGGCCGATGATACCGGCCGACCGCGTGATGGTGCGTGATCGTGCCGCCGAGCGCTATCAGCTTGTCCGAGACCGCCGCCTTTATCTCGTCCCACTGCTCGATCTCGGAGCCGCGTTTGCCCGGCGCCAGAACCGTGTAGTACGGCGCCGGCCCGTCGGGGTAAACGTGGGTAAATCGGCACGTCACCGAGCCCTTGCCGCACACCCGCGCGATTACGCCGCGCGCGCACTCCATCACCTGGCGATGAAATTCCGGGAATCGCTCCCACGTGATTGCGGTCTCGAACGTGTCGCTCACCATTCCCATCGCGGCTACCGTGTCCATCAGGTACGGCGCGCTCAAAAACGCGTTGCGCCACGCTCCCGCCGATCCTTCGTGCGTCGCGTCGGCGTCGGTGCGGGTCTTCGCGTCCGCCGGGATTTTTCCGTCGTGATCCGCGCAGCACTCCAGCGCACGCTTCATCCATGCTTCCAGCGGATGGTCCGCGGACTCGAATGCGAGCACCAGCACGGCCTCATCGCCGCTGCCCGCGCCTGAATTGAAGGCCTCGCCTTCGTCGAGAACCCGGCAATTCGCGGGATACAGCCCGGCCTGCGAAATTTGGCGCACCGCCTCTGCCGCCTTGATCATGCTTGGAAACGGAACCGACGCGCCCACGCGAAACGTCGGCCGATCCTGAAGCCGCATCCAGGCCTCGGTGATGATGCCTAGAATTCCTTCGGAGCCGATGAACATCCGGTCCGGGCTGGGACCTGCGCCCGAGCCGGGCACGCGGCGCGATTCGACGATTCCAGTCGGAGTCACGACGCGCAGCGATTCGACGAAGTCGTCGATGTGCGTGTACAGCGTCGCGAAATGCCCGCCCGACCGCGTCGCGATCCATCCGCCGAGCGTCGAGAATTCGAATGACTGCGGAAAATGACGAATCGTCAGGCCGTGCGGCTTCAACTGCGCGTCGAGCGCGGGACCATACACCCCGGCCTGAATTCGTGCCGCGCGAGAGACCTTGTCAACTTCCACGACTTTGTCCAGATGCATCAGATCGATCGAGACCGCCCCGCGATAGCGGTCGCCCTCGGGTGGTTCGACGCCGCCGACGACGCTCGAGCCGCCGCCGTATGGCACCGCTGCAATCTGCGCACCGTCGCACCATTCGAGCACCCCAATCAGTTCTTTCTCATCGCGCGGAAACGCGACGATGTCGATCGGATTCGGATAGTCACGCCGAAACGCCCGCCTGATATCGCGCGATCCCTTGCCGTAGGTGTGGCCGGCGCGATCGTGGGTGCTGGTCGAGCAAATCGCCTCGAGCCCCGCCGGTGTTTTCACCCGCGGCGCGCGCAGATTCAACTCGCTTTCCTTTGGCGCCGGCGTGAGCTCGATTTCCCCGAGCCCAAATCGCTTGGCCATTCGCTCGGCCATGTGCTTTTGCTGTTCGGGAGTCAGCCCCTGGTCCTCGTAGCCCCATCCCCAGAACTTTCGCCTGCGATTCTCGGCCATCGGATTCATCCTCGTGATACGCGCTATGCGTCAAACTTGCGATGCGTCAAGTTTGCTGACTGCCGCGATTGTGCGCCCGCCGCGCCCGCTAGGGCAAATGCTGCGCGAGAGCAAATCTTTCAACGCCGCTTGCGCGTTCGCTGCCGTCGTCGTATCAGTCGGATCGACCGTTGAGGGCAATTTCCTGAACGCAACTGACTTGGCGTGCCCGCAGGTAAATATCTGGAGCGCTGAAATTTAAACGCTCGAAAAAGAGCTCACGCTGGTGAGGAACCGAGATGGCTGAGCGAGGGCTGTTCGTCGACCTTCTGTATGCGGTGACTGTTGGGGCTACGCTGCCCCGCATCAACGATACAGTCCTTCACCTGGACTCGCCGATGCTTTGGGGAGTTGCCTTTCTCATCGCAGTATTCCTTGAAGATTTCTATCTGTATCACGTAAAAGTCGTACCTTATCTTTCGGGTCCACATAGCTGGGGTGGCTTTGCGCTCTCGGTGCTCATTATAGGGACTTGGTACGTAACCCAAGCCGCGTTCCCAAGTAATGTGAATCTTTTTCTGGTGGGCTTCGCGGCGTTCTTCTCCCTTAGGATTCTCTCAGCCCTTCAACACCGGCGACTGCCGTCTCGGCAGGACGCGATCTTCACGGTTCCGATCGTGGCCGCGGCCGCACTTCTGGCGCTTGCCGGATGCCCCCTTTTCTCAGGGCACCCCGGACGCCTATTATTTTTCCTGTTCCCGATCTGGCTTTTGACAATCTTGGTCTGGTGGTCCGTCGATGCTCGACCGGCGGCCTCCGCCTCAAATTCAATCAGGACACAGGTGCCGCGCACTTAGGACACTCAGTTGGCTTTTGGGATAGTGCCCATCAGCGCAAGGTGATGGTCAAGGGCATCCACTTCGTAGAGCAAGATTCGCCGCGCGAGATCGGACGGGCGCTCGCCGCTTGGTACAAATCACTCTGAAGAAATAACCGGAGGCACATGGAAACCCCACAAGAATGCTACCGGCGCTCTGGGACGATGACGGCTCTGGGAGCGCATGCGGCTGAATTCAGCGCGCTGCCTGGGGACCTCGCGTCGCTATGCGAAGTCATCCAAGGTGTGCTCATTCATCGCGACATTGCGCCCTTCTTGTACAGCCTCAAGCTGTCCGAAGAGCAGCGCGACGACGGGAACATTCGTCCGATGGCGCAAATGCTGACGCGGATTCATGCGCTCGACGCGCAGCCGCTCACGATCGCGCGCGAGCCCGGCCACCGACTGCCCATTGTCTGTCGTCATTTTTCGCTGATGCTTTGCGCCATCCTGCGCGATCGGGGTATTCCGGCGCGTCCGCGATGCGGCTTCGGCGCATACTTTGAGCCCGGTAAATTCATTGACCATTGGGTATGCGAGTATTGGAACGCCGGGGATGCGCGGTGGATTTTGGTGGACGCTCAGCTTGACGCCGTCCAGCGAAACGCACTCAACGTCGATTTCAATCCGCGCGACGTTCCGCACGATCGCTTCATCATAGCCGGCGATGCGTGGAATCAATGCCGCTCGGGACGCGCGGATGCCAGCCGCTTCGGAATTTTCGATATGCACGGGTTGTGGTTCATCGCCGCTAACGTGGTGCGCGACCTCGCATCGCTCAATCGAATGGAGATGCTGCCTTGGGACGTCTGGGGATTGATGAATATGAACGACGAGGCGCTGACCGACGAAAGGAAAGATCTGCTCGACCGCGTCGCTGCCCTCACCCTTGCGGGCGACGACTCGTTCGCTGAAGTCCGCGCAATCTACGAATCGGATGATCGCTTGCGCGTGCCGCCGGTCGTCTTCAATGCGCTCCGCAACGCCCCCGAAAAGATCGCGAGCTAACCCGCGCTCACCTGCCGCTGCCCGCGGCGCTGTCGCCCGCGGCCGGTTCCGGAGCCTGCGGATGCGACGGCTTCGGCATGTGAATGTAGAGCTTGTCGGCCGCCGGACGTCCGTCGCTATGCATCGACGGCGGGCGCATCGCGTACTTCACTTCCCGCGAATGCTCGGCGAACTGCCGGTCGGGATTGTACACACTGTTGAACTTCCACAGCATCTTGAGGAAGTTGGTTTGGCCTTTGAGCGCGAGCTTGCCCGCAATCGACGCCATCGACTTCAGCGCCGCGAAGCCAAGATGCTTGCGGTTGAGCACGTCCTGCGTCTTCACCAGCTCCTGGTAGAACTGCAGCAGCGGCAACTTGGTCGGCAGCACCGCATGCTGGATGTCGTACAGCCGGTAGTCCAGCGTCGTCAGTTTGCGCGATTCCGTGAACCACAACTCCGTGCCGGGATACGGCGTCGCCACCGTCAGATGAACGACCTCCGGGACGCTGATCGCCCACTCGCGGATCACCTCGAAGCGCTTCTCGTCCCATGACGGGTCCGCGATCAGGTTGATCGCGACGGTCAGGCCGATCTCGCGCGCGACCTCGAGCGCCTTGAAGTTGACGCCCATCGACGAGCGCTTGCGATGCAGCTTCAGTCCCTCCTCGTCGATCGCTTCCAGGCCGAGGAACATGTACTCCATGCCGAGCTTGCGCCAGTAGCGGAACACTTCCGGATTGCGGCACAGCACGTCGGCGCGGGTCTCGAGGTAGTACTGCTTTTTGATCTTGCGCTTTTCGATTTCGTGACCGATCGCAAAGCCGTGCTCGGGATGGATGAACGCGACGTCGTCCACGATGAAGACGCTGGGCTCCTTGATCGACAGCATGTCCTCGGCGGCGGCTTCCGGCGTCGATTTGCGGTAACTCCGCCCATAGAACGTCCATGCGCTGCAGAACGAACAATCCCACGGGCAGCCGCGCGTGAACTCGATCGACGCGCACGGGTCGAGTACGCCGATAAAGTACTTGTTGCGCCGGCGCCCCAGGTCGCGCGCCGGAAAAAACTTGTCAAGATCGTCGAGCATGACCGGCGTCGGTCCCGCCCCTTGCGTCGTCATGATGCCGGGAACTTTCGCGATCGAGCCGGTGCCGATCGCGTCGAGCAGCATCGGCGTCGCGGTCTCGCCCTCGCCGCGGATTACCGCGTCGATCGCGCCATCCGCATGCTCCAGGATTTCGTCCGCGACGAACGATCCGCTGTGCCCGCCGCTGAAGACGAAACAATCCTTCATCAGCCGCTTCACGTCTTTGGCGAGATCGATCACCTCGGGCACGTTGGCGAGATAATTGAGCGAGAAACCCACCGCATTGGGGCGGAAGCTCTCGAGTTCGGCAAACAGATCGCGATGCTTGAAAATTTGCAGGTCGATAATCCTCACGTCATGGCCTGCCACGCGCGCGGCCGCCGCCACCCGCTCCATCCCCAGCGGTTCGAGCCGCAAATAAATCTCGCTGTACATAAGCGGACTCGGATGTACAAACAGAACCCGCATAGACTCCCTCCGGCGCCGCATCTTTCTGGTCTGCGACCGCGGCGCCTTCCGCTGATTTCGATGATCTTCGGCAAACCCCCGCCTGACCAGTCGGCCAGCGGGGTTTCCTGCATCCTAATATGCCGGCCGAGGCAAGGAAACAGGATGTCAAACCCCGCCTTCGTGCTATCAATGATTCTTATGTCCACGAACGACGCGCCTCAGCCGGGAAAGTTCGTCTTCATCGCAGTCATCTTTATTGCGGTGCTGATCGACGCCGTGCTGTTCGCGCAAGTGCGCGCAAATTTTATTCATGACCACGGCTACGACATCCGCCCGCGACACCGCGCGGTGGCCAAACCCGCCCCGCCCTGACGCCGCTCGGATTTCGGGCCGGGTTTGGGGATGAACTATTCAGCCTGCCCCCGGCCGATTTGGCGTGCTATGCGTACGGTATGGACAACCGTCAGAATGCCCTTTACTCGCCGGGCTCGCCCAAAATCGGGCGACGCCCGCTTTGGGCAGAAATAATTTCTGACGGAACGAAGCTATCGATAGAGCCGCGCCGTCCCAAAACCACAAGGGGTGGTATAAATTGCTGTTTCAGGCCCTGTTCCATTAGTCACAATCGCGCCAGTCCCAGCCTGATCTTCGCGGCGGTGGCGCGTCCTATTGACCTTCGCCGACCGCGTCAGCGAGCGCGCCGGTCGCGCGATGTGGTGCGCTGGCTCAGTTTCTCAGGTTGGCAAACTGAACCAGTGCCGGATTTCACTTCGGCCTTGACAATCGCGCGCGAGCGCCGGAGTTTTGGCCGTGCGGGCGCGGAACTCGGAACCCGACGACAAAAAAACAATTCGGAGAAATCATGCAGTACTCAAAATTGGGCAAGACTGGAATCACCGTCTCACGCATCTGCCTTGGATGCATGAGCTATGGCGACAAAAAATGGCGCGATTGGGTGCTGACGATGGACGAGGCGCGCGAACATTTCGCCGCCGCCGTCGAGTCGGGAATCAACTTCTTCGACACGGCCAACGTCTATTCAATTGGCGCGAGCGAGGAGGTCACCGGACGATGGCTTGGCGAGATGGCGAAGCGCGACGAGATCGTCGTCGCGACCAAAGTGCACGGCCCGATGGCGTCGGGTTTCAATCGCGCGGGGCTGAGCCGCAAGAATATTCTCGAAGCGTGCGACGCGTCGCTGCGCCGCCTCAAGATGGATTTCGTCGATCTCTACCAAATCCACCGCTGGGACTACACGACGCCGATCGAGGAAACCCTCGAGGCGCTGGACTCATTGGTGCGCGCCGGAAAAGTGCGCTACCTGGGCGCGAGCTCGATGGCCGCGTGGCAATTCGCCAAGGCACTTCATCTGCAGAAGGAAAACGGATGGCACCGGTTCGTCTCGATGCAAAACCATTACAACCTCGTCTATCGCGAGGAGGAGCGCGAGATGAATTCGCTTTGCATCGACAACGGCGTCGGCTTGATTCCATGGAGCCCGCTCGCGCGCGGATTTCTGGCCGGCAATCGCGACAAGGGCGGCACCGGTCCGACCGCGCGCGCCAAGACCGACGACTTCGCCAAGAACATGTACTTCCGCGAGTACGACTTCGAAGTGCTGAGCGTGGTCGAACGGATCGCCAGGGAGCGGAGCGTTACGCCGTCGCAAATCGCATGCGCGTGGATTCTGCAGGCGCCCGGCGTCACCGCACCCATCATCGGCGCGACCAGGCTCTCTCATCTCAAGGAGGCGATCGCGGCCGTCGACGTGAAGCTCACCGCTGACGAAGTCGCCGCGCTCGAGAAGCCGTATCGGCCCCATCCGATTCTCGGCCACGAACAGCCACGACCGGCGCGGATGATCCAGGCGCGCTGAGCGCGGCAGTGTTTCCTGTGAAACATTGAGAGTTCAGGAGAACCGATCGCGAACCCGCCAAAACCAAATCTTAAAGCGTTACTTGAGGTTGCGGAACCGCTCGGCCGTTTGCGCGCGCCCTTTTACTTCGCCGGCGGATGGGCGATCGATCTGCATCTCGGGCGCGTCACGCGCGAGCATCACGACATTGACACGCTGGTGATGCGGCGCGATCACCTGCGGCTGCACGAAGCTCTGCGGGGCTTCACGCTCAAGAAAATCATTCCGCATCCGAACGGGATGCCGCCGAATCGCGGGACGATCATCGAATGGCGCGAGGGAGCGCGGCTCGCACTGCCGGTGCATCAAGTGAATGCGTATCGCGCGGGTGAATCGGAGCCCGCGTTCGAGGTGATGCTTGCGGAATCGTCCGATGGCGAATGGATCTTTCGCCGCAACCCGGAAGTTCGGATGCCTATTTCGGCAATGGGATTTCATTCGCTGTGGGGGCTCCCATATCTCGCTCCCGAAATCGTTCTGCTGTTCAAGGCAAAGCATCTTGAGGCGCGTGATCAAATCGATTTCGACAACGCGTTGCCGGCTCTGAGCGCGGACGCGCGGCGATGGCTCCGCGACGCGCTCGCAACATCGCACCCGGGTCACCAATGGCTTAAGGCTTTAACGAAAATGGAGATCTGAAATGGAAATCAACGGCGTCGCGCACGTGATGCTCACGGTCAGCAATTTCGAGGCGTGCTTCCCGTTCTATGAAAAGCTGCTCATGTATCTCGGACTCAAGCCCGTGATTCGCAGCGAGCAGGTGCTGTACTGCGTTGGCGGAAGGACTGCGATGGGAATAGTCAGATGTGACGATTCGCATCGCGCGGAGAAGTTCGAGCAGCGCCGCGTCGGCTTGCATCATGTATGCCTGCGCGCGCGTGAGCGCGGCGACGTTGACGAGATTTACGGCTTCCTCAAAACGATCGGCGCAAAGATCGTACATCCGCCGGAGGACGGCCCGTGGGCGCCGGGATATTATTCGGTGCTGTTCGAGGATCCCGACGGCATCCGGCTCGAGGTCAACCACGTCCCGGGCAAGGGCCTGTTCGCGTGAAGCGATTGCGCCATGCGGAGCGTGTAGTTGATTTCGACCGTCGGCATCCGCTCGGAGTAGTCCTCGAACATTCCGGCAGTGTCTTGCCGCTGTTCAACCCTTCAGCGTTGCTTGCAGCTTTGCGCCTTCGCGGCGGCGGAATCCAACCGCGACGCTTAGCCGCTCGAGGTGCTGATCGATAATCTTGCCGCCGAGCCGCACGCGATGCTCCTCGAAGAACTTCTTGACCTCGTCTTCGCGATCCAGCAGCGCGACCACGGCTTCGCACATCCGCGGCAGCGCGTTGTCGGGATACTTCTCGATCATCTCGTCCCAATGCGCGCGGGCAAAGTCCCACGCCTGGTAGCGGCAGGCGGGGTTGACCAGCAGCGAATGCATCAGGTACGGCGAATTCTGCGTTCGCACCTGCCCGTCGAGCGTCATCTCCATGGTTTTTTTCAGCAGATCGCGATTGCGGAAATTTGCCAGCGCGAACAGGTAGCGCTGCTCTTCCTGCGGCGTGCGCGGCGCTTTGAACTTTCGCTTGAACTCCTCGAAACGCGCGGCGTCGCCGCAATACGCGAGGACATTCACCAGCGCGGGCATCAGGTCGCGATCCGCGGAACCGGGGTTATCCTCGAAGCGCGCATACAGTTCGCCCGCGCGTTTGTGAATCCCGGGATCGTCGCCGAGCGTGCCGAGCGCGCCGATGAGCGTGCCGCGCAATTGGCGCACCAGCTCGCTCTCGCCGGACTTTGGCTCCCAGCCCAGCCGCGCAGCGGCGGGACCGGCGATCTCGCGCACCGTCGCGGCCAGCGCGGGCCGGTCGGCGTCGGACGCGATCATGTCGAGGTATGCGAACGCACCGATCAACGCGCGCCACACGTTGATGTCGGTCTCGCCGGTGAACAGCCGCGCCATCTTGAGGAACTCGCTGAGCGGGCCAAGTCCCGCGACGGTCGCCGCCCAGGTGTCGCTGACCAGCCCGAAGCGTTCGATCGGCTGCAGCGCGCCGAGATTCTTCGTGATCGCGGCGAGCAGCGCCGGCGCATAGTGCACCCGATAGAAGCCGTGGCCGCCCTCGTTCAACAGCGCCCATTCGAGCTTGCCCGGAATATCGAGAGTCGTCTCGCCGGTGGCGAGGATCACCTTGTGGGTCGAGCCGCCCTTGTCGGTCTTCGCGCGAACCATCACGGGCACATGCCAAAGCTGCTCGTTGTCCTCGACCAGGTAGAAGAAGCGGCGCTGCGAGAGCTTGAGTCCGCGGCCGTTGTCAGCCGGCGCCGCCTCGATGATCGGAAAGCCGGGCTGAAAGATCCACGAGTCCATCATTTTGCGCACGGGCTGGCGCGACGCCGCCTCCAGCGCGTCCCACAGGTCGCTGGTCTCGGTGTTGTTGAATTGATGCTTGTTCAGGTAGAGGCGAATTCCGTCGCGAAAGACGTTGGCGCCCAGGAACTGCTCGAGCATCCGCAGCACCGACGCGCCCTTCTCGTAGGTCAGGACGTCAAACATCGCGCGGCAGTCTTCGGGACTGCGGACCGTGTATTCAATCGGGCGCGTGCTGCGCAGCCCGTCTATCGACATCGCGGCCGCGCGCGAGAGGCTGAAGCTGTCCCATCGCTTCCACTCCGGCTTCCACGCGTCGACGGCCAGCATCTCCATGAAGGTGGCGAACGCCTCGTTGAGCCAGATCCCGTTCCACCATCGCATGGTGACGAGATCGCCGAACCACATGTGCGCGTTTTCGTGCGACACCACGTCGGCGATGCGCTCGAGCTCGGCGCGCGACGCCGATTTTTCGTCGGCCAGCAGCGCGGTCTCGCGAAACGTGATCGCGCCCAGATTTTCCATCGCACCCGAGGCGAAATCTGGAATCGCTATCAGGTCGAGCTTGTCGCCGGGATACTTGAGCCCGTAGTAGCCGGCGAAATATTTGAGCGAGAACGCGCCAATCTGCCGCGCCCAGCTGGTCAGCGACTCTTTGCCGGGAACGTGAACGATCCTGAGCGGCGTGCCCGCATCGACCGGCGCGGTCGCATCGAACTCGCCGACGATGAACGCGACCAGGTAGGTGGACATCGGGATCGTCTCCTTGAAGACGATCTCCTTCTTTGCGCCCGCCAGCTTGCGCTCGCTCTCCTGTCCCCCGTTCGAGATGGCAGCCAGGTGCTCATCGACAACCAGCGTCACTTTGTAACTCGCCTTGAGCTCCGGCTCGTCCCAGCACGGGAAAGCGCGGCGCGCGTCGGTGGATTCGAACTGCGTCGTCGCGGCAAGGTGGGTCTTGCCCGACGGGTCCTGGTATCGGCTGCGATAAAAGCCGTGCAGCTTGTCGTTCAGGATTCCACGGAACCCAATCTTAAGCCACCATTCGCCCGCCGAAAGTTTCTCTGCGAATCGGAGATGCGCGCGTTCCTTGGCCGGCTCCAGCTCGGTCTTCGCGGCGAGAGATTTTCCGCCGCGTTGCGCGCTCACCTTTTCGATTTCCAGCTCGAGCGCGTTGAGCACGACGTCGTCGGTCGCCTCGTTGACGACGACCGCGATATTCACTTCGCCTTGAAAGGTGAACGCCTCCAGATCGGGCGTCAGGTGAATTTCGTAGCGCTTGGGCGTGACGTTTTTCGGCAGGCGATAATCGTGCTGAGAATCAGCCAGCGGAGCTCTATCGTGATCGCGCATCGGGTTTCTCTTCCTTTGTATGCGGTCGAGCGTGAAAAAGTAGAAAATGAAAAATTGTGCGGAGGCCTCGCCCCGCAGATGCATAGCCTAGTTCAAACCGCGCCGGGGCGCGAGCAATTCATTCGGCGGCGAGCCGCAGCCAATGGTTCGGTTTGCTTTTAGGCTATATGTTGAAATTGTGGTTGAGTCATTCGCAGGAGGCATTCAATGAAGACCGGTAACCCCGCAGAAATCGGAATCGATCCGGCGCGACTCGATCGGGTCGCCGCCGCGATACGCCAGGAAGTCGCGAGCAACCGCTACGATGGAGCTGTGTACGCCGTCGCTCGGGGCGGGGTCGTGGCGGCGCATGAGGCAGTCGGCTTCGCCGATAGGGCCAGTAGCCGCGCCGCGCGCACCGATGACATTTTCGCGATCATGTCGATCACCAAGACGATGACCACCGCGGCCGTCCTGGCGCGTGTGGAACGGGGTGAGCTGCTGCTGACAACGAAGATCGCAGACGTGATCCCGGAGTTCGCGGTCAAGGGCAAGCAGCGCATTTCGGTTGCTCATATGCTGACTCACACGGCCGGGATGATGGCGACTCCCGCGCTCCCACCGGAGTTGTTCGGCAACCTCGAGGTTTTTGTCGCGGCAGCGTGCCAGCAACTTCCCGATTCTGTTCCGGGCAGCGCCGTTAGCTACAGTGCGATTACCGCGCACGCTGTGCTGGCGGAAGTGGTGCGGAGACTTGACGGCGGGCGTCGGTCCTTCCGTGACATTCTCGCGCAGGAATTCTTTGAGCCATTGGCCATGAAAGAAACCGCCCTGGGCCGGCGCAAGGATCTCGCAGCGCGGTTCGTTCCAATCGTCGTGCGGGACCGGACTCCCGGAGTCTTCCAGCCCGAATTGCTCGAGGCGATGAACCTACTGCTAACCGCAGAGGCTGAAATTCCGGCCGGCGGTGCGGTTTCTACCGCAGGCGATATCTTGCGATGGGCCGAGATGCTCAGGCGCGGTGGCGAACTCGACGGAGTTCGAGTGCTGTCGCCGGCATCGATCCGGTTGGCCGCAACGAACCACACCGGCACGCTCCCGAATAATCTGTTCAGCTATGCCTTCGAGGCGCGCGGATGGGGCGAATTCCCTGCCAACCTCGGATTGACTTTCTTCATCCGCGGGACCGGCATCTTCCCGCATCCGTTCGGCACCACGGCGTCGCCTTCGACGTTCGGCGGTCTCGGCGCGGGTTCGACGATGTTCTGGGTCGATCCGGAGCGGGATTTGACGTTCGTGTGCCTGACCGCGGGACTGCTGGAGGAATCGCGCAATTTCGATCGTCTTCAGCGGCTCTCAGACATGGTCCTGGCTTCGGTGGTGAACTGAAACGACTCACACGAATCGAACTCGACCACGACCGTTCTTATGCCACGGTGCCGAGCCGGAGCGGGCGCTGCATCCACACGACGTCCCAGTAACGGTCGAGCTTGCGGCCGCATTCGCTGAAGACGCCAACCTCCATGAAGCCGAAGCTTCGATGCAGTTTGATCGACGCGTCGTTGGGAATCGTGACCCCCGCCAGCAGGCGATTAATGTCCTCGTTCTTCAGCGCGTCGAACAGCGCCCGGTACATCATCGCACCGATTCCCCGCCCTGTCGCATCGTGCGCGCAGTAGACGGACGTCTCGACGCTCGTGTCGTACGCCGCCTTGTCGCGAAACGGTCCCGTGCACGCATAGCCGACGACCCGGCCGCCGTCTTCCGCGACGACCATGCGATACCGTTTCGTCCCGGCGTGCTCATCGAACCATCGCGCGCGCTGGTGCACCGAGAGTGGCTTCAAGTCGAAGGTGATGGGCGTGTTGACGACGTAGTAGTTGTAAATTTCCGTCAGGCGCGGCAGATCGTCGCGCTCTGCCGGTCGAATCTTCACCTCTGCCAGCACGCTGGTCCCCCGCTCGGGAAGTTTTTTTCTTGGCATCAGTCACAGGGAACGCCAGATGCGAAGTTGAATCAAGCGGCGGGATTGCCTTTTGCAAGATCGGCGAACGTGATCAGTTCGATTCCATTTCGATCGATCGCATCGCGCACGCGCCCGCTGGTTAGAATCTCGACCTCGAGTTGCGCCTCGACCGCGGGCGGTACTCCGCCGATGTCGGCGGCCGGATGGAAATACATTTCCGTGGCGCCATCGCGGAGACGATCGATCACGCCCACGACGTACTCCTCGCTCAGATGACCGCTCTGATGAAGTCCAAACAGCGCGTCGGTCGAGGTGAGGCCGCGCTCCGCCATCATCCGGCGGGTTCGACGCGACAAGGTGCGAAAGATGATCGACTCGACGAGCTTGCGCGGCGCATTATCCCGGCGCAGCCGGATCGTCGTCATCACGCGCTCGCGCGGAAGCCTGATGCATGGCACTTTATATTCGACGGCGAGGTCAACCAGAATATCGGCGAACAGCGGATGGACGTGGAAGTTCAAGTGCCCGTCGATATGGTTGAGGTAGCCGATCAACTCGAGATGCCGCTCGACTTGCGCGCGCAGTTCGCCGGTCATCGCAGCGCGCATCGATCGGTCGAAGAAATATCGCATTCCCGCAGCCACGGGATTGTCGATGAACTCGCCCGACGGGCGCACCGCGGCGCCCAGCCGCGACGCATCGAGCAGGCTGCGGCCCCGGCAGACCACCACATGCAACCCCACGTCGAGCGCGGGATTTTCGCGCGCTATTTGAGCAGCGGCCGGCGCGGCAGTCTCCGCGACCATCAGGCTCGCGCTGCGCAAAATTCCGTCGCGACTCGCCCGCACGACGGCCGCGTTGACCTCGGGCGACAAGCCGAAGTCGTCGGCGTTAACAATCAGGCGCTTCAAACTGGGCCGCCGCAAATCGCCACGGATAACGACGTTGCTGGAGCAGTGAAAAGGTCAAAACCACCGGCACAATTCTGCTAGCATCGGATGGTTCGCTCAAGCGCGCGCTCGGAAAAAAAGTCCAAAATGAGACCACTCGATTGATTCTTCTCTTTTACGCTTTCGCGCGCGAGATCGCGCCCTTCAAGCGCCGGCTCCGCAATCGCGCTCCGCTCGCTCTCGACGGCTTGCACGGCTTTCGCGCGGAGATCGGCGGCAAAACATTCACCGTCGTTGGCCACGGAATTGGCCACCGCCGCGCAAGCGATACCGCGCGCCGCGCGTTCGATCTGATACCCGGCGCCGAGTTGGTAATCGGGACCGGTGTCGCCGGCGCGCTTTCGAGCGGGCTGAAGCCGGGCGATCTCGTCCTCTCCGACCGCACTCTGACGATTCATACCGACGGCCAGGTTGCCGAGCAAATAACGGCCGTCGGCGACGCGCACATCCGCGCGGTCGGCCGCTCGCTTGCTATCGCGGGCATCGCGTACTCGACCGGCGCGATTTTGACATCGCATCGCGTGCTCGCCACCGGCGCCGAGAAGCGACGCGCCAAGGAAAGCACCGGTGCGATCGCGGTGGACATGGAAACCGCCGCGATTGCCGCGGAAGCCGCTGCGCGCGGGATCCCGTTCGTCGCGATCCGGGCAGTGCTCGACGAAGTTGACGACGAAATAGTAGGCGCGGCGATGGCCAACGAGGACGGCAACGTCCGGCCGCTCGTCGCGACCTCCTACCTCATCCGCAATCCGGCAACGATGCTTAAGCTGCCGCGGATGATTCGAAACCTGTCGCGCGCGACCACCGCAATCGCCGACGCACTGACGGCTATCGCGCACGACGGAAAGGTTCCGGCGGCTAGGCGTGCTCGCGAGCCCGTGGAGCGAAAGTGCCCGCGCTGAGCCCGCCGTCAATTGGCACCGCGACGCCGGTGATAAACCCCGCCTCGTCCGACGCCAGGAACGCCGCCAGCGCAGCGACCTCTTCCGGCTTTCCGTTGCGCCCGAGCGGGTGCATGTTTACCGTGCGTTCCCATACCAACTGCGACGCGCCAGCGGGAACGATGTTGCAATTCTCGGCGATCGGCGTTTCGATCACGCCCGGGCAGATCGACACGCATCGAATCTTGTCGCGCGCGAAGTCGAGCGCGATTCCTTTCGACATGATCACGACGCCGCCTTTTGCCGCCTGGTAGGCGGCAAGATCCGGCACGCCCTTGATTCCCGCGCCGCTGGCGGTGTTGACGATCACGCCGCCGCCCTGCTTGATCATTTGCGGGATCGCATACTTGCAGCCGAAGAATACGCCCTTCAGACACACGTCCACGACCCAGTCCCATTCTTCCTCGCTCGTGTCCACCACGTTTTTGGGCACGAAGACGCCGGCGTTGTTGAACAGGATGTCGAGCCGGGCGAACGCGCTTACCGTTTCATTGATCATCCGCTCGACTTCGGCGCCGACGCGCACGTCGACCGACACTGACTTCGCGACGCCGCCGGCCTTCTCGATCTCAGCCGCGGTATTACTCGCCGACTCGGCGCGTACGTCGGCGAGCATCAGCTTCGCACCTTCTTGCGCGAACCGAATCGCGCTGGCGCGGCCAATTCCCGAACCCGCACCCGTGATCAACGCGACTTTGTCCTTGAGCAGCATGCTAACTCACCTCTGCCGGCCTGGTTGTAGCTCGATGACCGGCGCTTGCCACACTTGCCAAATCTTTGGAAGCGCCTCCCTATCAAACGCCTCGCCGACGACTTTCTATGCTCGCTCTGCGGCGGCGCGGCTCGCGGGTGCGCGCGATCGTCGGCCCCCAGACAGGAAGAACGCGCTCGTAGGGAAAGTCTGCAAGATGGCGCTCGATTGCCGCCTGGTCGCCGTAGGATTCGCGGCGGCTCAGGATATGAATCGCCAAGGCCGTGAAGGGGAGGTAGATGAATACGGCAGCCCATCCGATTTCCGGCGCGTTGATTCGGAACAGCATCGTGATTCCGAAGATCACGATCCCCGCGTAGAGCGCCGGACCCAGCAGCGCGCGCGACCGCATCGCGGGCAGCGCACGCGCCGGCCTCGCCGAGCCGCGATTAAGCGTCGCGTCGAGCCACTGGAAAATCGCAATCGTGATCGCGCCGACGAAATACCATCCCAGGTAATTGCTGATCGGCACGCCGAAATGCGGCCCCGGCGGATCGTACCAGAACATTTTGCCGAGGAACCATCTGTCTCCGAGCACGCTCAGTGGATCGACGACCAGGTCCAGCATCACCATGAACAGCGCCGCCATCAGCCATACTCGCGGCGCACGGCGAATTTGCCACGTGTCGAGAATCCGAAAATCAGCACCTCGCCGATACAACGGCGAACTGAGCAACAGCGCGACCGTATAGCTGGCGAAAGCCAGGAACGTGAAGGACAACGAATCCATGAACGGAACGCCGAACACCCAAATCTCGCGCCCGCGGGTCGCGTCAATATAGTGATACAGCCCGAACGGGAATCCGTTGTGAATCGAAGACCACTCGCACGCGAGCGAGGCGGCGTAGGTCAGGACCGTAAACAAGACCGTTGTGCGCAGCCCGAAGTTCACTATAGCGATAAACAGAAAACTCGCCAGAAAGATGAACACGTACGGGCGAAGCATGATCGTGGACAATAGTAAATTCATGGCGTGGTTTACGCGGCGCTCTTGGCCGTCCCCCTGGATCTGAAGAATTCTATCGCTGCCGCCAGCGCCGCATCGATCGGCCCCGGCGAATAACCCAACTCTGCGCGCGCCTTCGACGAGTCAAAGAACATCCGCTTTCGCGCCATCCGCACCTCCGTCAGGCTGGCCCGCGGCGCCCGGCGTGTGACGGTGCGCGCAAGCGCTTCGGCGCCGAGCGCATACCCCAACGCAACCGCGTACGGAATCCTTATCTTTGGCCCGGGCAGCCCGGAAATCATCGCGAGCCGCTCGAGAAATTCCCTGAGCGTCAGATTTTCGCCGCCGAGAATATACTTCTCGCCGATTCGGCCGCGCTCCGCCGCCAGCAGATGGCCGCGCGCGACATTTTCGACATCGACGATGTTGAGCCCGGTCTCCACGTACGCTGGCATCCGCCGATTCAGGAAGTCCACGATGATTCGGCCGGTCGGAGTCGGCTTTAAGTCGAGCGCGCCGATCGGTGTCGATGGATTCACGATCACAACCGGCACGCCCGCGCGGGCGGCTTCCAGCGCCGCCTGCTCAGCCATGTACTTCGACCTCTTGTAATGACCCGTCATCTCGGCGAGCGACGACGGCGTGTCTTCGCGTCCCATCCCGCCGTGCGGAATTCCGAGCGCCCCCACCGTGCTGGTGTGAACGATCCGCGCAACACCAGCGTTGGCTGCGGCCCGGATAATATGCTCGGTGCCGCCGACGTTGGTCGCATACATCGGCGCCGGATCGGTCAGCCACAGCCGGTAATCGGCGGCGACGTGATAAACCTCGTTGCATCCCTTGACCGCGCGCTCCACGGAATCGAAGTGCCGAAGATCGCCCCACACGATCTCGACCGGCAGACCAACCAGCGCGCTTAAATCCGCGTTCTCGCGCGCCATCACCCGCACCCGATCGCCCCGGGCAACAAGCGCGCGCACGACGTGGCATCCCACGAATCCGTTGCCACCCGTCACTAGCGCTAACTTAGTAGTCATCGAATTCAATCAATAGCTATTCATCAGTTCGCTCGCAGACCGCAGCGGCTGCGGCCCGTCCCGAAATCACCGCGCTCTCAATCGTTGCCGGCAAACCGGTTTGTATCCAATCACCGGCCAGGAAGAAGTTCGCGATCGGCGTTTTCGCCGTCGGACGCAGCTCATGCGATCGAAGGTCCGGGGCCATCGTGGCGTTTTTCTCCTTGAGCACCAGCGACTTCACGACTCTGGCTCCGCGCGATGCGGGAATCATCGCGTGGAGATCGTTAATCACGATATCCAGGATTTCCTGGTTGCTGCGATCGACCAGCTTTCGCGCGCCGCTGATCACAAAGCTCAGGTAACCCGGATGCGCCTCGCCGCGCTGCGCGAATATTTGACGTTTGTTGAATAGCCATTGAGTAGTAGTGCCGATAAAACCGATGAACGGTGAATTAGTCACTTCCCGATCGAGCCACACGTGGACGCAGATGATTGGCGAGCTCGAAAGACCCGTGAAGCGCGAGAAAAATGGATCGGCAACCGCGCTTTCAGGCAGCAACCGCAGTAACTGGGGTGCCGGGACCGCGCTGATGAAGTCCGACGCCTCGATTCGCCGCCCGTCGCGCAGGCGCACGCTTGCGACATGGCCTCGAGCGCCCGGCTCCAGCATCTCCACCGTCGAATGCGAAACAACTCTCCCGCCGGCGCGCTCGATCACCCGCTGCGCGCCGGTGCAGTACAGGTCGCTCAGCCCGACGCGCGAATAAACGAACGCCGAGTCGCGGCGCCGCGAAAAGAACCCGCGCTTCAGGACCTCGGCCAACAGCTGCGCCGACGACGATTGCGGCTCGTCGTTCAGCGTCGCAATCGACAGCGGGTACCAGAAGCACCGGCGCGCCTGTTCTGATTGCCCGATGCGATCCATCAGCTGCGCCACGGTGAGACGGCGTAATTCGCCGTCGCCGGACCGTCTCATCGCTAGCATGCGCAGTCCGCCGCGCATAACCGCCAGCCGCTCCGCGATACTCAAATGCCGGTATCCGAGCAACGCGGCCGTCATGTGCAGAGGTCCGGGCAGCCGCGCCGTTTTCAGGATCGCGCGGTGGCCGGCACCCGCGAGCATTTCGATTTCCAAATCTTCGTGAAATACCAACTGGTCGTAGGCGCCGATCCGCTTGAGGAAGTCGAGCGTCTCGACGTAGCAACCCATCAGGACGTGCTGCCCGTTGTCGACGAAATCGCCGGTGTCCGGGTCGGTGAACGAGTACGCTCGCCCGCCGGGTGCGGGTTTTCCTTCCAGCACTGTGACCCGCACGCCCCGCTCCGCGAGCGCGACCGCTGCGCTGAGTCCCGCGAACCCGGCGCCGATCACGACCGCGTCTTTCATCGTCGATGCCATCTGATTCGCCACGCGCATCCGACTTATCCGTGCACCGCGCCGAAGCGGCCCACCGCCCACGCGCGGCCGACCAGGTAGAGCTTGTGCGGCGCAGAAAGGCTCTGGCGGCGGTCGAGCACGCGATAGTTCGACTTGATGATCCGTTCGAGCAACGCGGCATAGATAAGCCGCATCGCCTCGGCTGTCAGCAGCGTCGCGCGATCTTCCGGCGCGAGCGCGCCCTGCGCCTTTGCGTAAAGTTCCTGCGCGCGTTTCGCCTCGAAGTCCATCAGGCTGACGAAGTTCGGCGAGTACACTCCGCCGAGAATTTCATCCTCGCTCACGTTGAATCGCGCGAGGTCTTCCAGCGGAAGATAAATGCGGCCGCGCGCGGCGTCTTCGCCCACGTCGCGGATGATATTGGTCAACTGAAGCGCCAGTCCGAGATTCTCCGCGTACAACTTCGCCGACGGATTGCGGTAGCCGAAAATCTCGATGCAGATGAGGCCCAGCGCCGACGCGACGCGATAGCAGTACGGCCGCAGTTCTTCAAACGTTTGATAGCGCTTGCGCGAGAGATCCATCTCCACGCCGGCGATGATCTCCACGAAAAGATCCCGCGGAATTGTAAATCGCCGCGCGCTGTCGGCGAGCGCACGAGACAGCGCGCGCGTCGGCACGCCCGCATACACGCGGTCGAGTTCCTCGCGCCACCGCTTCAGCAGCATCGCCGGCTCGCGAATCGCTTCGTCGTCGGCGATATCGTCGATGAAACGGCAGAATGCATAGACGGCGTGGAGCGCGCGGCGCCGTTCGGGCGGCAGCAGAATGAACGCGTAGTAAAAGCTCGACCGCGAGCGCCGTGTGATTTGCGCACAGCGTTCGTAGTCGGCGTCGAGCGACGCGTCGTCGCGGCCGGCGACTTCTTCGATCCCGGCGGCGCTGCTGTCAGACTTCAAGCCGTCCACGGATCGCGCTCCATCCGAGCTTCAGGTAGTCGAGTTTCGAAAGCTCCGGACGCCTCCGGAACACGTCGTAGTTGACGCGATCGATCGCGCGGATAATCGCCAGCCCGCCGCCCGCGAACATCACGATGTCGCGCCGCAGCCGCTTGTCCACGCGCTTGTGCAATTCTCCCCCCTCAACCAGCATCGCGCGCGCGACTCCCGCTTCATAACGCATCAAATCCATGAACTCGCGCGATGACGTATGCGCGGCCAGGTCCGCCGGCGTGACTCCGAATCGTTCCATGTCGCGGCGCGGAAAATAGATTCGTCCCTTGTCGAGATCGACTGCAACGTCCTGCCAGAAGTTGGCGAGCTGCAATCCACTGCAGACCAGGTCCGACAGGCGCTGCCGTTCGGCGTCGCTGTAGCCGAACAGGTAGAGCACCAGCCGTCCCACCGGATTCGCCGAGCAGCGCGAATAGCCGAGCAGATCGTCGAGCGTGTCGAAGCCCTTGAAGTCCACGTCGGATCGAAACGCAGTCAAAAGGTATTTGAACGGCTCGCGCGGAATTTCGAAGCGGCGCACCGTGTCGGCGAGCGCAATAAATACCGGATGGCGCGGCGCGCCGGCGTACGCCAGGTCGAGCTCGCGCTCCCATTCGTCGAGCATCGCGAGGTCATGATGCTCGTCGGCAAAGTCGTCCGCCATCCGCGCGTACGCGTAAATCGCATACATGTGCGGGCGCATCTCGCGCGGCATCAGCCACGACGCGACCGTGAAATTTTCGTAGTGCGATTTTGCCAGCCGCGCGCAGAACTGGTACGCGCTCGCGACGTCAAACGCTCCCGGCGGCGGCGACGCGTCCCGCGCTGCGCTCGCAGCGTACGAGGTTCCTTCGCTTTGCACGTTGGCTCGCGCGTTTGCCATCATCTCAGGCTGCGACCGGTCGCGCTCCGATAAGTTCGCGCGCCGCGGCTCGCGCCCATCCATCGGTCTCCAGCAGATCTTCGATCGTTCGCGCCGCCGGGTTGTGATGCCGCTGCATCACCGTTTCGATATGGCGCGGGATGTCCATGAAGCGCACGCGTCCCGCCAGGAAGCCCGCCACCAATTCCTCGTTGGCCGCGTTGAGGCACGCGGGCATCGTGCGCCCCGCCGCGAGCGCCTCGTACGCCAGCCGCAGACACGGGAAACGTCTCAGATCGGGTTCCTCAAACGTCAACCGCGAATTTTCCGCCAGTGACAGCGGCTTCAGATGCGTCATCGGCAGCCGTTCCGGATACGCAAGCGCGTACGCCACCGGAATCGCCATGTCGGGAATCGCCATCTCCGCGATCACCGAGCCATCGATCATTTCCACCATCGAATGGATCACGCTCTGCGGATGAATCACCACCGAGACCTCGGCGGCCCTGAGGTCGAACAGCCACCGCGCCTCGATCACCTCCAGCCCCTTGTTCATCAGCGTCGCCGAATCGATCGTAATCTTGCTGCCCATCCGCCAGGTCGGATGCTTCAGCGCCTGTTCGACTGTGATCGATTCGAAACTATCGGCCGCCAGCTCGCGAAACGGTCCCCCCGACGCGGTCAAAATGATCCGCTTCAACGACTCGCGCCCGCGTCCTTCCAGGCATTGAAAAACCGCGTTGTGCTCGCTGTCCACCGGCAGCAGCCGCACGCGATTCTCCCGCACCGCCGCCGTGATCAACTCGCCCGCAATGACCAGCACTTCCTTGTTGGCAAACGCGATGTCCTTGCCGGCCTTGATCGCGGCCAGCGTCGGCTGCAATCCCATCGCACCGACCAGCGCCGACATCACCAGCTTCGCCGCGGGATGCGTTGCGACGGCGATCGCGCCTTCGAGTCCATGAACGATCGTCACGCGCTGCGCACCGACGCGCGCCGCCAGTTCGCGCGCGAGCTCGGGCGTCGCCACCGAAACGAGTTCGGGATGAAAGCGTTCCACCTGCTCGGTCAGCAGATCCAGGTTGCGTCCCGCGGCCATCGCGACGACGCGAAATCGGTCGCTGAATCGGCCGGCCACGTCCAGCGTGGTGACGCCGACTGATCCGGTCGAGCCGAGAATTGAAATCGCCTTCATCGCGATGCGCTCAATCTGACGCCGTCTCCGCCAGCCGCCGGCGGAACCGCCCAAGCGCCATCAGCGGAAAGTAATGCGCATACATGTGGTAGCGAAGATAAAAATGATTCGGAAATCCGTTGCCCGTCGATTCCCTCTCGTCCCACGCGCCCTCATCGTTCTGCCGCTCTGAGAGCCACTGCACGCCGCGCATCGCGGGTTCGCTGATCCCTGACTCGCCCGCGATCAATCCGATCAGCGCCCACGCCGTCTGCGACGCCGTGCTGCTGCCGCGCCCGTGCCACGCGGGATCTTTGTCCGACAGCGGACTCTCGCCCCAGCCGCCGTCGGGATTCTGCTTCGACTTGAGCCACTCGACCGCCCGCTTGATCCACGGCTCGTTGATATCGACGCCGATCGCCCGCAAGCCCGACAGCGCCGAGAATGTGCCGTAGATATAGTTGATGCCCCAGCGGCCCCACCATCCGCCCGCCGGCGACTGATTTCGCTTGAGCCATTCGATCGCGCGTTTCGCCGCCGGATGCTCGGTGCGGTAACCGACCGACGCCATCATCTCTAGCACTCTCCCGGTAAGATCGGGACACGACGGATCCGTGACCGCTTCCACGTCCGCCAGCGGCAGATGATTGAGCCAGGTTGAATTGTTGTCGGCGTCGAACGCGGCAAAGCCGCCGTCTTTCGATTGCATTCCCATTACCCAGTTCGCGCCGGCGCGGATTGCGCGCTCCCTGGCCGCGCCGTCATCGGCTGCCGAGTCCGCCATCACCGACAGAATCACCGCCGAATCGTCCACGTCGGGATACCAGTCGTTGTAAAACTCGAACGCCCATCCGCCCGGTTCGAGCTCGGGTCGCTTTACCGACCAATCGCCCTTCTTGAAAATCTGATGATCGATAAACCATTGCGCCGTCCGCTTCAGCACCGGATGCCCGCCCGGCAATCCCGAGTCCAGCAGCGCCCGGCCCGCGAGCGCCGTGTCCCAGTTGACCGACACGCACGGCATGTACATGTCGTAGTCGTTGAAATGCCAAATCAGTTCGTGCGACGCCTCGATCGCTTTCTTCAGCACCGGATGGTCGTTGCGGTAGCCGTTGGCTTTCAGAGCCATCGCGCTCAGCAGATAGCATGGCTCGATTCCGCCCCACGAGCCGTTCGCCGCCTGATGTTCCAGCAGCCAGTTTTCCGTCTGGCGCAGCGCGCGCGCGCGGAGCGATTTGATCTTGTGCCGATCGTAGAATCGCAGCGCCCGGTCGGCGAGATTCAGCGCATTGCGCAGCGACAGCAATTTCTTTCCGCGCGGCTGTTTGAACTTCGTGAAATGCGGCGGCTGGATGTACAACTCCAGCACCCCGCGCTGGTAGTCGATCTTTTTCTCCGGACGCGCCGCCTGCAGCATCATCAGTCCCATCAGCGTTCCGCGCGCCCATGAGCCGAGTTCGTAAATGTTGAACGGGAACCAGTTCGGGAAAAGCGCGAGTTCGACCGGCAGCGCCGCCGTCGCCTCCCACGTCATCTGCCCCATCGCCGCCAGGTAAAAGCGCGCCAGCGTCCCGCAGTTCACGATGCCGCCCTTGGACAGGATCCAGCGCCGCGCCGCCTTCATCGGCTCGTCACCCGCGCGCATGCCGGTGAGCTTCAGCGCAAAATAACTTTCGATCGTCGTCGAGAGATAACCTTCGCCGCCCTGGTAAAGCGCCCAGCTCCCGTCCGGACTCTGAATGTCCAGCAGATGCTTCTTCAGCCGCGCTTCGACCTCGAGATCGACCGCGTCCATGAAATGGTTGAAGATGATGAACTCCGCGTTCATCTCCGCGTTCGCCTCCAGCGGCGCCTGCCAGTAACCCTCGGGCTTCTGCATCGCGATAAGCGCCCGCTGCGCGCGATCCACCGTGTAATCGATCTTCGCGACGAACTCGTCATGCGGCGACATCGCAATCGCCGCGCTTCCAATTTCAATCGCCTGACTCATATTTCACCCCTGCCTGAACCGAGCCCGCGTCCCGCGGGAACCCGCCGCAACCTCACCGCATCCACTATGGAATCACGGCGCATTTCAGGACCGCTCCGCGCTCGAGCATCGCAAACACTTCCGCCAAATCGCCCAGCCGCATTCGCGCATTGACCACCGAGCCCGCATTCAGCTCGCGCCCCTCCAGCAATTGGTAGGCGCGCCGCACGTCGCGCGGCCGAAAATGAAACGGCGCCATCAACGTCAGATTGTCGTAATGCATCAGTTGCGTATCGACGCTCAGCTTCGTGCCCACCGGACATCCGCCGAAAAAAACTACCCGCCCTCCGCGTCGCACCCGCGCCACCGCATCCTGCCATCCCTCGACTTGCCCCGTGCACTCGATCACCAGGTCGGGACCGAAGCCGCCGTTGAGCCGTGCGATTTCCGCGCTCGCGTCGACGCTGCGCGCGTTGATCACCCGGTCCGCGCCCATCTCCGCCGCCCACTTCAGGCGCTTGGCGTCTCGCCCCACGATCACCACCTCGCGCACACCCGCGGCCTTCAGCACGAGCATGTGCAGCAGACTGAATGCGCCGCCGCCGATGATCGCCACCGTCTCGGTCTTTTCGGGACGCGCCATTTCCTGGGCATGAACCACGCACGAAAGCGGCTCGAGCAGCGCGGCTTCTTCGAACGGCAGGTCCGCCGGTTTGATAAACGTGTTGCCCGCGACGACGTGCGCCGGCAGCAGCAGCAGATCCGCGTACGCGCCGAGCACCATCCGCCCGATCGCATCGTCGCAAAGATTCTCCTGCCCATGCTGGCAGTAGAAACAGATTCCACACGGCGCGGTCGGCGCGGCCATTATTTCGTCGCCGGCCTTGAAGGCCGTCACGCCCTCGCCCGCTTCCATCACCACGCCGGAAAACTCATGCCCGAAGGCAATCGGAAGTTTCCATAGCGGATGGCCGCGCCGGAACATTTTCAGATCGGTGCCGCAACTGAGCGCGCAGCGGATTTGAATCAGCAATTCGCCCGGCCCCGGATGCGGCGCGACGTAGTCGCGCAATTCGAGCCGCCCGGGCTCCACCAGCACCGCCTGGCGCGAATGCGTCCCCGCAATTTCCACCGACGCTTCAGCCGCGTTCACAGCTTGCGCTCCACGACGAAGGTTGCAATGTGGCGCAACGCGTCGGCGCTATCCCCGAAGCCGGCAATTGCGCGATGCGCTCGCGTTTCGAGCTCGCGCGCCAAATCGAGCGAGCGCTCGATTCCCAATATTCCGGGATAGGTCGCCTTGCCGCGCTCGACGTCCTTTTGCGTGCGTTTGCCCATCTGCTCGGGCGTGCCTTGAACGTCCAACAGGTCGTCGACGACCTGGAACGCCAGCCCGAGCGCGCGCGCGTATGCGTCCAGCGATTCGATTTGCGCCGCACTCGCGCCGCCCAGCCGTGCACCGCCGCGAACCGACGCCAGGAACAGCGCTCCGGTTTTCTTGCCGTGCAGTTCTTCGAGCTCCTCGACGGTCTTCGACTTGCCCTCGCCGAGCAGATCGATCACCTGCCCCGCGACCATCCCGGCCGATCCCGCCGCGCCCGCCAGCTCCGCGATCGTTTCCAGCACCAGTGCCGGCGGCGCGCCGTTTTTCGCCGGGCGCGCGAGCACCTTGAATGCGTCCGTCAGCAGCGCGTCGCCCGCCAGCGTCGCGATCGCTTCGCCATAGACCTTGTGATTGGTCGGGCGCCCGCGGCGCAGATCGTCATCGTCCATGCACGGCAGGTCGTCGTGAATCAGTGAGTAGGTGTGAATCATCTCGACCGCGCACGCCAGTCCCATCGCCGCCTCGACCTTGCCTCCGACCGCCTCGCACGACGCCAACACCAGCACCGGCCGCAGGCGCTTGCCGCCCGCCAACAGCGAGTAGCGCATCGCCTCATGCAAGCGCGCCGCCGCGCCCGCGGGCTCCTCGACGCTTTGCGCGAGCGCCCGCTCGATAATCTGCGCGCGCTCCTTTAAATAGCTGTGCAACTCGAACACGTTTCGTTTCTCTTGTCCCGATGCTCGCGGCGCTGACCTTGGCTCGACAGCGGCGCTGAAATACTGGCCGGGGTTTTTCCTCACGCGATCGTTCCCCTCCCGCGTGACAAGGCTGATTGGTCAGTTGCGCGTAAGCGCTCTCTGCTTCGACCGCGCACGCGACTCCTCACGCCACGTAATGCCGCACCATCCGCCACGAGTCTTTGAGATTCTTGCCGAAATCAAGCGCCACTGTGCCTTCGAATCCTGAATGCAGCTTGCAGTCGCGGCAGCGGAAATCCTGCTTGGTTCGGTAATATTCCCAGTCCGTCGCCGCATGCATCTCGCTGAACGTCTTGTAGTGCCCGTTGGTTATCAGGTAGCACGGCCCCTTCCATCCTCGCGGATTGCGCGTCACCGTCGTCCACGGACTGCACTGCATGTCGCGTTTGCCGACCAGGTAGTCCAGGTATATCGGCGTATTGATGATCTTGTAGTCGTCCGCCATGTCGCGGACTTTGAGGAACTTGGCCGGCATCTCCTCTTTCTTGAGATACTCGTCGCCGTTGCTCAGCACCTGGTAGTGATAGCCGGGGCTGAGCAGCATCCCATCGACGTCCAGGCTCGTCAGGTACTTGATCATCCGCTCGAGCTCGTCAGCGGTGGTCTCGCGGAACACCGTCGTGTTGGTCTGCACCCGGTAGCCCTTCTGCTTCAGCATCTTGATCATCTTCACGACGGTGTCGAAATGCCCCGGCCGGTCGGTCACGCGATCGTTGGTCTCGCGCATCCCGTCCAGATGCAGGTTGAAGCTAAGGTACGGACTCGGCGCCACCTGCTTCACGAATCGCTCCAGCAGGACCGCGTTGGTGCAGATCATGACGTGACGCTTCTGATCCTCGATCAAGCCCCGCGTCAGCTCCACAATATATTTGTACATCAGCGGCTCGCCGCCGCAGACCGACACGATCGGCGCGCCCGCTTCCTCGGCCGAATGCAGCGCCTCGTCCAGCGGCAACATGTCGCGAATCGTCTCCTTGTACTCGACGATTCGCCCGCATCCGATGCATGCAAGGTTGCACGCATGCAGCGGCTCGAGCATCAGCACCAGCGGAAAATATTTCTCCCCCGAACGCTTCTTCGCGCTCATGTAGCGGCCCAAATCGATCATCTGTCTCAGCGGAATGCGCATACCCGTGCGTTCTCCTGGGATGTTGAAGAAAGTGAAATGAGTGAAAATCTCAGGCGGCCGGCGCGCCGCCACCCTCCGATGAAGATGCTCCCGGTGATTCCCCGAACAGCCACTCGCCGACCATCGCCACCGATCCTTCCGGATCGACGCTGTTTGCGCCCATGAACAAGTATTCGATCAGCAATCCGTTCAGCGCCGAGATCAGAAACGCCGCCGCCGATTCGGGCGCCATCCGCCGCCTGCAGACGCCCTTTTGCTGCGCGCCCGCAATCAGTTCGACCAGCATCGCGCGATATCCGCTATACAGCTTGAGCACCTGGTCGTTGAGCCCCTCGGACAGCCGCTGGTCGTGGAGCATCTGTGCCAGGAAAAAACGCACCGAGCCCGCGTTATCGCGCACGAACGACAGGTAGGCCTCCACCAGCTTCTCAATCTGCGCCCGCTCGTCCATCGCCGCAGCCTCTTCCGCAAAATCGATGAAGTACGGCTCCAGCAACCGGTTCAGCACCGCCACGAACAGCTCTTCCTTGGTCTTGAAATGCCAGAAAATCAGCGCCTTGCTGACCCGCGCCTCACGCGCCACTTCCGACATCGACGTCTCATGGAATCCGCGATTGGCAAATAGCTGCATCGCCGCCTTCAGAATCTCATCTCGCGAATCCTGCGACTGTGTGCGCGGCTCGGATGTGCCTAGCTGTTTGACCTGCAATGCGCCCATAGTGCTTCCCGTCTCGGTAATCCCGCTAACCTTTCGGTCAATGGCAATTTTACTGTCGCACTCCCGAATGTCAAGTGAAACAGTCCGAGCGGTCAGGCGGTCAGTTCGAGCCAAAATGTCCCCGAGGAGACATTTCGCTCTAACTACCTGATTTTACGGGATATTGATCTCGATGCCGTTGTTGACAGCTGATTGTCGCGCCGCATCGATTAGCGCCAGCGCGACGCGCGCCTCGGCCAAATTGGCCCTTGCAACTGCAATGGCCGAGTTGCTTGCTTCGGAAACAGCTCGTTCGAACTCTTGCGCGACTCCGCCAAACCACGCCGAATGGTACGAATCATCGGGAATGTCGGTCACTGAGAGGTCTTCAGCCGCGCCCGACCGATCAGTCAGGCGCACCTGATCCCCCTCGATCTCGATACTCCCGCGCTCTCCATAGATGACCGCCGAAGTTCTGCGCACCGGCGCCCGCCACGACAGATGCGCACGCGCCATACGCCCTGCCCCAAACCCGACTCGCACGTCGGCCACGTCGTCAACGTCCACGCCCGCCGGCGATTCAAGCCGCGCCGAAATCGACACCGGCGGCTCGCCGCCGAGCATCCAATACATCAGGTAGAACACGTGCCATCCGTGATCGATCAGAATCCCTCCGCCCGACGCCGCCGACGCGCGCCACTTGCCGCCGCTTCCGCCCGCGCCCGCGGGCTCTGTGCGCAGCCGGTCCATCGACATATAGCGAATCTCGCCAAGCCGCCCGGCTTCGACCGCCCGGCGCGCGGCCACATACGCAGGCGCGTATTTCCAATTGTGCACGCACATCAGCACGCGCCGCTTTTCCGCGGCAATCGCGGCCAGTTCGTCGAAGTCGGCAAGCGTGAGCGCAAGCGGCTTTTCGACCAGCACGTGCGCGCCCGCTCTAAGCGCCGCGCGTGCGGCCTCATGATGCATCCCTGGGGGACTGGCGACATCGACAAAGTCGGGAGCCTCACCGTCGAGCATCAGCTCCAGGTCGTCGTACACCCGAACATTCTTGATTAGCCGAATCGCCTCATGGCGGCGCTCCGAGATTGGATCGTGGATCGCGCCGATTGCGATATTTTCGCGCGTGCGCCATCCCGGCAGATGCGCCCGGGCGGCGACCTCGCCGAATCCCGAGATCGCCCCCCGCAGCTTGGTTTGATTAGCCATCAGCGCCGATAAGTTTCAGCTAAACCGGTATCCGGGGCAACCGCCATCCTACGTCTTGCTCCTCCCTCCTGCCCGCAGCCGCAATCCGGCGGTGCAGTCGAAATCCCGCACATATCCGCCGCAATTACGCCTGATTCACCCACCAATTCGCGCGTATCCCCGACGGCAACGCTCTTGCTCCGTCTTGCATAAAGGCTCGACGCCGAACTTTCGGGCGTCGCGGCCACCACAGGGAGGACAGGCGAATCATGTTCGCATGGATTCTAATCGGACTCATTTCAGGATGGCTGGCCGGGAAGATTCTCAACGGCGACGGCTACGGCATGATGGCTGATATAGCGCTCGGCCTGGTCGGCGGAGTGATCGGAGGAATGATTTTCGGGGTGCTCGGCGTGCAGGCGCATAACTTTGTCGGTGCGATCCTGATGTCCACGGCGGGCGCCACCGCGCTGGTAATCGCGACCCGAATCATCCGCGACGAGATCTGAGCCGGCGCGTGCCCGTTCGTCCGCGCTACCACCCTCGCTCTCCTCCCCGCCAAACTGCGATAAAGTGTTACCTACGTTGCCGGTCTAAAGTGTTACCCATGTCTCCGGTCGGTCAGGTGAATCCCCGCCGCCGTGGAACCGGGTCTCCCAGATTAACAGCTGCACCAACTTCGAAGGAGAGAGACAATGCCCGAATGCAAGCGAAGAAAGCCTGAGGAACTGCGAAGCTACCGATGGTTCGGCAAAGGTCCGTGGTCCTTTGGTCGCAATTCCCGGATGCTCCAGAACGGCTGGGAGCTCGCCGAGTTCGTCGGTCGACCCGTCATCGCCATCATCAACACATGGAGCGACCTCAACACCTGCCATCGGCACCTCCGGGCACGCGCCGAAGACGTCAAGCGCGGTGTTCTCAATGCGGGGGGATTCCCCGTGGAGCTCCCCGCGATGTCCCTCAGCGAGCGGAACGTCGCCCCCACGGCCATGCTCTACCGCAACTTTCTGGCAATGGAGACGGAAGAATTGGTCCGCTGCCACCCCGTGGACGCCGCGGTCCTCCTGGGCGGGTGCGACAAGACGACGCCCGGGCTGCTGATGGGAGCGATCAGCGCCGATATCCCTTCCATCTATGTGCCGGCGGGCTTCATGCTCAGCGGCTCATGGCGCGGTGAGCGCCTCGGATCATCGTCGGCAGGATGGAAGTACGGCCAGAAGCTTATGGACGGAAAGATCTCGTTCGAGGAGTTCCTCGAGATCGAGCAGACGTGCGCTCCAACGGTGGGAACCTGCAACGACATGGGCACCGCATCGACGATGACCGCCCTCGCCGAGGTGCTCGGGTTCTCTCTCCCCGGCGCCTCTTCGGTGCCGGCCGTGGACGCGCTGGGGATGCGGCTCGCGTTCGAGGCGGGTCGGCGGATCGTCGAGATGGCTTGGGGTGATCTGAAGCCCTCCGACATGCTCACGGAGGCCGCCTTTCGAAATGCGGCCGCTGTTTGCGCCGCGCTGGGCGGATCAACGAACGCAGCGATCCATCTGATCGCCCTGGCGGGTCGGGCAGGCGTGAAGCTCTCTCTCGACGATCTGGATGCCATGGTACGCGGCGTCCCCGTGTTGGCGAATGTGCACCCCTCTGGCGAGTACCTGATGGAGGATTTCTATTGGGCGGGCGGCATTCGGGCGTTGATGAGTCGAATCCAAAACCGCTTGGCGCTCAACTGCGCCACGGTCAATGGACGCACGCTCGGCGAGAACATCGAGGGGGCGCAGGTCCATAACGCGCACGTCATCCGGCCGATGACGGAGCCGATCGCGGAGGAGGCGCTCGCGGTGCTGCGAGGCAACCTTGCGCCGGACGGATGCGTGAGATCAAGCCGAGCGCGGCCAGCGCGTCGCTCCTCAGGCACCAAGGCCGCGCCGTCGTCTTCGAGAATGTCGATGACCTCAACGCGCGGGTCCACGACTCCGACCTGGAGGTGGATGAAGACAGCGTGCTGGCTCTGCGGAACGAAGGCCCTCAAGGCGGGCCGGGCATACCGGAGTGCGGCATGCTGCCGATTCCGGAGAAGCTTGCTCTCAAGGGGGTCCGGGACATGGTTCGCATCAGCGATGCCCGGATGAGTGGAACCAGCTTTGGAACGTGCATCCTCCATGTCTCTCCCGAGGCATACGTAGGCGGGCCCCTTGCTCTCGTGAAGACTGGTGACGTCATCGACCTCGACGTCCCCGCGCGCAGAATCGAGCTCAGGGTGCCCGAGAATGAGCTCAAGGAGCGCCAGTCGAAATGGCAGCCGCCCAAAAGCAAAGCCATGCGTGGCTACCAAGCTCTGTTCTCAAAATCTGTGACGCAGGCGCACCTTGGGTGCGACTTCGAATACCTCGCTGGCAGCGGCGGTGTTCCGGAGCCTAATGTTTACCTCTGAGGCGAGGACGTTGAGCACCGGGCGCGCCGCGACCATGCTGAATCGCTCTTCACATCCTCTCACTCATCAAACTGCGCTGTAGCGTGAGCCGGCGCCACCGCGCTGGTAATCGCGACCCGAATCATCCGCGACGAGATCTGATCGGGTGCCCGCCCGCGTACCAGCGCCACCTCCCCTCGGGATCAGCCGCTTGAAATTCAGAACTCCACCTGATGCCCGAGCTGCTCGGATATCGCCTCTGCCAGACGTGGAAACAACTCGTGGCCGTCCTTGTCGTCGAGCCACAGACCGCGCGCCGCGTCCCACCTGTAATGGAATCCGTGCGAGCCGGCGGCGAGCCACATCTGCTTCATCTGCGATTGCCTCGACAGGATAAACTTCGCTCCGCCCGCGAACTCAATCGTCACGACGCCGTCGGCGGTCGTGTAATCCACTTCGTCCGGGTCGAGGTCCTCGAGCCATTTCGCGACTTTGGTCAAGGCGACATCGGAGCGCTCGCGAAATTCGTTATCGTCCATGCCCCCGATTCTATCAAACCGCCAACCCAACGCACCCACCGTCTCTCGCCTGCTCTTAACATTGGGTGCAGTGCCCACGCGCGACAACGGAGCGCGCTCTTAACGCTGCGCTGCCGTCGCCACGGCCAGGGGCCGCGCGCGACAACGAAGCGCGTCCTTAATACTGGGTGCAGGGCTCAGCCCTGCCAGCGCATAGTCGCGAAAATATGCGCTGCGCAGATTTTCGCGTCTTCTCGATGCGGGTGCAGGGGCCGCAGCCCCTGCCGCCCACCGCGCAGGTGATTCTTCCTTCATGCCACCGCGAACGGCGGGCGGCCTTAATACTGGGTGCAGGGCTCAGCCCTGCGGTGCAGGGGTCACCCCTGCCGCTGCGGGCCCTTCTTGCGCATCTCTTCGTCGCGGTAGCGCTTATAGAGGAGGCTCCATTCGTTGGAACCCTCGACGATACCGCGTTTGATCGAATTGATCTTGCGCCTTACGATCGCATCGATCTCGTCGCCCTGCTCGTTGAACTGCGCGACGATTTCGCGCGCCTGGCGTAGTGCGAGCGGAAAGTTCGCGATCTCGGCCAGGCCCTCGTCGCGTAATTTTGCCAGCGACTCGCGCGCCAGGAACAGCACTCGTGCTTCGGTGAGCTTCATGAAGACTTACTCTGCAGGTACGCCGCCTAGAGCGTGAAGTTCTTTTTCTCGGCCAGGCGCTGGCGAATCAAATTGCGCAGCCGCGTGACGTCCAGGCGCGTATCGCGGCGCGCCTCCGCCTCCGCCATCTTGTCGGCCTCTTCGTCGATCTGCGCTTCGGTCTCGAAATTCGCCGACATCAACTCGACCACGCACGCCACCAGGTCCTTCACCTCGCCCTTGGGTTTGATCAGGCCGCGATCGATCAGCCCCTGCACGAGATGAGTCGCCAGCGCGTCGATCTGAGCCTCCCGCATCGCCATACGATCACAGCTTGACCGGATCGCGTGCATCTTGTCAAAAGCGCGCGCGACGGATGCGCACTTCGCTCATCCACCGCTGAGCGGCCGGTGAATCTCGAGCGTCGCCACGTGACCGTTGAGCGTCACGGATACGTCGCAATATTTTGCTTGCAACATCAGGTAGCTCCTTTGCGGCCTATCGCCTTAACTTGTGCAAGCTGCTACCTTCTATGCTTCGAACGTCGGAGGAAGGCGCACTCTATGAATCCGAACATTGAAAGAAACCGGGAGCAATCCCGTGGGAGTGTGTCTGAGACGTTTCGGTAATCGCTGAATCAAATTGGAACGCGTCAGGCGGCCACGGGTGCAAACCATCCGTGGCCGCTTTGTTTTTTCCGGATGACAACGCCGAGCGCGTTAAAGGCAGGCAATTCGATGCTGGTAGAAGTGGAAAATTTGAGCAAGACGTTCGGCGAGTTTCGCGCGGTGGACAACGTGAGCTTCGCGATCGAGCGCGGCGAGATCATGGGGATGCTCGGGCCGAACGGGGCGGGCAAGACGACGACGATTCACATGATCCTGGGGCTCATCACGCCGTCGTCGGGGCGCATCAGCATTTTCGGAAAGTCGATGGCGACGCATCGCGGGGAAATCCTCGCGCGGATGAACTTCACCTCGCCGTACGTCGCGTTTCCGTTTCGGCTGACGGTGCTCGAGAACCTGATGGTGTTCGCGCGCATTTACAACCTGAAAAAGCCGCGCGAGCGAATCGACGAACTACTCCAGCGCTTCGGCATCGCCAAGCTGCGCGATAAGCCGATCGCGCGGCTGTCGTCGGGCGAGAATACCCGCGTCGGGCTGTGCAAGGCGTTCATGAACGATCCGCAACTGCTGCTGCTCGACGAGCCGACGGCCTACCTCGATCCCGAGATCGCGTGGCAAGTGAAGAACGCGTTGCTCGACGCTCAGCGCGAAAAAGGAACGACGATTTTGTACACCTCGCACAACATGGACGAGGTCGAGCGGATGTGTAAGCGGATTATTTTTCTGCATCACGGAAAGGTGATCGCGGCAGGCACTCCGATCGAAATCACGCAAGCAATCCTCGAAGAGGAACGCGAGGAACCCGCGCTGGAGGAAGTCTTCCTGCGCCTGGTGAAGGGCAAGGCAGCATGAAGATACATCGCATCAACGCCGTGATCGTCCGGCATCTGTACGAGGCGCGCCGCAATTTCGATCGCCTCACCGACCTGATCTGGTGGCCGGTCTTGGACATCGTCATGTGGGGCTTTTTCACGATTTACCTGGCGCATAGCAGTCGGCTGCAGCCCAACGTCGTGAGCTGTCTGCTTGGCGCGGTGATTTTGTGGGGAACATTTTATGGCTTCCAGCGCGACATGGCGGTCGGCTTCATCGATGAGCTATGGTGCCGCAACCTCATCAACCTGTTCTCGACCCCGTTGACCCTGTCTGAATACATGGTCGGACTGATTGGCGTGTGCCTGCTGAAGGTGATGGTCGGGCTATGCGCGGCGTCTGCCGTAGCGTGGGCTGCGTATTCGTTCGACATCGTTCCGTGGCTGCCGATGTTCATCCCCTACATGGCGAACCTGTTGTTCTTCGCGCTCGCGCTGGGAATCGCGATCACCGGGCTGATCTTTCGCTACACGACGAAAATCCAGGCGCTGGCGTGGAGCTTTGCCGGCCTGCTGATGCCGGCGTCCTGCGTGATGTACCCGATGTCGTCGCTGCCCAGGTGGATGCGTGCGATCGCATGGATGCTGCCGACGGCGCATTCGTTCGAAGGGATGCGCCAGGTTCTGGCCGGCAAGGGATTCTCGCCGCAACATTTCTGGTGGGGCGCCGGGCTTAACGCGATTTATTTCGTGCTCGCGATCGGATTCTTCGGCTGGATCTTCGAGCAGGCGCGCACGCGCGGACTACTGGTCAAGATGGATTAGCGCCGACTCGCACCGCACGATTCGATCATCCACCGCTGAGCCCGCAGATAATCTGTACTTCGTCGTCGGCGCGCAGTGCTTGAGCCAGATCGGACACCTGCTCCCGATTTACGAAGAAACGGATATGCCTGCGGATACGCCCCTGCTCGTCGATCATGCGAAAGCGAATTCCCGGACACGCGTGGTCTAGATTGTCGAGCAACTCGGCGAACGTCGCGCCGGCCGCCGTCACTTCGTCGCGGCCATGCGTGTAAGAACGCAGCGGACTTGGAATCGACACGCGCATCAGGGAATTGTCGCCGCGACAACCGAATAAATGTGCGGCAGATGCGACGCGACGCAACGCCAGTTGCGGCCCTCGTTCGGACTCATCCACACCTCGCCGCTGGTGGTGCCGAAGTATAGCCCGGCGGGATCGGAGTCGTCGGCGCAAAACGCCTGCCGCTTGACGGTGAACCATGCATGCTCGCGCGGCAGCCCGCGATCCTGCCGAGTCCACGTCGCGCCCGCGTCTCGTGTCCGGTACACCGCCGGCCGCCCGTCGGGACTCGTCCGCGGCCATACCGTGGTGCCGTCCATCGGGAACACCCACGCCGTATCCGGATCGCGCGGATGCAACACGATGCCGAAGCCGATGTCGCCAATCTCCTTGGGCATGTTGTTGCCGATTCGCACCCATTCGTCGCTGGGGCGATCGATTCGATAGATGCCGCAGTGATTCTGCTGATAGAGGCGATCCGGTTTCTGCGGATGCAAGCACATGCAATGTACGTCTTGTCCGTACTCCGGATATGGATTGGGCAGGAAGTTCGCCTCGACGCCGCCATTGAGCGAGCGCCACGATTCTCCCTTGTCGTGAGTCTCAAACGCACCGCCGTCGGAGGTGACCATATACACGTGCGCCGCATCGCGCGGGTCCACATTCACCGAACTGAGTACCGGCCCGTCGGGGGTCCCCTGGTCGGGCGGATTCCACTTGGAATACATTGGATGGTCGTTGTAGCCATCGACGCCGCGCCACGTAACTCCCCCATCTTCGCTTCGAAACAGCGCCGGCGGCGACGTGCCCGCGTACCAGGTGTCATGTTCATCGCGATGCGCTGGCGAGAGCCAGAAGGTGTACTCGACCGCGCGTCCATTCTCTCCCGGCGATGCCTTGCGAAAGGCCGGCGGTTGGGCTGCCTCTTTCCACGTGCGCGCCAGGTCGGTCGATCGGAAGATAGTCGGTCCAAGATGTCCGGCGCGCGCCGCCATCAACATGGTCTTGCCATCACGAGGATCGAGCACCACGTGATTGACTATTTCGCCCAGGCGATGCGGCCCGTCCAGGCGCCATCGCAGGCGCAATGCGTCGGCGTGATAGATGAACGCACCCTTGCGCGTACCGACCATCAGAATGACGCGCGGGTTCGGATTCGCGCGCTTGGGAGCCTTCACCGACGCCTTGCGCGCCGCAGTCTTCGCTGACGCCTTGCTCACCGTAGTCTTCACCGACGCCGCGCGCGACAACGGAGCGCGGCCTTATTACTGGGTGCAGGGGTCACCCCTGCCCGCATCCGGTTCCGGATCGCAATTGGGATGCTAGTTTCGCGCCGCACGGACTTCAACTGCGTCCTGCCGCACCCCGCCACCGACCGCGCCGCAAAGCGCATTCACTCAATTGTATGCGAAACCCGCCGTGGGTTTCGCGCATCCTTGGGCAGGGGCAACCCCTGCACCATAGTAAGAAGACAAGATGCGGGCTTCGCCCTGTTAGAAGGGTGTGACGGGAAGAGACGCTGTTGATGGTTCGCGTCCTCTGCCCACGCCTCGTATATTTTCCGTCATGCTTTCCGCGTTAATTTCCTCTCCCTGTAAGGAGATCTGTGCGCAACCTGGTCGCGTTATAGTTTTCCTCTCCCTGTAAGGGAGCTTTGCCTAACCCGATCGAATCTTTATTTTCCTCTCCCTGTAAGGGAGAGGATGAAGGTGAGGGTCCTTGTGCAGCGCGCCCGTGGGCACGGGTGGCCAGTGTTAAGAATAATATGGAAACGGGCGCGCGATTCACGATTCCGCGTCTCGATACCTCGCCCAAGTTAGGGCAGCAATATACTTGACTGTACCAACCTGATAGACTCGCGAGGGCGTGACAGGCCGGATTCAGGTTCGTCGTCGGGGGGCGCCGACCCGCCACTATGGTTTAGGCGAAGGCGAAACAGTGCCGACTAGCACGTTAGCCGTCTTCGCCATTTTTTCAAAGTTTTCGCGTCGCTGCTTCTCGCGAGCCTCGCGTTCTTCGGGCTGATCGCAGGGCGGCAAATATTCTTGGTCGGAACGCGCGACAGGGAATTTGTAGAAGCCGCTCCAATCGGTTTCGCTCATGTCGAAAAATGTATCGAATTGAGCACTGTAGTAAAGCTGGAAAGTGCGGTGCGTATAGTTGCCGAGTTCGTCGCAATATTGCAGATCTCCAATAAGCATCAAAAAACGCTTGCCAGCGCGAGTCGCGTCGTATTGTTCCTTCGACAATTGGTCGGTGGCCAAATGGACGTACTCCGATTGAGGCGCGATGGATTGTTCTTCATTTTCAGGATTCCAGGTGCCACCCGTTTTGTATCTCAAGAGAGGTTCAGCAGTGTCCGAATGTGGCTTGAACGGATGCTTACTTTTTGTGGCTCCTTTTGCCACCAGCAAAAGTGGGGGCAAAGTGATACCAACCCTCGGAGTGAGTGCTGGCGATCTTCCGCCATTTTGCAGATAAATTTTGATGCCAACGCCTTCACCGGCGGTAGCGTGTTTGGGTACTACAAATTCGGCCAGCGTCCCATCCGGACGTCCCAAACTTACGTGGGGGCGTTCGATAACTTCAAACTGCTCGCGCGCGCTGTCAGCCAGCCGCTTAGTTTGACCAATGACGCTCAGAATGTTGGCTTGCTGGTCTTTGAAATCTGCTCGCCCTTCTCTCAAAGCACGGCAAGTCTGAAAATTGGTGATAATCGCGGTAATTCCAAGGACTACGGTGAAAAGCGCCGTCGCCTTGCCGAATGGACCTTCGGATGGGGGTTGATCGTTATTGGAGGGTACACGTGGTATCGCGGGCTTCTCAGGTTTATCTACGCCAGTACCCATCGGCAGTACATCCTTGCTGTTTTAGTGATTCTGATTGGAGTCATGGTCTCGACTCTCGGTAGTTGGGTTTATGTCATGGCAACATAAAATATTCCCCTCTTGCGGCGCTTAAGAGTAATGCCGACGCGACCAAAATCAGGAGGGTAAGTAAAAATCTATGGCGAAAAATCATTCACGCCCCCTATTGCGTTCTTTCACGTCCGAGCATACCCTCAATGACGTGAACAATGAAATTCCAAGCATGCTTCTCTTTATGGACCAAGCCATCGAGAAATACGAGGAAGAGCTTGCCCGAATCCGCAGGGCGCGCGCGGAGTTGGCTGCCGGTCCAGATCGCAGGCATCGCAAGCAAACTTCACCCGATGGAAAGGGAGATAGCGCGGCAGCGCAAGAGAGTCCGTATGACACGGGGTCCATTGGCGAACTATTGATGGATGCCCTGCGCATAAAGGGACGATTGACCGTCAAGCAAATTCACGAGTGGGTTACCGCTCACGGCAAGATCGCGCAGTACCACACCGTTTCGTCGATGGTCGGTTACTACAATAAAAAGAAGTACATCAAGCGAGTTGCTGTGGGTACATACGAGATCGCAAACGAACCCCCGCGCAGCAATAGAGCGCCAACGCCAGAGTTGACTAATGGTGCGTCACTTCCGAGAAATGGGAGACCGCATTGAAAAGATTTGCGCCGCGACCCGTATCAGCGAATCGCGGCGCTGTAAGCATCTCCCGCCCGTGGCTGGGCAAAGGACGGTGACGCTAAGTGCGAAATACTCGCGCGTTATTATGAACGCGCCCCCGCAAGGGGGCGCTTCTCGCGCCGTTTCTTTAAAGTCTTGCCCTCAATTTCTTTCTTGCTGACCGTTAAAACCACCTGCGCCAACTTGCGCAGACGATCAAAAGCGCCATTCGGTTCAAATTTTAAATTTTCAACCTTCGGAGATTTCACGAGCAACAGCGTAACACGTTGTCGCTTTCCCCGCCACTGTTTACGCCGGTAAGGGCTCAGCCGTCGATTCGGTTTTGCCTGTCAATTCCGCATACGTCAGCCGTCGGCCAAGAACGGAACTAGCCACGCCGATGAAACGCTCGCCGTCAGTCGCCCTGCGCTCGTTAAATCGGTACGCCTGTTCATCGAGATAGCGGAACAGGTGAAACGGCTCGACGCTGACATACGTTCCTTTGAGGCCGCGTTTCAGCAAACTCCAAAAGTTTTCGATTTTGTTGGTGTGCACATTGCCCTGAACGTAGGTTTCGGCGTGGTCGATTACTTTGTGAACATAATCTTGATCGAGACCGTGATACCCCATGAACGCGTCGGTGAAAACATACGATCCGCCCTTCACGTAGCGGCGCACGTGGCTTTGAAGTGTCTCGCCTTGCGTATTCGGTACGTGCATGAGCCGGACCTTGGCGCTATGACGATCCAGCAACCCCATCACGATTGCTTTACCGGCCCCGCCTGTAGCCGTGATTTTGATCTTCTTGTCCTTGTGCATATTGCGCGCGAGGCCGCCGATGAACGTTTCATCAGCTTCAATTTCGTTTCCTGAAAATGGTTCGTAGTTGCGCTCCTGCATAGCGAGTCGGATTCGATGATCCATAAACCACGCTGTTTTCTGCGTGACACCAAGGCCGCGCGCCATTTCGTAGCTGCTGATGCCGTTCTTGCAATTCGTGACCAACCACATTGCGGGGAGCCACTTGTCAAGGCTGATAGGCGAGTCTTCAAAGATGGTTCCGACTTTGATCGAGAACTTTCGCCGGTCATGTTTGTTGGCGCATCGCCAGACTCGCCCGCTTGGCAGGTACGTAACCTTTTCTGAATTACAGTACGGGCAGCGGACTTTACCATCCGGCCAGCGCAAGTCGATCATAAACCGCTTGCAGTTCTCGAAGTTGCTGAAGTAACGAATCGCCTGTTGGAGTGTGCTTGGATACTTCATGCCTCAAACATAGCAAAACGCGTGAGTCCAGTCAAGTATATTATTGCCCAAGTTAGGGTGCCGCGTCCCGCTCGACTTCTTATCCGCCTCGCCCTGACAGGGAGAGGCCGACGCGAGTCGTCGAGCGTCGGGTGAGGGTCAAAATTGCAAATTCTCGCCCGGTCCTCTTTTGCGTCATCCCGACCGAAGCGTAGCGACCCCGCCTCTCTTCCGAGTCCTCTCTCTTACTCCCTCTCCCTGTATCGGGAGAGGGCTAGGGTGAGGGAATCTGTGCGGCGCGATTTTCTGAAGCGCCGCACATCAGGTCCCACGCTCGATGCGCCCGGCCGCCAGGCGGCTGGTAGGTGAGGGTTCTGCGATAGGAGTTAGATTCCACCCCTGCCCACGTTTCTATTTCTTCGTCTTGGGAGCCTTACCGGTTCCCGATAGCCCCACTGTCTGCGGCGAGCCGATCACGTTGTCATAAACCTACAGGCGTTGGCGTCGCCGTCGGCGTTACCGAAATGGGGCCGCGGTACATCAAGCCATCGCGCGGCGCAGCGATTGCGCCCTCCTTGCGGGGCGCTGCCGGTCAGGGAACCCTCCACTGCCAACCGGATCGATATATAGAGATTCCATTCATTGCGGTCCATATTCTCAACTCCCACATGTCTTGGCCGTTTGTCACCTTCGCAGACGAATGTATCCTGTCGAAGACCGCTTTAGTTATCCAAGTATTGTTGTCGCCCAGGTCCGACAGTTTCGCGGCATAGTTTGCTGCCCGTCCGACCCACACCAAATCGTTAGCCCCCCTGACTCCGGTGCGAGCGACCAGCAATTTGGAAGTGTCGATACCAATCCCATGACTGACGGTGAACGTTTTGGTCGCATAATGACTTTTGATCGCAGGATTGATGATCTGATTGCGCACATAGTTAATTTTCATCGCCGCGCGTACGGCCTCAGTGTTCTTCCAATCACCGATGAATACAGCCATGACGCGATCGCCATCATAGGCGGTTATTGCGCCATTCTCAGAGGTTATCACTCTTCCCGCACAATATCGATAACATTTGTACATCTCCGCTGCGAAACTTGCGGTCTGCGTGTCCACCATCTTAGTAGAGCCGTCGCTGTCCGCATATAGAACTGTGGCGTCCAGATACACTCCATCGTTTCCGAGCTTGATGGCCCCCGGCTCTGGTACGACCGTACCCTCCCTCGGGTTCCACGAGCTAATTAGGATCTTCTTGACCTCAGCCTTTAGATCGTCGACTAAACTCATATGGAATGCGTTACCCAGCGTGGGCCGAGTTTCCAGATGACGGCGCGTAGCTTACCGGCGCCGGTTAGAAATAATCCCGCCGCTATCCGGCTCCACGTCATAATCGTTTTGAGAGCTTCATTAAACGACCGCGGCGGCGTGGCGGAGGCTCACTCTACTTTCCGCTGAAACGCGAGGCCCAGAGCGCAGCGCACGACCGAGCTACCGCCCTCTCCGAATATACAAGCCGTAGATGCGTCTCCACCAGCTTGACCTATAGATAACCCGATTGTTCATGGCAGGCCATGTAGCACGTTCCCACATGTTCTGACCATCGCTACTAATTTCCGCACCGTTGTTGAAAGAACTGTAGGCACTCTCGGTAGCATATGAATAAGACGATGGCATTTCGGTCAGTTTGGCCGCATAGTTCGCCGCTCTACCAATCCAAACGAGATCGTTTGAACCTCGTACGGCGGTTAGCGCCGCCAACAACTTGCTGCCATCAATGCCTACGGCATGTTGGACCTGAAACGTGCTTCGCGGATACTGAGTCTTGATAGCTGGATTAATTATAGTACATCTAGCGTGGTTGATTCTGAGCGCCGCTTGCGCAGCACTGCTATTTTTAGAATCGCCTATGAACACAGCCATTACGCGATCACCATCATATGCAGTTATAATGCCACCCTGGTCTTTGATCACCTTAGCCGCACAGTGCAAATAGGTCTTGTAAATTTCACGGGCAAACTCGGCTTCGTACGAATCAACCAATTTGGCTTAGCCGGAGATGTCAGCATACAATACGGTAGCATCCAATTGGACGCCCTCATTACCCAAAGCGATGTCCTCAGCTTCCGGCACTGTTTCTCCGTCGCGGACCTTCCAAACATCGCGAAGAATCTGTGCCACTTCTTCTTCCAAGTCTTCACGCAAACCCATGAATCCATCCTTCTGCGCCGGGTGCGCAAGTCAGCGGGTACCGGTTCGAGTAATTAACCGGCGCAGCTCTTTACAGGCTGGCGCAAGGCGCTTTGAGAGTGTCTTCTTAGAGCCATCCGGGTATTCGATGGGCGTGACGCCTAGAAGGTCCGTAGGTACCTTGAGCGTCAATTTCTTGGGTGTGACTAGGAAAGTACGATGGCGACCTAGAGCGCCCATGAATAGACCAAGCTCAAAAATAACGTTATCCCGAGGAGCCGGTTTCATCGAATGACGACTGATTACTGTATCGTCGGGACTCAATACTAACACGGCAAAGTCTAGCGTAGGTATTTGCGCTTCCAGGGATTCAATGTTTACTCGAGAAGCGACGAACACATTCTGAGACCACAAGTTGACGACTAGGTGCGCCGTCAGGCGTTTATGAAGTTCTTTCGCGACAAGCAGAGATTCTTTCGAAGAGCCGATGAAGAGAATCGGGCGATCATTGGGACTCGAAACAAGTGCATTTCTTTGGCGAAGACGATTTGAGAGAACCTGAGCGACGTGCCGCGATAGTATCGGGTGGGCATCGGCGATCGCCGAGAACGCCGATTCCGGGATCTTACCAACAACCGCCTCGGTCATAGCGACCACGGAGGCAGAGCGAACAACCGTTTGGTCTAGCAGTGCCATCTCTCCGACATGCTCCCCCGCAGAGCGGGTCGCGATACGACGGCCATTCACGATTACGGCAAACTCACCGCTGACAATGAGGAACAGATCGTTATCGTGCGCATTCTGGCGAATAATCGATGACCCAGGTGTAACATGACGTAGCTTCAATTGAGCGGCCAATTTGGTGGCCAGTGTTGTGTCGTTTCGGACAATTGTGTTCGAAAGAAGGGCTTCGGTTAGACGGCGCATACCGTCTTTTCCTTGAAAGCGCGCTAGAAGAGAGTCGCTTCCTGGCATTTCGTCTCCTATATCAAGGCGGTCCGCGCGGCCTGGCTTGAAGAGCGGGCCCTGCCGCGACCACCCGCCGCGTACTCGCGCTCAAATCGCTGGGTGCGTTCGAGCATGTAAATGGTCCAGTGCGTGCAACTATCGCCGCGACGAATTAGCAACTTGTCGATGAATTGTACGCTTGGAGTGGGCGCTCGGAAAAGCTTACAGATCCGGCTATCCACCCCGCTTGCGCGAGCGGGGCAGCGTGGCGGGGCTCCATGCCCGTGAGTTAGCAAACTGCGGCGCGACCGAAAAATAACGGCCCGAAACAGTCGCCACGCCCGTCCGAAAAAGTGTCTTTTTGTGTCTGAGGCGAGCAAATCCGAGACGATGCGAGGGTTCCCCGTTTTGGGTAACCCCCGCATTTTCCTATCCGAACCGATGCGAGCCGATGCCGTTAGAAGCCCCTGACCACCTTAGCAATCTGGCGCCTTCGACCACGGACGCGGAGGATGACGGCGCGCGTCAGATCGGCTGGCCGCCGTGTCCGTGACACCTCCCGCAACAGCAAAGCCCTCACCCGCGCCCGAGGCGCGGCCTCTCCCGTGAAAGTAACGGGCGAGGTAAACTCTCGGTCACCGCTTCTAACAGGGCGAAGCCCGCATCTTGCGGCGGTGGCCGCGCGCGACAACGGAGCGCGGGCTTAATACCGGGTGCAGAGCCTGTCCTGAGCGCAGTCGAAGGAGCACAGCCCTGCTCACCCCTGGCAGTGGCGACAGCAGCGCAGTATTAAGCCGTTAGCAGGGGCTGCGCCCGCCAACGGCGGGCGGCCTTAACATTGGGTGCAGGGGTCACCCCTGCCCGTAGGGAGAATCGTATGTCTTGGGAGAAGGAAGTCGAAGAAATCCGCCGCCGCGTCGAGCTCGCCAAAGCGATGGGCGGTCCCGATAACATCAAGCGCCAGCATGACGGCGGCAAGCTCACGGTACGCGAGCGGATCGAAAGGCTGCTCGATCACGGATCGTTCCACGAGTATGGCGCGCTGGCCGGAGCGCCGAAATATGAAGGTCAGACGCTCGCGTCGATCATGCCGGCGAACTTCGTCGGCGGCACGGGGCGAATCAACGGGCGGCGCGTGGTGGTCGGCGGCGACGACTTCACGGTGCGCGGCGGTGCGGCGGACGCGTCGATCGGCAACAAGCAGGGCTACGCGGAACTCCTCGCGCATGAACTGCATCTGCCCATTGTGCGGCTGGTGGACGGAACCGGCGGCGGCGGCAGCGTGCGTTCGCTCGACACGATGAAACGGACCTACGTCCCGGCCAATCCAGCTTTCGACGTGCTGGTAAAATTGATCGGCGAGGTGCCTGTAGTCGCGGGATGCATGGGTTCGGTGGCGGGACTCGGCGCGGCGCGCGTGGCGGCGTCGCATTTCTCGGTGATGGTTCGCGGGTCGAGCCAGTTGTTTGTCGCGGGACCTCCGGTCGTCAAATGGGGCGTGGGCGAGGAGCTGACCAAGGAAGAACTCGGCGGCTCCGAAATCCACGCGCACATCAGCGGCGCGGTGGACAACGAAGCCGAGAGCGAGGACGACGCGTTCGCGCAGATTCGCCGTTTCCTGTCGTACTTGCCGCAGAGCGTGTGGGATATGCCGCCGCGGGTGGCGCCCGACGACGACCCCGCCCGGCGCGAGGATGAGTTGATCGGCATCGTGCCGCACAATCGCCGCCACGGTTACGATGTACGGCGAATCCTGGAACTGGTGATGGACCGGGAGTCATTTTTCGAGATGACGCCCTTCTTCGGGCCGTCGCTGGTCACGGGATTTGCGCGGCTCGACGGATTCCCGGTCGGCGTGATGGCGAACGATCCGTTCTCGATTGGCGGATCGCTGGACGGACCGGCGTCGGACAAGATGGTCAAGTTCGTCGATCTTTGCGACACGTTTCACCTGCCGCTGGTGAACTTCGTCGATCAGCCGGGATTCCTGATTGGACGCGAGGCCGAGATGGCGGGAACCATTCGGCGCGGCGTGCGCGCGCTGTATGCGCTCTTCCAGACCACGACGCCGCTGATTGCGATCATAGTGCGCAAGGTGTTCGGGGTCGCGGGCGCGGGCCATGGCATCACCACCGGGTTGAACCTCCGCTACGCGTGGCCGTCGGCTGATTGGGGCTCGCTGCCGATAGAGGGAGGGATCGAGGCGGCGTACAAGCGGGACTTGGCCGCGTCGAGCGACCCCGAAAAATTGCGTGCAGAATTGGAAGAGAAATTCAACGCCGTACGCTCGCCGATTCGCACCGCGGAAGCGTTTGGAATCGAGGAGATAATCGACCCGCGCGATACCCGGCCGCTGCTGGTCGACTGGGTACATCAGGCGTACGAGATAGTTCCCACGCTGCTGGGAGTCAGAACGCGGACCATGCGCCCCTAGGAGAGCTTCACTGGCCACCCGTGCCTACGGGTTTTAACACTGGCTAACCGTGCCTACGGGTTTTAACACTGGCTACCCGTGCCCACGGGCGGTCGCTGGCGCGGTTCGAGCGTGCCTTTCAGCCGCCGCATGGCCGCGAGTGAACGCCATCGCGACGATGTAGATTATCATTCCACCCAGCGCGACCTTGACCCACTCGCCCCATCCGTAATGGACCGCAACGTAGAGCGACAGTGGCGCAGAGATTGCGACCCATCCCCGCGCTATCAAATTGAAGAATGCCCATCCGGTCGCTTGCAGAGCGGGCGAGACGTCCTCGAGAGTCTCGGAGAACTGAGCGGCCCACGGCACGTAGCCGATTGCCAGAAAGCATCCCATCAGCGACGCGACCATCGCCATCGTGGCGCGCGGAAGCTCGCGGCCGAAGGTTGGAATCCACCAGGCCATCAAGAGCGAGGCGAGTACCGCGCCGAAGATTGCGATCGGTTTGCGTGTTTGCAGGCGGTCGGACACCAGCCCCGTCAAGACCAGGGCGCCGAGGTTCGCCAGCCAGAAGTATTCGGTCATCTTCGCCGCTTCGGCAGGTGTGTAGTGAAACGCCTCGGTGAACATCAACGGCCCGAAACCCTGGATCGCGAAATACAACGTCAGATTCGCGGTAATCCCGATGACCAGCAGCCAAACCTCCAGATGACCGAGCAGCCGCCTGAAGGCGTCGCTGGTGCCGGAAGGAAGTTCGGAAGCCGACGGCAGGCGTCCCTCGGCGGCGAGCGCCAGGATTTCGGTCTTCATAATCTGCATGCGCAGTTCGGGGCTCAGATCGCACAGCCACAACACAATCGGGATGTACATCGCGATCGCGATGAAGCCCATGATCCAAATCTGCGATTGCCATGTGTGATAAATCGGCAGCGTCGCTCCCGCGACGAAGTTGGCGAGGAAGTTCGCGCCGACCGGTCCGATCGTCAGCAATCCGAAGGCCAGCGCGCGGCTGAGCCGGGGCGACATGTCGCGAATCAGGGCCGCGAAGGCTCCCGCAGTCACCCCTGCCACGATTCCCATCAACGTGCGCAGGATCACGAACGACACGATGCCGGTGATCAACACGTTCAAGAACAACAGCCCGGTGACGAAGCCAAGACACACGTCGATGATCAGGACGCGGCCGTAGCGATCCGCCAGCGGGCCGCCGAAGAACGCGGAAATTCCAGAAGTCAGCACGGCAAAAGTGATGAATGCGCCGTACGCGACGTGACTCATATGCAGGTACGGAAGCAGGATTGGCAGCAGGGGAGCCAGCTGGAAGTCGTATGCGCCCAGAATCGAAGCGAGCACCGTCAGCAGCAGCAGAGACCATCGATGGGCGCCGCGCGGATATTCAGTGAGCGTTCGAGTCGCCACGAAACCGTTCATGCCGTCTCTCCCCAAAAGCCCGACGAACGTTGACTTAGTTTCTCTACAACCAAGCGCCCCGCAAACACAAGACGCATTCTTTTCACCGCGGGTGCAGGGGCCGCGCCCGCCAACGGCGGGCGGCCTTAACGTTGGGTGCAGGGGTCACCCCTGCCAGCGCGTAGTCGCGAAAAGATGCGCTGCGCAGATTTTCGCGTCTTCTCACTGCGGGTGCAGGGGCCGCAGCCCCTGCCGCCCACCGCGCAGGTGATTCTTCCTTCATGCAACGGCCACTGGTGCGCGCGCGCCGTGCCTGCTAAGAGGCCGGAAGCCGACCAGTCTCGAAAAGGACCGCCGAGCGATGGATATAAAGAGTCCCGCCGTGGGCAAGGTGCTCCGACTCTCGGTCGAGTGCGGGGCGCAAGTTGCGCGTGGCGACGAAGTGATGGTGATCGAATCGATGAAGGTCGAGATACCGGTCAAAGCCCCGGCCAGCGGGCGCATCATGGAGTTTCGGATCAAGCCCGGCGACCAGGTTCAGCGCAATTTCGTTCTCGCCGTGATCCAAGCGTGACGCCGCCGCGCCCGCCAACGGAGCGCCGCCTTAACACTGGGCGCAGGGGCCACCCCTGGCCGCGCGCGACAACGGAGCGCGGCCTTAACACTGGGTCCAGGGGTCACCCCTGGCTACTTGACAGTGCCCGAGATCGGGACCAACACAATACCGGTGTTCGCGCCGTACGTGTAGCTGAAATCCACCGTCGCCGACTGCGCGCCGGTCGCGCCGCTCTTCGGCGCGAACTCCATCGTGATCGTGCAGTTGCCGGGTTTAGCCGCCAGCGTGCCCGTGCAGCTGTTGGCCGTTATCGTGAACGAGCTGGGATCGTCACCGCTGATGCTGGTAGTACCGAGGCTTACGTTCACGGTCGCGGGATTCGAGATCTTGATTTTCTTGGGCTTACCTGTGCCACCTGCCGCCACCGGCGAGAACTTCTCCTTGGACGGCGCCTTCAGTGTAACGGCAATTCCAGTGCCGCTGAGGCTCACTGTGGGACTGGCGCCGTTGTAAGTCACCTCGATCGACCCGCCGCTCACGGCGCCGGGAGTGGCCGGTGCGAACTCAACATCAAACGAGCAGTTCTTTTTCACCGCGATAGTCTTACCCGAGCAGGTGTCGGCAGCGCTGGCGATTGCGAATGGCGGCGTCGCAGTCACCGATCCGATCACTGCCGCGTTTGTGCCCTTGTTGGTGAGCGTCACCTTCTTGGGCTTGCTGGTCGCGGTCGCATCGACGTTGCCGAAGCTGAGCTTCGCCGGGGCCGCGGTCAGCGTGGTGGTCGCAATAGCGGTGGGGGTCACCGTCACTGTGGGCGTCGCCGTTGCGGTGGGAGTAGCCGTTGCAGTGTTCGTCGCGGTTGCTGTCGTGGTCGCGGTCGGGGTCGCGGTCAAAGTGGCCGTTGCTGTCGACGTGCCGGTGCGAGTCGCGGTCGTCGTCAGCGTGGGCGTTGCGGTGACGGTCGCCGTGACAGTCGCAGTGACGGTCGCGGTGGCCGTGGGCGTCGCAGTCGCGGCGGCGGTCGCGGTTGCGGTGGGAGTTGCCGTCGCGGTCGCGGTCTTGGTCGCCGTGGCCGTTGGCGTCGCTGTCGAAGTCGCGGTGGCCGTCGGGGTCGGTCCAATCGTCTGATACACCCTTACGTACTCGACAGACATTGCCCCTAGCGTGGTAGGAGAGGAGGCCGGAGTAGGCGCGCCAGGCCAGCTTCCGCTACTGCCCACTGCCACATTCAGAAGTAAGAAGAAGGGATATTTATAAACCCACTGGAATTTATCTCCCTTCGTATCCACATAGATAGGGCCATATTCAGGGTCAGAGAATTCCAGAATCGTGACATATGCAGGGTCGCTATTGTAATCCAAACTGCAATCGTCATTGTTACTATAGCCCGAACAATCTTTGAAAAAGGTCTTAACTCCTGTCGGGTCCCATTCGACAGCATAAATATTATAATTATTTGTGAGTATGCTTGTATCCACTACTGCCTCACAACCGCCCGCGCCTTCACAATAATCATTTCCACCATGAGTCGAAACAAATTCCCCGCTATGCAGGCCGTCATGAACGTAATAGGTAGTCGACGCACTGGACATGAAGCACGCCGATTCCTCACCTTCGGGGCGTCCGATAGTCTCCATAATGTCCATTTCGCCTGAGCCAGGCCAACCTGGGGATAAGTCAACGTCATTTCCGAGCGTCCAGAATGCCGGCCAAACTCCTTGCACGAAAGGTAGCTTGATTTTTGCTTCAATCCTGCCATACGTGAAGGAGAACAAACCTTGGGTCTTGAGACGAGCGGACGTGTAGAAGTTCGCAGGGCTAGTCTGGCCCACCACCACGGGAATCTCGCCTGAACAGAGATCGGACGGTGAATAGATGGGGGGGGAGCCGGTTAGATTGCAGCCGGTGAAATTGTAATATCCGAGGGGCGGGGTGACGGGGGGCGGGGTGACGGTGCAGATTTGCGCAGAGGGGTTCCACGTCTGTGGATTCCAGACCGTTATCGTGATGCTATCTCCGGAGCTGAACGTCCATCCGGTGAAAGGAGCGCCATAAGAACCGGTAAACCCGCTGATTACGATTTGTTTGTCCGTCCAACTGGTCACGTCAATGGTCACATCGTCGCCCGTGTAGCCGGCGTCCCAGCCTAGCCCAACGGGGCCACCGTTGTTGTCGTGGATCTGAAGGTAGGGGGAGTCGCTGTTGTATGGTGGATGCGTTCCGAATCCACACCCGAGTATCGTCACGGTATTCTGATTTCCCCCCGCCGGGATCGCGCTTACACTAGCGATCTCGGGGCGTGGGCACGATGTAACGTAGCCAGGAACGTAATTGAGAGCATTAGCTCGCATCACCAAATGCCCTTCGCCGTCCAAGTAGGCATTAGCCGTGTTATCCGTATAATTCTCCTGTTCATAATTGCCCCAACCGTAGTTTCCTTGATCGAAGGTCCAATTCTGCGGGCTAGGTGGAGAGCCTGCCCCGCCTGCTCCACCTTCGTCGAACTCGTCATCCCAAAGAAGGTTCCAGCCGGCCATTGCCGGAAGCGGCTTTAGCGACGCCGAAACACCTGTTTGCGGATTATAGATCGTGAAATTAAGCTGATCGCCTACGTTAAGAGGACATGTGGAGGCGGCCCCATTTTGGTCAACGTTTAGCGTGAATCCGATGCTGGTGGCCGACCACTGGCTTACGGTTACATTGCAGGGATCTCCCGTATAACCCGCCTGCCAGGCCTCGGTTGCATTTTGAACCTTGAGGTAAGAGCTGACTCCTGTATATGGAAGTGCATCCGGAAAGGTGCCGAAACCGCATCCCGTAATGGTGACCTGCGGGTCAGCCTGGGCGAACACCTGACCGACCGAGTAGAAACATGTTGCCAGTCCGACTCGCGGCGACATTAAAATCAGCGCAAGCGCAACGCTTATCACGATTGCCACAAATCCGACAACGCGCGGAACCTTGAAGGCGGAGCGACGGTTCATGTCCCCCTCCTGAGTGACACTCACGTCAACCGGAATTCCCGTTTCGGGTCTCCGATTTCCGCTCTTTTGTAGACCCGACGAACTCCCTGTGCAAGGGTGCCCCGCCGGTTTGTTCACAAAATGTTTCCAAAAGTAGCAGGAGGAGCGGAAAAACCGGTTTCGCGTCGGGCATGCGCGCGACAACTGGAAATGCTACCTTCCCAATCGGTTTCGCAGACGCTGGTAGCCGCGCGCCGCATCGGCAATCGAAGAATCTGCGCAACGCATCTTTTTCGCCGTCAGCGCTTGAGAGCGAAAGACCGTCTGCGGGATTTCGCGATTCACACTGCGCCGTCGCCGCCGCGACCGCCCCGCGCGCAGCGGTCCCTAAATTGGGTGCAGAGCCTGTCCTGAGCGAAGCCGAAGGAGGTCACCCCTGGCCGCGTGCCGCATCGGCGCCGCCGTTGCACTTCCCCATCGCTTTCCCGATGCGCTAAGAAGAAATGTCGCAACGGCCGGAGGAAATCATGCCCGAGATAATTCTGCATCAATATGTGAACTCGCCATTCTCCGAGAAAATCCGCAAAATCTTCGCCCACAAGAAACTCAAGTGGCGCTCGGTCGACCAGCCCGTGATCATGCCCAAGCCCAAGCTGGTGCCGCTCACGGGCGGCTATCGGCGCATCCCGGTGCTCCAAATCGGCACCGACGTCTGGTGCGACACGGGAATCATCGTCAGAAAGATCGACGAGATGTGCCCCGCCCCGACGATCTATCCTGGCGGTCTCACCGCCGCTGCCGACACGATGAATCAATGGGCTGACCGCCGGCTGTTCTGGTCCACGCTGCCGGTCGTCTTCGAGAAGCTTGCCGCGGTGCTGCCCAAGGATTTTATCGAGGACCGCTCCAAGATGATGCCGGGTACGAACTTCGGCGAAATTGCACGAACCGTGCCCGATTCGCGAAATCAGTTGCGCGCGTTTCTTGAAATCCTCGATCGGCAACTCGCGAGCCGGCCCTTCCTGCTTGGCGACTCGTTCAGCCTCGCCGACGCAGCCTGCTTCCATCCGGTGTGGTTTCTGCGCGCGGAACCGACCGCGTTCGGACTCGCGCAAAAGTTTTTGCACCTCATGCGCTGGTTCGAGCGGATCGACGCGATGGGTTACGGCGACGTACGGCCGATGGATCCCGATGAAGCTCTGCGAGTGGCGAAGGTCAGCACTCCCGCCACCAGTGAGAACATTGACCCGAGCGATCCAAACAGACTCAAGGCCGGAACCAGGGTATCGGTGACCCCCGACGACTATGGCTTCGATCCGGTGACCGGAAGTCTGGTCGTCAGCACGATTCATGAGGTCGCGATCGAACGCGATGTTCCGGAATTGGGCAAGATCGTGAATCACTTCCCGAAGATTGGCTTCCGAATCGCCGCAGCCTGACCGTCGTAGCCCGGATTCATTCGTCCAGCGCTCCAGCCCTTCCGCATACAGCGGCAGCGCCAAGCGCCGCCTATCATGGGCAAAGGAATACTCAGATAGACGGGGGCAATACTAAATAGCTAATCGACTAAATACTCATTATATAGTTGATTCATATATACTGCGAGAATAGAGTGGCTACTGGAAGCAGGCCGAAAGGGGGTCTTCGCTTTGTCCAGACGTTTTTCGCCACGGCTTTTCGCCGCCGCGGGCGGCTTGCTGCTCGCAGCCGGTCTCGGGGTAATTCTGTCTTTCCCGATGCGCGCGACGTCGCGATCGGCGCGCGCTAACCGCAACGCGCCCGGATCGTTGGAGGCGCGCGATCGCGTTGCGCGCGAGGCGTTCTTGCTGAGCCGGCGCGGACTGAACTTTGGAGTGCCGCCGGGTGCATATCGCGCGGCGATCGCCCAGATGCGCGGGCAGGAGCGCACCGCAGTTGGAAGCGCCAGGCTGGACGCGGCGGACTCGACGCAAGCGGCTCCTTCTTTGGCGTGGAACGCTCTTGGTCCCCTGCCATTGATTAATGAGATTCCCAGCTTTGGCGGAGTTGCGGTGGGTGGACCGCTCGCCGGCGCGACGGGACGGGTTACCGCCCTGGTCGCAGATCCTACTTTGATCGGACGGATGTTTGTCGGCACCGGCGACGGCGGAGTTTGGATGCGCGCCAATGCAACCGCGGCGTTCGTGCCGATATTCGATCTCGAGCCCACGCTGTCAGTCGGTGCGCTCGCGCTCGACACCACCACCAGTCCGGAACCAACGCTCTACGTCGGCAGTGGAGAAGGCAACGGCTCGGCCGATTCATACTATGGCGAGGGAGTGTTCGTTTCGAGCGATCTCGGCAATAGCTGGACACAACTCGGCGCAAGCAACTTTGCGCACGCGTCGATCGCCTCAATCGCGGTCGATACCACGCAGACGCCGCGAACAATCTACGCGGCAGTAACCTACGGATCGAGCGCGAGCCGGGCGGACGCGTCGTGGGTCGAGGGCGATTTTAGTCAAGACGGTCTATGGCGTTCAGCCGACGGTGGCGAGTCCTGGATTCCATATCCGGCGGGAACTTTCGGCGCCTGCCCGTACTTCACCAACGATCCATGTCCCGCAGAATCAGTGGTGATCGATCCCGCGTCACCGACCGCGGTGCTGGTTTCGATTCTGGGAGCCGGCGTGTTCCGCTCGTCGAATTCCGGATTCAGCTGGACTCCCGCCAGCCTGCCCAAATTGAGCGGCGGCGTTGGCCGCGCGAGCGTCGCTGCAGCGGACGGCGTTGCGTATGCCATAGTTGGCGCGGCTGACGGTATCGAGTTCGCGGGATTCTACAAGTCCGCCGACGACGGAATCACCTGGACTCAGGCGTCGGTGCCGAGCGCGAAGGTCGGCGGCGCGACTCTCGACGGGTCCAGCTCGAGCAATTTCTCCGAGTCGTTCTTCGACCAGACGCTGGCGATCGATCCCGCCGACACGACCGGCGCAACCGTCGTGTTCGGAGGCGTCGGAATCTACCGCTCGATCAACTCCGGGAGCAATTGGACTTCGCTCGCGCCGAGCGGCGGAACCCATTCGGATCAGCACGCGATCGCGTTCGATCCCGCAAGCGCGCACAGCTTCTACCTCGGCAACGACGGCGGACTTTATCGCTTCGACGCCGGCACTCTCGCCTGGACCGCCCTCAATACGAGCATCAGCGCCGCGCAAGCGCAGTCGGTCGGTCCTCATCCAACCAACAGCGCCGTGGCGCTGGCGGGATTTCAGGACAACGGCACCGCGCTCTTCAACGGTGCTGAGCCGCCGGCGTCGAGCTGGACCGAGGTGGACAACCTCGACGGCGGATTCGCGCTCTTCGACACGGTCAATCCGCTGTTCGCTTATCATACGTTCGCGACCACTGCGGTCGGACCATGGGTCTCGCGCTCGACCGACGGCGGAGTCACTTTCAATTCTGCCGCTTCGAGCGCGGCGCTGCAGACCGCGATGGCTACGGTGGGCGACGGCGGCGCGGCCTACTATCCGCCGCTCGCGAGCGATCCAGCGGTCGCCGAGCGCGTGTTGTTTGGCGCGCATTCGGTTTACGTTTCGAATGACGGGATGGCGACATGGGCGCCGCAAACGACTCAGGATTTGACCGGCGGATGCAACAGTGGCGCGTGTGGGCTCGAGGATCTCGAAATCGCGCCTTCTGACGATACCAAGGCGTACGCGCTCTCGATGGAGACCAGCACGACCTTTCGTCCCACGCCCTTCGAAATCTTCACCACCGACCAGGCCGATCTCCAGGTCAGCGCCAGCCGGCCGGGAGGCGCCGAGTGGACCAACAAGACCTCGCAATTGCCGCCAATCGTGTTTCCGAATTCCACCCAGGCGACCGGAATTGCCGTTGACCCGTTCGATTACAGCATCGCCTACCTGAGCCTTTCGGGATTCACGTCGGCTACCGGTATCGGTCACATTTTCGTGACGACTGACTTCGGCGGCTCATGGACGCAGGCCGACGGCAATCCGGCCCTCCAGAGTCCGCCGCCGGCAAATGCGTTGCCCGACGTTCCGGTGTTGCGATTGCTGGTCGATCGCAATGACCCCACGGCGAACACGGTGCTGGCCGCGACCGACATCGGTGTTTTCAGGACGACCGACGGCGGATCGACCTGGGCGGCCTTCAACCTCGGCGTGATTCCTGCGGTCGCAGTTTTCGATATCGAGCAGAATCTGAGCGGTGTGGTCTTCGCCGCAACCCACGGACGCGGGATATTTGAGCTGGCCGGCGAGGGATCGCTCGGCACCACGTCCACCTCAACGCCCGCCGCCACGAGTTCCGCAAGCCCGACTCAGACACCAAGCCGGTCGCCCACCGCTACTGCGACGGCAACAGCGACCGCCTCGCCCACAGCGACCGCAACTGCCACACCATCCGTGACGGCAACTTCGACGCGCACCGCGACCGCAACTGCCACGCCAACCGCGACAGCAACAGCGACCGCGTCTCCGACAGCATCCGCGACCGCGACTTCAACGCGCACCGCGACCGCAACTGCCACGCCATCCGCGACAGCAACAGCGACCGCTTCGCCGACACCATCCGTGACGGCAACTTCGACACGCACCGCGACGGCAACTGCCACGCCAACCGCGACAGCAACAGCGACCGCGTCTCCGACAGCATCCGCGACCGCGACTTCAACGCGCACCGCGACCGCAACTGCCACGCCATCCGTGACGGCAACAGCGACCGCGACTGCCACTGCGAGCGCAACGCCGACAGCACCCGCGACTGCCACTGCGACCGCAACGCCGACAGCGACCGCGACGCCCACTGCAACAGCAACGTTCACGCCGACGCCGATGCCGACCGTAGCAGCGGCGCTGGCTGTCTCGCCAAGCTCCGCGACTTTCACCGCGAAGTTAGGCAAGAAGAGCAAGGCGAGAAAAATTACCGCGGCCAACCAGGGCAAAGTGTCGATAATGCTGATCGGTGCGCAGGTGACTGGCGACTTCGCGCTCTCGACGGTCTGCGGCGGGGCGCTGAAACCAAAAAAGAAATGCACCTATGCCGTGGTCTTCGCTCCGACCGCAAAGGGGCTGGGCGCCGGCATCCTCACGATCAACAACAATGGCTCGAGCGGACCGCGAACTGTGAACCTGTCAGGAACCGGTCAGTAGCCGCGCCCGGGGATGGCGCGGAGCTCGCTTTCGAGAATCCCCATCACGATCGTGTCGTGATAGCGGCCTCGGATGAATTTGCCGTCGCGCAGCACGCCCCATCGCTGGAAGCCGCATTTCTCGTAAGACGCGATCGCGCGATGGTTGAAGTCGTACACCCGCAGCCAGAGGCGATGAAGGTTCATCCGGTCGAATGCCAGGCGCATGAGCACTTTCATCGCGTCGGAGCCGTAGCCCTTGCCCCAGTAATCCTTACGGCCGACGACGATTCCGGCCTCCGCGCTTCTCAGGATCCACTCGATGTCGCCAAGTCCGACGCCGCCGATATAGGTGCGGTCGGCCAGCGTTTCGATCGCGAACGCGCGCGTGGTTTGCGACGGCATGGACGCGTGCTCGATGAATCGCTCTTCCTGTGCGCTCGAGACGGGATAGGCGAAGAGTTCGTCGCGCAGGAATTGGGTGACTTCCTCGTCGTTGACCCATTTCATCACCGCGTCGAGATCGGATTTCTCGTAAGCTCTCAACCTGACCAGTTTGCCTTCCATGTCAGCCTCCTTGCATCCAAAAAAAAGAAGGGCGACCCGCCGCCGGGCCGCCCTTCGTCGATTACTACTCAGTTGGAAAGTGCCTAGCCCTTGGGTAATCCGAGCACGCGCTCGCCGATGATATTGTGCTGGATTTCACTGGTGCCGCCCGCGATCGTCAGCGCCCGCGACGCGAGCATCCGATACGACCATTTGCCGTTGTCCAGCGCGTGCGGCGCCTTGAATTCCATCTGGCTGTAGGGCCCCAGCATCTCCATCGCGAACTTGTTCATGCGCACGTTAAGTTCGCTGGCGCATAGCTTGAGCACCGAACCCTCGGGCCCCGGCGGCAGACCCTTGAGGCGGCGCGTCAGTTGCCGAAAGCCGGTGTAGCGCAGCGCCGCCGCCTCGCACGCGAAACCTCCGAGCTTCTGGCGCACGCTGGAGTCCTCCCACGCCGTGTGTCCGTTGCTGCGGATCGTCTTGGCCAGCTCGACCATCTCCTTGACCTGGCCCATCAGGTCGCGCCCGCCGCCGATTCCCGACCGTTCGAACATCAGCGTGGTGATCGCGACCTGCCATCCCTGGTTCTTCTCGCCGAGAAGATTCTTCTTCGGCACCTTCACGTCCTCGAAGAAGATCTCGTTGAAATTCGCGTCGCCCGTGATCTGCACGAGCGGGCGCACGGTCACGCCGGGGCTGTGCATATCGACCAGGATGTAGCTGATTCCCTTATGCTTGGGCGCGTCGGGATCGGTGCGGACCAGCAGGATACACATGTCCGAGTGATGCGCGTCGGAGGTCCAGACCTTCTGGCCGTTGACGATAAAGTAGTCGCCTTCCTCAACCGCGCGCGTCTTTAGGGCGGCCACGTCGGAGCCGGCGTCCGGCTCCGAATATCCCTGGCACCAGAGCTCGTCCGCCGAAAGAATTTTCGCAACGTAGCGCTTCTTCTGCTCCTCGGTGCCCCAATGAATGATCGTCGGACCGGCCAGCATGATACCCAGTCCGTTGACCAGCATCGGCGAGTCAACTTTCGCCAGCTCCTCGCCGTAAATGATTTGCTGCGTGAGCGTCGCGCCGCGTCCGCCGTACTCCTTGGGCCAGCCGATTCCGACCCATCCGCCCGCGTGCATCTTCTTGTGCCACTCGAGCCGCCGCGTCCAGTCCTCCGAGTTGCCTTCACTGATGTCTTCGCGCAGGCCGCCGCCGCCATCTTCGACCTTCCCCGCCTTGGGCAGGTTGGCATGAAGCCAGCTGCGAAACTCCTGGCGAAACGCCTCGTCTTCGGCGCTGAACTTGAAATCCATTGGTGCCTCCGATGGGGACCGCGTGATGCGCTCCTGGCCGCGCCCACGACGAGCGTCAGCCGGCGGCTGCGATCCCTAACACTTGTTCTATAGAACAGCCGGTACTGACCATTCAAGAACGCGAATAGATCTCCGGGTTGACGATTTCCATCATGATAGGCGACGGATTGTCGACCGTCTTGAAGCCGAACTGCGCGTATAGCCCGTGCGCGTCGCGCGTGCCGAGGCCCCATCGCCGCAGCCCCTGCAAATCCGGATGCGCCATGATCGACGCCATCAACTCCTTGGCCAGCCCGCGTTCGCGGAACGGCTCAAGGATGAAAACGTCGGCGATATACGCGTACGTTGCGAAGTCGGAGATTACGCGAGCGAAACCAATTTGATTGGCGTTGTCGTAAACGACGAAGCACAGCGAATTTGCAATCGATCGCACAACCTTCTCGCGCGGAATTCCGGACGCCCAGTACGAACGCGCGAGAAACTTGTGAATTACATCCACGTCGAGCTTCGACCGATCCGTGCTGATCAGAAATCTGCCCATCTCCATCACCACCATCGCTGTCATGTGCCGCTTGCTCTTCGACTTCCGGGCAACAGGTACTCTGCCACGTGCGCCGGAATTGGAGTCGAAGGATCGACCCGCGCGTCGAAGACCGGCGTCAACGTTTTCGTCGCAATCGGAATCTGGCCCGCCCAAATCGGCAGCGCGTAGTCGGCTTCGTCGTCGAGCGGATCGCCGCTCCTGAGTTTCGCCGACGCCTCGATGATTGGAAGCGACAGAACCGACGTGGCCGCGAGCTCCTTCTCATTGGGATGGCGAATATGCTCCCAGCGGCCAGGCGCCACGTGATCGATCAGTCCCTTCATCACGACGAGCTTCTCAGCCGGGTCGGCGATCAAACTCGCCGCGCCCAAAATCACGACCGATCGGTAGTTGACCGAATGATGGAACGCGGAGCGCGCCAGCACCAGGCCGTCGATATGCGTCACCGTCACGGCCAGCGGCGTTCCCCCGGCCGCGGCGCCCAGCATCCGGCTCGCGGCCGAGCCGTGAACATAGAGCCGGTCGCCGATCCGGACGTGAAGCGTGGGGATCACGTAGGGTTGCCCGCCGATCGCAAAACCAACGTGGCATACCAGCGCGGTATCGAGGATGGAGTAGATGGCGTCGCGGTCGTAAGAGGCGCGCTTGGGGATGCGCTTGACGCGGGTGCGAGTGGTGGGCGCGATCGCGCCGGTTTTGTTGCCATTGGCGGCGTGCGCGATTTGCCGGGAAATCTCTTCCATCTCTTCCATGTGCCGTGCCTTTTTGTTACAGTACGTAACTATGAACGTATCGGTACAATATCAAATCCACGGACATTCATGCAACCAAATCGCCGCGAGTATCGAAAACGCAATTCGAAGCGGCCGCCTTCATGCCGGCGAGCGTCTGCCGACCGTGCGCGCGCTGGCGACTCGGCTGCGGCTCAGTCCGACCACGGTTGCGGCGGCCTACAACGCGCTGCGCGGGCGCGGGCTGGTGCACGGTTCAGGGCGTCGCGGGACCGTCGTCAATCGCCGCCCGCCGCTGTTGACGCGCGCGGTCTTTGCCCCGCCGGCGCCGGGGCTGCGCAATCTGGCGGATGGCGGTCCGGACCCGGCGATGCTCCCGCAGTTGAAGCCGTATCTCGCGCGGCTGGATGGAATCCCGGGCAAATACGGCGACGCGGAGAATCGCGCCGCGCTGGTCAAACTTGCCGCGCGGCAATTCAAGAGCGACGCGATCGCCGCGGAATCGATCGCGGTCGTCAGCGGCGCGCTCGACGCCGTCGAACGCGTGCTGCAGGCCCATCTGCGGCCGGGCGACGTCGTCGCGGTCGAAGATCCGAGCTACACGGGCGTGCTGGACCTGGTTGCAGCGTTGGCGCTGGTGGCGGAGCCGGTCGCGATCGACGACTCGGGGCCGCTCGCGGCGGACTTGAATCGCTCGCTCAAGCTCGGCGCGAAGGCATTTATTCTGACGCCGCGCGCGCAAAATCCCAGCGGCGCCGCGCTCGATCGAAAGCGCGCCGCCGAGTTGAGACACGTGCTCGCCGGATTTCCGGAAGTCGTGTTGATCGAGGACGATCATGCGGGTCCGGTGGCCGGCGCGCCCGCGATTACGTTGTCGGCAAGCCGCGAGCGCTGGGCGACGGTGCGGTCGGTGTCGAAGTCGCTCGGCCCCGATTTGCGGGTCAGCGTGATGGCGGGTGACGCGCTGACGGTGGCGCGAGTGCAGGGCCGGCAGAGTCTTGGACCGCGCTGGGTCAGTCATATCCTGCAAGATCTCGTCGCGGCGATGTGGGCGGATGCGAAGACAACCGCGATTCTGCAGACGGCGGCCGATACGTACGCGGAGCGGCGCCGCGCGCTGATCGAAGCGGTGGCGGAACACGGAATCGAGGCGCACGGACGCTCGGGCCTGAACGTGTGGGTGCCCGTCGCGGAAGAAGCGGCGGTGGTGAACGCGATGGCGGCGAAAGGATGGGCGATACGCGCGGGCGAGTGCTATCGAATCAAAAGCACGCCCGGAATCCGCGTGACGATATCGACCCTGACGCCCGAGGATGCGCGCCGGTTGGCCGCCGACCTGGCCGAGTCGATACGGCCACGCTCACACGCGCAGTCAGGCTAAGCGGGCAAGAAACCATTGCCAATGGAATGTGAAACCCACCGTGGGCAGGGGTGACCCCTGCACCCAATGTTAAGGCCGCCCGCCGTTGGCGGGCGCGGCCCCTGCTAACGGCTTAATACTGCGCCGCCGTCGCCACGGCCAGGGGTGAGCCCTGCACCCAGTGAAAAAGTGAAAGGGGAAAAGAGAAAAGATGCGAGCGGAGTTTACCCTGAGTACTCGAATGACCCTGCTGGAACGGTAAGGGGGTAAAGTACAGCTTGTGTCGCTCAAATCCGGGCTGATTTGGCGCGCAGTTCAGGCCAAGCGAGGCCAAGATAGATCGCGTGGTCGCGGGATAATATCGCGAAAGGGATTTGGAATCTTGGCGTGGCGGGGAAAGCGGCGCGATTCGGCGACGATGGCGCGCGCGACTTGGTTCAACGGTACGGGTGCATGACCCGGTTTTTTCCCCCTTCGCGCCCGGATCATCCATTTGCATCTGAGTTTTTCCGAGTGGTATATGCTGCGCTAACTAGCTGATAACGGGAAATCGCTGGCAATCTGGGGGTTCAGACAGGGGCGCCGCATCTGCGGATACCTGCGTAGGGGAGGGATTATGCCTAGCAGCAGCTTCGCGCGGACAATGCTAGTGGCATCGGCGATCGCGCTTTGGTGCGGGGTTTTCGTTTTCGTGGAATCCGCCGCCGCGCAGAGCATAACTTGCAGCGGGAATCAGGGGCCGCTGACCGACGGTATCGGCAATACGTGCACGTCGACCGTCGCCACCGGCCCCCAAGGACCCAGCAACGCTACGGCCGCGGCTAGTGGTCCCACTACACCCACTGCAAGCTCGGCAACATCTCACGCATCCAACAACAGCTCGGCAACCTCGAATGCCAGCATTGGCAGCAACGCCACAGCGGGTGCAAGCAGCTCAAGCACTGCCGATGCCTCTGCTCAGAACGGCAGCGTGGCCGGGGCGAGTGCCGCCAGCTCAAGCACTGCCAACGCCTCTTCTCAGGACGGCAGCGCGGCCTCAGCGCAAGCAACCAACTCCAGCAATGCCCAGAGCGCCGCAAATAACGACAGCGCCACCGCCGCTCAAGCAAGCAATTCCAGCAACGCCCAGAGCACCGCAAATAACGACAGCATCGCCACGACGGTATCCGACGCCTCAAGCACTGCCAATGCCTCTGCTCAGACCGACAGCGAGGCCATAGCGGATGCCAGCAGTTCGAGCGCCGCTAATTCCTCTGCTCAGAACGGCAGCGATGCCACAGCGGATGCCAGCAGCTCAAGCACGGCCAGTGCCTCCGCCCAGACCGGCAGCACGGCCGGCGCCACCGCCAGCGGTACAGGCACTGCCGAATCGACAGCGTCGCAGGGGAGTACTGCAACCTCAAGTGTAACAAGCAACGGCAATGCCTTTGCGGACGCGGTCAGTGGTTCTGTCGCGACTGCCACGGTAACCACAACAAACGGATTCGCCTGCGCTTACGCGAACCACAGCTCCTTGGCGGCTGCAAGCGACACCAAGCCCCCAAATTGCGCTGGCGCCGGCGCGGTAGTGGTGAGTTCGGCTGGCAGTTGCGGGTCCGTCGCGGACAGCCCTTGTGCTGCGGAGTTGCAGAACTATTTCAGCAACGCCAACACCACCGGCGGTCAGGCCTTCGTCAATATCACGGCTCCCCTCGAGGGAGATCCAACGGCTTCCACCCCGGCGGCGCGAGCGGGTGAAACTTGCGCGATGATCTACGTCTTCAATACCGAGCAATCGCTGCAGGCCTGCTGCGGATGCCCAGTAACCGCGGATGGTCTGTTGACCCTCAACATCACAACCCAACTGGCCGGAAACCCGGTGGCGTTAGGGAAACTCCTCCAGGACGGCATTATCCGTATTATTCCGACCTTGCCAAATGCTGTTCCACCGCCAGCGACGACTCCCCCGGCTAGCCCACCCGGCTATATCGGGTGCGACTCCGCCACCGGCGTCTGCTGCGATCCGACCGCCGCATCCACCGGCAATCAACTGATCCCGGGATCGAAGTTGGCGGCTTGGGGCGACCACATCCAGGCGACCGCGATCACCGAAACAAGGTTTGAGGCCGCTGCTCCGACCGCGGCGGAACTCAATGACGGACTGCCGGAAGCGTGCGGCGCTATCTCTAAGTTGGGCAGCGGACAGGGAGCATGCACTTGCCCCAGTGGGAGTTAGCAGGGTGTTGAGGAAGGCGCAGAATCGCGAACTTGGCGTGATTTGATGACAGAGACGAGGTGAGTCGAGAGGTCCTCGGGTCGGGCAGTTAGAAGGTGGATGGTAATCGACGGAGCTAGCTGGCCGCCCAATTTATCGGTCGGGACAGAGCTTCGCGATTCGCGCGTCGATGGATCGATCCTACGTGGCCTGAGTTTGGCCTGTCCTATCGGCGCGTATCGGTTTTCACTGGTAACTATGTCGGTGAAATCGCCCAACAATCTCCCGCGTTTGCGCGGGATGTGACCCATAGTTACCGCCAACGGGTCTTAACACTGGCCAGCCGTGCCCACGGGTACTGGCCTCCGGTGCCAACGGGTGATAAGCGAGGACGTGGACGAAGGATAACGAGAGCGCGGGGGAGGCGCGGAATTCCAAACCGCTGCGTTCCCGAAATCGCACCTGGAGCAGGACAGGAGCCGGCAGCATGACGAGAACGGCAATAACGATCGCGTTGGTGTTGAGTTGGGTGGTTGGCGCGACGGCTATCGGAGCACGGGCGGAAAATGCGGGCGCATCGAATTCACTGAAGTTCGTTGTGGTTGGTCTTCATAGCAATACTGGCGAGGTTGATTGTGCGCTGTTTGCCACCGCGGACGGATTTCCGGGCGATACCGGCAAGGCGATCAAAACGACGAAGAGCAAGATCGGAAACGGGCAAGGGGTGTGTAGTTTTTCCGGGGTTGCTCCCGGCGACTACGCGGCGTCGGTGTTCCACGACGAGAACGAGAACGGAGAACTCGACCGCAATTTCATGGGAATGCCCAAGGAAGGGGTTGGAGCGTCAAATGACGCGGCGGGAAGTTTTGGACCGCCGAAATTCGATGATGTGAGGTTCAGTTACAAGGGCGGGCCGCAGAGTCTGACGATCCACGTGAGGTATTTGATAGCTCCGCTGTGATGCGGGCAGGGCTGACCCCTGGCCGTGGCGACGGCAGCGCAGTATTAAGCCGTTGGCAGGGGCTGCGCCCGCCAACGGCGGGCGGCCTTAACATTGGGTGCAGGGGTCACCCCTGGCCGTTGGCACGGCTGGCCAGTATTAAGAGACCGCGCGCCTGCGGCAAGTGGCCTCCCGTGCCAACGGGCGGCGCAAACCCGGTCTCGCACTTCGCCATGCGATATGTCGAACCGCCGTCACCTCACGGAGGAACAGCCTCACCTAGGCAGGTACAACCGTTAACTGTAACCCCGCCAATCGCCGAACTACCTAGTGAAACCGAGCCGGTGTCCGCCAGCAGTCTACCGGTCACTGTTGTGGAATTACCCACCGTGATTGATACAGGAGCCATTATGCTGCCGAGGAAGGTACTGCCCACTCCAAGAGTCGCTGTACCGCCAAGCACCCAAAAGACGTTGCAAGGATTGGCGCCGGCGCCCGCCAAGACAATATTTGTACCGGATCCCGTGGTGAGTGAAGTGGCTGTGGACGGTGCCTGGAAGATCCAGACAGCATTCGCGCCTTGGCCGTTGGCGTCGAGCGTGAGGGTCCCTGAGGTTAGTGAAAATGTAGTGGCGGCCGCTTCTGCCGTATAAACACCAGGGAAGAGGGTCTGCCCGCCTAATTCTGCGGGTATTAGGGTCGGGGCTAGTGCATTGCCGGCAACTTCCGCATTCCCCTTAATGAGCTGGCCATTCAATGCGGCGGCGTCATCCCCGACAGTCAGGGTGTCTGTGAACCCGGTCACCGTCGGGCCTCCAGTTATGCTGGTACCCGAACTCACCCCAAGATTTCCATTGATCTGGGTAGCAGGGATGGTGGTAACCGATAGGGCAGCCAGAACCGCGTAATTGCCTCGGGGGCTGGGTTCCGGACTCGGACAAAGCACCAGCGGAGCTACACTCCCAGTCGCCGTTGAGGTGGGCGTCGCTGTGAGCGTAGCGGTAGCGGTCGCAGTGGCGGTCGCGGTTGCCCCCGTGGAGGTGGCGGTGGCGGTTGCGGTCGCGGTTGCGGTCGCGGTCGCGCTCACCGTCGGGGTGGCGGTCAGGGTTGCGGTCGCGGTCGCGCTCGCCGTCGGGGTGGCACTCGGAGTCGGAGCCGGAGGGGGACCGGACACGCTCACTGCGCCGAAGGAGCAGGTGCAGGTGCCCTGACCGGTACCCAACCTAACGATAGCGGCGCACGATTCCGGCAGTCCGTCAGCGAGTCCCAAATCAGTGATTTCCTCCGAAGTGGGAACGTCGGCCTGGAACACGGTTTCGGTGATCGCGGTGTTCTGGATGTGGTCGCCCCAAGCCACCAATTCCGAACCGAGGGTCAGCGTGAAGCCGCTGCCCGACGCGGTAGGATCGCAGCAGACGTCCGTGCCGGGGTCGCAAAATACTTCATTGCCGGGCGGATGTCCCGGTACGGCATTTGGGTAGCTCGACAGAATACGGATCGAGCCGTCGTGGAGGAGCTTCCCTAGCGCCACCGGGTTGTTCGCCAATTGGGTTGTGACGTTGAGGGTCAACAGACCATCCGCGGTCACCGGGCATCCGCAGCAAGCCTGCATCGATTGCTCGGTATTGAAGACGTAGATCATCGCGCAAGTTTCGCCCACTACGCCGGCGGGGTTGGTGGCCGTCGCATCTCCCTCGAGGGGAGCAACGATATTGACGTAGGCCTGTCCGCCAGTGGTTTCGGCGTTGCTGAAATAATTCTGCAACTCCTGCCCGGCCTCTTCGGACTCCGCCGCCGCCATGCCTGACCACGCGAACGCCGCGATGGCCGCGGTCAGGATAATCATCGCGCTTGTGCTCAGAACTCTCTTATCTAACAGCATTTTGTATTGCTCCCCCGGACGGTTCTTGAGTACACGAACCAGTGACATAGCCGAGCGCCATCTTGAGCCGCTCCTGCCGTCGGCATAAATTACTCGAAGTAGATAGCATCAAATGCGTTACGTTGCGAACACTTGAGGTCGAAAACTTGTCACGTTGAGAACCAACTCCCTTCCCATTAGTCACCTCTGCCGTGGCGTGCGAGGGTGGCGCCAGCCGCGAAACCGGGACCTGCCCACTGGCATACGGCGAGCGTCCCGGGTTCCCTTGGCTGCGCCGACGGGGCTCAGGACGGTCGGAGGGGAGCGATGTGCGGTGGCAGGTTTCCTGACTTGGGTGCGGGAGCGGGGCCTCTGCTTGCGCGTTTTCGGGTAACGAGTAGATTGGTCGTTCGTACTCAGGTCATGCGACGCAACCCCGGCCCCTTCGAGCCCTTCGTTTACATTCTCCAGACGCCAATCGTGTTTCGCGTGGTCGGCTTGGGCGGGCTGGTCCTGTTCACGATTGTCGCGCTGTCAATCGCATCCGAGCACAGCGCGGGCGCCGCGATCTTCGGGCTGGGGTTGATGGGCGCGTTGTGGTTCGAGGCAAGCGCCAATATCTGCCGGCGATGCCGCTTCTACGGGACGTGGCATTGCCTGGGCCAGGGGATGCTGGCGTCGAAGCTGTTTTCACGAATCGACGAACGGCTGGGCGAGCCGGGAACGATGCTGCACGGCGCGCTGTTGGCCGCCTACTTGACTTACGGACTGTTCTGGATATGGCATTCGCCAATGCTCGGATTCATCTTCACGCTGTGGGTTCCGATTGCGCTGATCACCGCAACCGCGCCGGCGGGTTTCTCGTGGCGGGCGTTGAACCCGAGCTGAGCCATCAACAAACCCGCCGGTTACGGAGGAAGCGCTCTGATACCCTCTGCTGTTGCGAGGGCGCGCCCGCCTAACTGCATGCCTCGCGGTAATTTCTGTGGTTCGATTTCAGGACCGATCTCTATGCCCGATTGTTCCCCTTCCCGGATGGGAAGGGGAACAATCGCGAGTCGCGCTTCCTTGGCAAGGAAGGGGAGGAAAAGGCGGTTATTCGATGCGCCAGAGGGAGCGGGCGGCGTTGGCGGAGCGCTCGACGAACTTCTTGCCGTACTCGATCTGCGCGTCGAAGATCGGCGCGAGCGGAGTTTCCTTGGCCCACTTGGTGGCGGACTCCTGGAATTCGATCGCCTGGTTTGCGACTTTCTCGGAGGTGTCGATGTACCAGGCGGCGAACTTCTTGGCGCCCTTGACGCTCAACAGGTTGCTGCGCAACTCTTTGATACTCTCTAACACTCCCGAATCATTATGTTTGTGTCCCGAGTGTGCCTCTTTGTGGTCGTGTTCTGACATTTTTTTTCCTCCAGATTTTCGGCGCGACGCGAGCCCGCCGGTTGCTTTACCAAGGTTAACCATCGGATCTGATTTTGCCCGTTTCTTTTGCCGGCTCCGCGACGACGCCGGCGGTTTTGTGCTGCCCGGTTCCCCGGTGCGATCGTCGTCAGTCATCGCGGGCTTCCAGCCAGTTTGCGATTTGGGGCCACAGGCGCTTGAGCGAGTCGGAGCTGATTGCCGCGCCCATGTGGCCGGTTGGATAGTGCAAATTCTGTTTATCGGCGCTCGACACGAGTCCGGGGAGCGGCTCACTGGAAATTGGACTGACGATATCGTCGAGGTCGCCGATGACGTTGAGCAGCGGCGACACGATGCGTTTGAGGTCCACGACGGTATCGCCGACTTTCATCATGCCCTTCATCAGCGAGTTGTCGCGGAACATCTCGCTGGTCTCGAGAAAGATCCGTCCCGCCATCGGAACGTCGCTGTTAAGCCATCGTTGGAACAGCCAAAACGTTTCGACGTGGCCGGGGCGCGACGAGTTGCGATATGCGGCGACGAACTTGTCGATCAGGTGGTAGGTGGGGGTGAGCGTGTTGAAAAAGGAGTAGAGCATCCAGGCCGGCGCGTTGCCGTACATCTCGACGACCATCCGGGCGCTGCGCGCGGTCATCGCAGCCGTCAGAAATTCGATGGGCAACTGACGGGTGCTGGTGTCGAGCGGAATCGTCAACGAAACGAGATTTTTCAGGTTGCCGCTGTGGGTCGCGCTGTAGATCAAGCCGAGCAGCGCGCCGAAGCAGTAGCCGATGATCGAAACTTGTTCGATGCCGGCATAAGTCTGAATGGCGCGAACCGCGTTGGCGATATCGAGGTTCACGTAGGCGTCGAAGCCGCGCCAGTTGTCGCTGGGCCGGGGCGGAATCCAATCGATCAGGTAAACGTCGAAGCCCCGGCGGACGAGAAGCTCGATGACGCTGCGGCCGGGCTGAAGGTCGAGGATGAACGGGCGCTTGATGAGTGAGTAGATGAGCAGCAGGGGCACGCGATGGTTCACCCCGGCGCCGCGCGGCTCGTAGTGACGCAGGCGAACCAGGCCCGACTCGTAGATGACGCGCGAGGGCGTCGCGGGCGGGGGGTCATCCATCGTCGCGCCGAAGCCGGTGCGAAACGCGTCGAGCGTGCGCATCGTGCCTTCCATCCAGAGCGAAGCGATCTGGTTAATGGCCGACATCTTTGCCAATCTCCGCCGGGTCTGTACCCGGCCATTGCGGCCACGCCGAAACTTGGTAAGCGCTGGATTTCCGCGCTGCCACGGTCACCGCCGGCTGCTTCGCGTCACGCTCGGCGACCGCGTCGCGAAGTTCCTCGCGCATCGATCGAACGTCGATCCGAATCGCTTCGACATCGCTCGCCGACGGCAGGCCCACTGCGGGCCACAGGGCGGCGAAGAAGGCGCCCGCGACCGCCGCGTTGAACCGCTGCCATCGAAGCACGGTGTCGATTGCGCCACCGAGCACATTGCCGACGGCGGGACTGGTAAAGAGCCCGTTGATTACGTAGTTGGCCGCGCCGACGGCGGAGTCGTACGCCTTCCAGGCAACTTCATGAACTTGGCGATCGATCTGGCTTTGCGCAATGGTCTGCCTGACCTTGGCGGTTGGCGGCTCGGGCATCAGGCATTCGGCGAGCTTGACTGTCTCGTCCGGAAAAGAAGAGTCGTTGGAATTCAGTTTGTTCCTGGAGGTGCCGTTATTATCAGCCATCGCAGATACCCCTGCTTCGGTGACGGTGCGTCGATTCCTTGCTGTGTAAGTTGGACTAATATAACCGTTATAACAAGAATTAGGTAGGGTTGCGTTTGTCGCCGAGGTGACAAAAGCCGCAAATCGGGAAGAAAAAATGAATGAGTTGTCACCTTCGCGACAATTACCGCGTTTGTGGTACGAGAAGGCAGGCGCATCAAGCACAATGCGGGCGCCCTCACCCGCGCCTGGAAGACTCGGCGCGACTGGGTGTCGGTGACCACCTCCCGGAGGGAGAGGTAATGGGGAGTTATGGCGCGGGAAATCGCGGTTGATCCGAAATCATTCACGCGCCTTAAGTCGCTCGGCTGGATGCGCGAGGAGCAGGCGCGGCGGCTGGCGGCCGCGTCGGCGCTGCTCAAAGTGCGGCGCGAAGATGCCATCTTTATGGAGGGCGAGGCGTCGAGCCGGGTCTATATACTGCTGTCGGGGGTGGCGAAGCTGTGCTACGTGAATCGCGATCAGCGCGTGCTGGTGGGATTCGTGGGGCCGGGCGAGGTTTTCGGACTGTCGTCGCTGCTGCCACAGACCACGCGTCCGTTTCGATGCGAGGCGTACAGCGATTGCACGGTCGCGGTGGTGAAGCCGGAAATTTTTGTGGATACTGTGCTCGGCGTTCCGCTCGAGCGCTTGAGCCTGGTGCTGGACGCGACGGTCGGCCGCTGGTGGGGGATGCTGGTGCGCTACGCGAACTTCGTGGGGCTGGGGCTGCGCGAGCGGCTGGCGGGCGCCCTGCTGGAGCTGGCGGAAAAGTTCGGCGTGCGGGACTCGCGCGGCACGCTGCTGACGCTCAAGCTGACGCATGCGGACCTGGCGGAGCTGGTGGGAGCGTCGCGGCAGCGCACAACCGAGCAATTGAACGACTTCGAGCGCAAGGGCGTCATCACTCGCGACGGACGCCGGCTGATAATCGTGCCGGAGAAACTGTGGCAGCTTGCGCAAATGCCGCATCCTAAATGAACCGGTGAACAGCGGGGCATAAAAGATGGCATCGGACAAATTCGTCAGCGCGAACGGTCTTCGGCTTCACTATATCGACTACGGCAACGACGGCGCGCCGTGGGTCGTATGCGTGCATGGGCTGACCGGCAACGCGCACAACTTCGACGCGCTCGCGCCTCATCTGACGTCGGGGTATCACGTGATTTCAGTTGACGTGCGCGGCCGCGGCGACAGCCAGTGGGGTCCGCCGACGGAATATATTCCGCAAAATTACGTGACCGACCTGGCGCGGATGCTCGAGCAGTCAGGCGTCGCGCGCGTGAGCCTGATTGGCACCTCGATGGGCGGGATAATCTCGATGATGTACGGGGGAGGATGGCCGGAGCGAGTCGAGCGGCTGGTACTGAACGATATCGGTCCCGAGATCGATCCGGCGGGAGCGGCGCGAATAGCGAGCTACGTCGGCGAGGCGCCGGAGCGCTTCAAAGACCTGGGCGAGGTGGTAAAGTACTATAAGGAAAATTATCCGCCGATGGCGAAGCTGGCGGACAGTGTTGTCGCCGAACAAGTGAAATGGTCGGTCAAGCCGGGGGCGCAACGCGGCCTGGTCTGGAAGATGGATGCGAACGTGCGGCGGCCGCTTCGCGGCGGGACCGGGCAGCAGCGGTTCGATTTGTGGGTGCCGTACGCACGGATCGCGTGCCCGATTTTGATCGTGCGCGGAGCGGACAGCGACGTCCTGGCCAGCGCGACGGCGAGCCGGATGTGCACGGTGCACAAGGGGGCGAAAGCCGTCGAGGTGCCGGGAGTGGGGCATGCGCCGTCGCTGACGGAGGCGGAATCGATCGGCGCGATCAAGGAATTCTTCGGGCTGTGAGGAAAAGCGCTTACTTTTTTTGCTCTATCAGTTCGATTTTGTAGCCGTTGGGATCCTCGATGAACGCGATGGGAGTGGTGCCGTGCTTCATCGGGCCGGGCTCGCGCACGACCTTGACGCCCTTGTCCTTCAAGTCGGCGCAGTTTTTGTAGATGTCATCGACGCCGAGCGCGATGTGTCCGTAGGCGGTGCCGATTTCGTACTTTGAGGTTCCCCAATTCCAGGTCAACTCGAGGACCGCGGTTTCCTTCTCATCGCCGTAGCCGACGAAAGCGAGGGTGAACTCGCCGCCGGGGAAATCGTGCTTGCGCAGGAGTTTCATCCCGAGCTTGCCGCAGTAGAACTCGAGCGACTCGTCGAGGTTGTTCACCCGGAGCATCGTGTGCAGAAGGCGCATGCGGTTATCCAATGGTTCCCGAAGTCCGACTTTCCGCAATCGCGAAAGTATTGTCAAACGGCGAGGGGCTAAGGATCACTCAATTGAATGTGAAAGCCACGGCGGGTTTCACCTAAAATATAGTGACTTCCCCTTCTCCACTGCATGCGCGCCGCGCGCGTGCGCGTTAGTGCGGCTTCTTGGCGTTCTCGCTGTCCTGCTCTTGCTTGTAAACCTCGTCCATTTTCGGCTCGAGCGACTCGTAAAATTCCTTGATATGCCCAATGTTGGCGCCGAAGTCACCGGGGAAGTAGCGCAAAATCGAGGTTGCATCGGGGCGGGCCAAGCCGGAGAGCGAGCACACGTCAATCTCGCCTGACGGTCGCACCGTGATCCTCATGTCGTCCTCGAATCTGAAGATTCGCGTCGTGTAGATGCAATCGATAGTGAAGTTGCGGGGATCGGCCTTGACAATTGTCCATCCACCGAGCGAGTCGATCGTGTCTTGCGAGAGCCGGAACAGTTTCTGGCGCGGGATTCCCGGATATGAGCGGCGAATCAATTCTGGATAGACATCTTCGAGCGGCACCGGCGTCGGGATCGGCAGCGCGGTTCGGCCCTCCTGACGTCTGCCGACGGCTTCTTCTTCTGCGACGCGTTGGTGCGCCGCGGCCTCGGCAGGATTCACCGCCTGGGGCTGATTGCCCATCTGGCAAATCACCGAGCCGGAACCTGACTGGCTGGCGGCCGCGGAGTCCATCGTGACGAACCGGACCACGCGCGGCACGACGCCCGGTCTTTCGAAAATCGTTTCGTCGTTCATCATCATCGCGATACCCGCCACGGCGACCGCCGCAGGTATGAAAAAGGTCCCGAGGCGGACTATCCGGCCGAGTACCCAGCGCGTGAATGGGACGAGGGTCATTACCGCGACGGCGGCGATGACGATAACCGCGACGACAAGTTCGGGCGACGTGATCATGACGGGATCCCCGGGGGAATCCCTAGCCGTTTATATGGCTTCGGCGCAAGCCGTCGCGGATACCTCTGAGACGACGGGCTGTTAGTACGCGATAACACCCGAAAAGCAGACCGGCGCGATCCCGATTGGATCGCGCCGGTCTTCTGTCAGGTGTTTAAATTGGCGTCGCTTACGCCGGAGCCCCGGCAAATCCCTCGCCAGCGTCGCCGCGCAGAATAGCGTCGAAGCGCTTCCCGCCGAGGTACACGCGGCGCGCTTCGTCGTCGGTGACCGCCGCCCGGCGGACGTCGCGGCGGCGAATCGGCCATATCCCGCCGACCATCGGATGCCGCCCCTGGCGATGGCTGAAGAAATAATAGGTGAACTGACGGAGCGTCGAGCGGCGCGCTTCCGCACCGAGTCCGCCGCCGGCGCATACGGTGAAAACGCTGTGAAGAAAGCGCGGGATCGAGTAGAAGCCCATGTAAGCGTCGCGGTACGCGCCGAGCCAGCTTTCCTTGTCCATCTTGTCGTGCTTGAGCGTGACGTGCTGCGAGTCGAGTTGGTTGAAGTCCCAGTCGATGATGGCGCCTTCCCTGGTGAAGCGCACCTGATCTTCAGTGCCCGGCAGCGGAGTCATGATAAAGAACGACACGAGGTCGAAGCCGATCTTTTTCAGAGTTTCCACCGCCACGCGGCCGCAATCGGGACCGTCGAACTGGAATCCCAGCATGTAGCCGGCGTGCACCGACACCCCGACTTTGTGCCAGTTCTGGACAACGCGCCGATACTTGTCGATCACGTGCGCGCGCGCCGCTTCCAACTTCCACTTGTGCTGGCGGTCGTCGGTGTTCTGGTATTTGGTCGCAAAGTTCAGGTTGTCGGGATTGAGCGACTCGATTCCGACGAACGCCTGGTAGCATCCCGCGGCTGCGGCCAGTTCGGTGAAACGCTTGCTGCGCCGATGCTTGGCGGTCTCGGTCTCGCCGTCGGCGACGTTTGCGTAGCATGACGCATCGACGTCCACCTGCATCATGAAGGAGAGCTTGGGATACTCCTTCTTGACGTCGATCAATCCGGTGAGAATCTCTTCCCATCGCGGCGAGCGGAAAAAGTCGTCATCGACAAGGAACAGCGACTCGATGCCATGATTGCGGCATGCGTCGCGCACCCAGCTTACGACGGCGTCGGGCTCGCGCGAGCGCATCGTGCGGCCCATCACGTTTTTCACGCTGCAATACGAGCAGGTAAAAGGGCATCCGCGCGAAGTGTCGAGCGTGGTCATCGTATCGTTGAAAAATCGCGTGAGATAACGATCATCGAGCATCGGCAGCAGCGACTCGGTGATTAGCGGAACGGTGATGTCGTCCTGGCCGGTCTTGGCGCGAATTCCCTCGGTGACCGAATAACTCTTGCGCAGTTCACCGCGCAGGAAGTCCTCGACGATAAGGCCCCAAATGTTTTCGGCCTCGCCGACGACGGTCGTGACGCCGCATTCGTTGAGGAACTTGGACGAATCCGGAAAGCCGCTGACATGGAAGCCGCCCATCATCGTGGGCAAGCCTTCGGCGACGAACTGAAGCGCGAGGTCGCGCCCGCGCGGATACTGATTCGATTGCACACCGGCCAGCCCAATCAGCAACTCGACGCCATCTTCGCGCGCCTTTTCCTTGATCGCCTTGATCGTCTCCGGGCTGACCACGCCGTCGCAGATTTCGTCCCAAATGACGGTCTCGAGGCGGACGTTTCGCTCGACCGCGTAACGCTTGTTGAACGCCTCGTTGAGCGCGGTCAGCACCGTCAAAGTGTTGTTGGGCTGAACGCCGTAGCGGAAATATTGGACGAAGCCCTCCTCGTCGTAGCGCGAGGGTTTAATGAAATAGACGCGAATCGTGCGGCAAGGCTCGGGCTTCATCGCCGCATCGGCGGTCGCGCCCTTGCGTGCGGTCAACTGAAGCGTGGCGGCCGGACGGTCACCGCCATAACGATTGGTCCCCAACAGCCAATAAAGGACACTTGCCGCGAAAACCAGAAATCCGCCTAAAAATATAAGAAATACCATAGATCCTCTGCCTTTTTTTCCTACCCCAGCGTTCCCACCCTGCGCATCATACCCGAATGCGGGGTCCGACGGTATCTAACCGGTCGGTCAGAGAGAGCAAACAAATCCCGACTGGAGTTGTCAACAATTAATTGAAACACATTAGTAGCGCCAAAGTCGAGTGAATTAATCATGATCATTCTGGACAGAGGGTAACTAGCGGTACATTTCGACCAGATTGATGAGGCCCAAATCGCGATAGCGTTCGACCAGGTAACCCTTGATCTCCTGCACGCTGGCCATTTGTAAAGTCTCACGCGCGATCAGACGGGCGGTCTGATAATCGACCTCCCGAATGACTTTGCGCACCACCGGTATAAATAGCGGACTCAGACTTAGTTCGTCGAGACCCATCCCGACCAGCAGGAGCGTTGCCAGCGGGTCGCTGGCCATCTCGCCGCACAGGCAAACCTCCTTGTCGGCCGCGCGCGCGACATTGACGACCTCGGCGATGGCGGAAATGACCGCCGGATGCAGCGCCTCGTACAGGTGCGCGACTTTGCGATTGTTGCGATCGGCGGCGAGCAGGTACTGGATGAGGTCGTTGGTCCCGATCGAGAAAAAATCGACCTCGCGCGCAAGGCGCGGCGCGAGCCACACCGCCGACGGCACTTCGACCATGATCCCGACTTCGATATTGGGATTGTGCTCGAGTCCTTCCTTGAACAGCTCGGCCTTCGACTCGGCGAGCAATTCCTTGGCGCGGCGCAATTCCTCGAGGCTCGAGATCATCGGGAACATGATGCGGACGTTGCGATTGGCGGCGGCGCGGAGAATGGCGCGGAGCTGAACTTTGAACAGCCCCGACATCTCAAGCGAGATGCGTATCGAACGCCAGCCGAGGAACGGATTGTCCTCGCGCGGCACCCGCATGTAGGGCGGATACTTGTCGGCGCCGATATCGAGGGTGCGAATCGTGATCGGACGCTTGCCGAGCAAGTCGAGCATCTTGCCGTACAGCGCGAGCTGCTGAGTCTCGTCGGGAAAATCCTCGTAGGTCAGGAACGAGAATTCCGAACGCAGCAGGCCGACGCCCTCAGCGCCATAGCGCAACGCCAGGTGGATATCCGCCAGCAGCGCGATATTCGCCAGCATCATGACGCGATGGCCGTCGCGGGACGCGGTCGGCGCGTTGCCCTCTTCGATAAGCTCGCGCTTGAATGCCTCGTAGCGCTTGGACAGGCTCACGTAGTCGCGCTCGATCTCGGCGCCGGGATTGACGTAAACGACGCCCGAGTTGCCGTCGAGCACGAGCTGATCGCCCTCGATGACGGATTCCATCAAATGTTCGACGCCGACTACGGTCGGGATTTCGAACGCTCGCGCCAGGATCGCCGCGTGCGAGGTGACGCCGCCGGATTGCAGCGCGATACCGGCGAGATTGCCGTGACTGACCAGCATCAGCTGCGAGAGCGTCAGCTCCTCGGCGACTATAATCGTCGGCTTGGCGAAGGGCGCCCTCTTTTCCTCCTGGCGCAGATGACGCAAAATGCGATGGCCGACGTCGCGGAAGTCGGTCGCGCGCTCGCGCAAATAATTGTCCGCCACCGCAAGCATCGAGGCGCTGAGTTCCTCGATGACCCGGAACAGCGCGCTCTCGGCGGTGTAGCCGTTGGCAATTGTATCGCGGATGCGGCTGACGAACTCCTCGTCTTCGAGAATCATGCGATGGCCGTCGAAGATCTTGAGGTCCGACTCGGGCATCAGCGGCTCCATCCGGGTCCGCAGCGTCGCCAGCTCGGCCAGCGAGCGGGCCAGAGCCTCCTCGAAGCGCTTGACCTCGGCCTTGGGGTCGCGGGACTTCTGGTTACGATCGACACTGCTTAGAAATGTGCCGACGACGTGCGCGTTTCCCTGCGCAAATCCGGGTGACGCGGAAAGCCCTGCCAGCCGGGGGCGGCGAATCTTCGCCTGCGGTGCGTGGCGGGTCTTGCCGCCGACTTTTTCGTAGTCTTTGAGCTGGCGGTTGGCCTCGATCATCCGGCGCCGATATTCGAGCCGTTCTTTTTCCTTGGTGACGAGCGATTCGCGCAGCCTGAAATGAGAAAGAATTTGCGCGACCTGGTTGGCGGCGGTGCTGAGCAGGCGGATTTCGCTTTTGTTGAATTTGCGCCGCTCGAGCGTCTGCGCGACCAGCACTCCGAGCGGCTTCTTGCGGCCGTCGCGAACCGGCACGCCCAGAAAAGTATGGAAGCGCTCCTCGCCGGTCTCGGGAAAGTATTTGTAGCGCGGATGGCTGATCGCGTCGGGCACGCAAACCGGTTCGTCTTTCTCCAGCACCAGCCCGACCAGTCCCTCGTTGAGGCGCATCGAAACCTTGCCGACCGATTCGCGATCGAGTCCCACCGTGGCGCGCAGCACGATTCGCTCGCGCTGCGGATCGAAGAGGTAGAGCGAACAGACCTCGGCCTCCATGCCGGTGGCAATCGCTAAGGCAACCCGGTCCAGCGTATCGCGAAGATCCTCGGAATGTTCGCCGCCGATCGAGGAGAGATGCTCGATCAGGGCGAGGCGATCCTTGTTGGCACTCATCGGTAAAGTCTCAGCGGCGGCGCAGAAATTTTATCGGATCGATAGCGGGGCAAACAATGCCGCCGAGCGATCTAATCCGCATGCTCCTTGCTTGATTTCCTTTCAAATCTGGCAAAGCCGCAAAAGAAAGGAAAACGCTTCGACCTCGGAGCTTGCTTGCCGCGCTAGCCGGGGCTCGCCGACAGCTCGAAAGGCGCAAGCGCGCTCTTCAGCAGGCCGCGGCCCGCGCGGCAGCGCCGGGATTGGATCGCATCGATAAGCTCGCGCTCGTCCTTGATTGGCCCGTCGAGCAGCGTCGTCACGCATCCCACCGAGCCCGCCGAATGCGAGTCCGAGCCCGCCACCTCCGCCAACCCAAGATGACGCGCGACCTTGAGCGCGAACACATTCTCGTCCTCACCGCAGGCGCCGTTGAGCACTTCGATCGCATCGACCATCTCGAAGATTTTGAGCCTGGCCGCGCGATCCGGATAAGTCGGATCGATCGGTTCCGAGTCCGGGTTGATGAACGAAAAGCGCGCGTCGAGTTTGTACCGGAACGGATGATTCGCGATCAGTATCCCGCCTTCGAGGTCCACCACGCGCCGCAGTTCGGCGAGCTTGTAGATTCCTCCGACGTAGCGCTCGAGCCCGAACGCGCCGACATGCCCCATGTCGGTCGTGACTTCCATCCCGCGGATAAAAATTACGCCCGAGTCGGCCGCCAGCGCCGCGATCTCGCGGGAATCCCACATGTTGTCGTGCTCGGTGATGCAGACCGCGCCGATTCCGATCGCACGCGCGCGATCGACCAGGTCTTTCGGCGCCAGGTTCGAGTCCGCACTGCCGCGATTGGTGTGGAGATGCAGGTCAACGCTGAAGTAGGGCCCCGCCCGATGGGGGTGCCCGCTTCGTGAATCCGCCATTTGCGACGCGCCGCGGCTACTTGGGCGGCTCCTTCGCGAGCGTGATTTTCTTCATGTGGTCGCCCTTCCGAATCTGATCGACCACGTCCATGCCCTTAATCACGCCGCCGAAGATGGTGTATTGACCGTCGAGTGGCGGCTGCGGCTCCAGGCAGATGTAGAACTGGCTGCCGCTGGACTCGCGTTGCGGATTAACTTGGTCGCCCGTGCGCGCGGTGGCCAGGCTGCCGCGCAGGTGATGCTCGTTGTTGTTGATTTCGCCAGGCACGGTGTAGCCCGGGCCACCGGTTCCCGTCCCGTCAGGATCTCCGCCCTGCACCACGAAGTCCGGAACGACGCGATGCCAGGTCAGGCCGTTGTAAAAGCCCCTATTCACCAGCGTCTCGAAATTCGCGACCGTCTTGGGTGCGACGGCGGGGTAGAGCTCGACGATTATGGCGCCGTGCTCAGTCTCGATGATTGCGTAATGACCTGTGTTTCTCACTGGGAGTCCATCCGTTGCGCCTTTGCAAGCCGAGGCAAGCACCAGCACCGCCACGACGGCAAGACACGATAATCTAAAGGAGTTGCGGTTCATTTTATCCACTCGCATTCGCACGAACGAGCAAATCGTCCATGCATAAGGTTATTTCAACAGCCCTACATGGAAGTATTCGAGGCGTCGCCAATCCGCAAGTGCCGATGCGATCCAATCCGGGCGTCGATCATTCGGCCGGGCGAAGGCGGCGGCGCCGCTGCCCGGCTGGGGATGGACAGGCGCATCCGATGAAGGCGACAATGCGCGGCTATGGAATCGTGGTTTAACCAGGCAAGATTCGGCATGTTCATCCACTGGGGGCATTGCAGCCAGCGCGGGCTCGAGCTGTCGTGGCCGCTGGTCGGGGGCGTCGGCGCGCTGCCCGACTCGCAGACCGTCACGGTGGACGAATATCACTCGACCGCGAGGACTTTCAATCCGACAAAATGGGATGCGCGCGCGCTGGCGCGGATGGCAAAACGCGCCGGAATGCAATATGCAGTCCTGACCAGTAAGCATCACGACGGCTTCTCGATGTTCCATACCGCGCACTCTGACTATTCAATTGAGTATTCGCCATTCAAGCGCGACATAGTTCGCGAGTATACGGACGCGTTCCGCGCCGAGGGCCTGAAGGTCGGACTGTATTACTCACTTATCGACTGGCATCATCCCGACTACCCGGCATTCGTCGAGTCGGACAAGCCTTACAAGTGGGGCAACTGGCGCCGCTCGACGCCTGAACAGTGGGATCGATTTATAAAATTCATGTTCGCCCAGATGCGCGAGCTGCTGACCAACTACGGCAAGATCGATCTGCTCTGGTTCGACGGCGGATGGGAACGCACGCCCGAGGAATGGAAGTCGCGCGAGTTCATCGAGATGATCCGCTCGCTCCAGCCCCAGCTCGTCATCAATGATCGCATCCCGGGCCACGGCGACTATCAGACCCCCGAACAGGCCGTCCCGCCTAAGCCGCCGCAAGGCCCGTGGGAAACCTGCCTGACGATTAACAACAGCTGGGGTTACAATCCGTCGGACCAGGATCTCAAATCGATCCGCTCGCTGATCCATACTCTGTGCGAAGTGGCCGGCAAGGGTGGAAATCTGCTGCTCAACGTGAGCCCGATGGGCGACGGCGCTATCCCGCCCGAACAGGTCGAGCGGCTCGAAGCGATTGGCAGCTGGATGGACCGCAACAATGAGGCGATCGTCGGCACTGACCCCGGGCTCGAGCCGTGGCAGTTCTACGGACCGTCAACGCGCCGCGGCAATCGGATTTATCTGCACCTGCTGATGAAGCCGTACGAGTCTGTCTCGGTGCGCGGCGTCAAGGTGCGGCACATCGGCGACGTGCGTCCGCTGGCGAGTACGATTTCGCTCAAGGTGCGCAAGCGGATCGCCGCGGCCGATATGCTGTTCAACCTTGACCCGATTGGCGAGCTCGTGATTGCGACGCCCGACAGCGCGCTCGATTCGCTCGCGACGATCATCGCGGTCGATTTCCAGCGCTAGCCGATTGTTGTTCACGGAGCTGCGGTGAAGCTCCACGTATAGGGCTTGCCGTTGACGGTCATCGCGACGCGATAAGTTTCCCCGCCGGCGAGCGGATCCCGCACCATCATTACCACTTCGCCGAAAGACCTGAGGATCTCACGGCCATGCGCCTGAGTGCCGGCGTCGGGATTCACGTAGCTTTCGGAGTCGTAGGCGCAGGTCGCGACTTTCGTGCCCGCCGCCGCGCCAGTCGTCTGAGCAAGAGACGCCTCGCCAATCTTCGCCGGCACGTGCATTCCGAGTTGGAGCGTGATCGCCGGCGCAACCGCCGAATAGCCCGGGCACGACGATATTGGATCCGGCCATTCACCTCCGAATCCCGGCGCCTTGACGGTCGCGCCATCCGGAGGAACCTCGATCGGCTCGGCCAGCGGACTACCACCGGGAAGCGCCAGGGCCGAGTCGCTGGTCGAATCTAGCGCCGACACGCATCCCACTCCCTGGCAATACTGGCCGAACCCTGCCTGCATGAGCTCAGGACTCAGCAGTTGCGGTCGGTGGAATGGCCCTGAAATCCACCATTCAATCGCCTGTGCCATGAGCTGATCCTCGGTCATCTTGATCCGCGGTTGGTAGACGACGTCGCTGGCTTGCGCGGCTTTAAGTCCTTCGGGGGAATATCCCGGCTTCGATTCGTCCTCATGATGGAACAGAACACCGGGCTGCCGCCCCTTGGCCATCATCTGTCGATAATTCGTCATGAGATACTTCGCGTGAGCCAGACATCCGCGGCTGAGCGCCGGATCCTCCCCGACCGCCGGCATCTTGAGCCGCGTGCGGTATCCGTTCAGGACGGTCAGCCAGTTCGAGCTTGTGCCGGCGGTGCCGGGCGCCTCTTCCGTCATCGGCGATGACGCCGGCGCCGTAACTGCGGGATTCTCCGGCGCCATCACCGATGCTGTCGGCGCCGGGTTCGCGCGATGCGACGGTCGCGCGCTTCGACGCGGCGATGCCGTCTTCGTTGGCCCTGTCACGGGCGGCGCGGTCGGCGCCGACGTCGGAAACCGGGCGATAGCGGTGAACGTTGTCGCCGTCTCCGCGATCGTGAAGCTCCATGCATAGGTCTTGTGGTTCGCGGTAATCGAGACCGAGTAGCGCGAGCCGGGTCGAAGCGGCGCGCGCGGGATCATCACCACCGCACTCGAGGCGCGCAGATTCCAGCGGCCGTATTCCTGCCCGGCCGCGTTCTGATTTCGATAGCCTGCCGCGTCGAATGCACAGTGCTCGATCGGTTTGCCGTCTTCCATCAACGAATGCGCGGAGAGTTTCGTGTCCACCAGCCGCCCGATCTGCAGCGTGATGGGAAGTCCCACCGGCCTCTCATAGCCGGGGCAACTCGCGAGTGGGTCGGGCGCCTCGAGTCCGATCCAATCCAGCGACACAGCCGCACCATCGGGTGGAAATTCTATCGCGAGCGCATACGGCTTCACTTCCTCGGGCGGTGGCGGCAATCGCAGCGTGGCGACCCAGCATCCGTCGCTTGAGGCCTCGCCGAAACCGGCTTCCGTCAGAAAAGGATCGAGCATCGCGAGGCGATGAAACGGCCCTTCGATCCAATGATCGATCTGCTGCCCGGCGTCGTACGAGCTGCATCCCCACGCGAGCTGGAGGCTTCGCGCCGCGGTCGCACCGTTTCCGGAGTAACCGCTCTTGCCGGGCCTCTCCTCGTATGCCTCCGCACTCATCGGCTTTGCGCTGCGTATGTCTTCACCGAAATTTAGCAGCAGGTAACGCGCATGCGCGGCCGCGCCGGCACTCAACTGCGGATTCTCGCGGATCGGACCGAGCCCCGCGCCCCAGCGATAAAAGTTGATCCGCTCCAGCCCTGTCGCGGGTGACGACGCGGGCAAATTCGGCGTCGGCGACGGCGCCATGACTGTAACGGTCGCGGCAAAAGCCGCAGCCGGCGTATTCGTTGGGCGTGCCGATGAAGCCGTCGTAGCCGGGGCGATCACAACTCCGGCCATTGGCGCATCGACCCGTTTCGAGGCGGCATGGGACTCCGCCCATGCGACAATCTCAGTGGCCGTCGCGCCGGAAAACAGGCCCCATTTCTCGAAATGGTCCGCCAATCCGATTGCGACGAGTGCCGCGACAACCGCGCCGGCGCGCAGGCTCCGCCGCCAGCGCCGCCGCTTGAGCGCGTCCGGATCTATAAATCGGTACGGAGCCGCGCCGCCAAAACGGAGAATGTCGCCGTGCTTGAGCTCGTGCTTGCGGCGAATCCGCCGTCCATTGAGAAACGTGCCGCCTGCCGACTTGAGATCGGCCACATAGTAACCGCCGCGCGCGTATCTGATGGTCGCATGACGATCGGCTACGCTCGCATCTGCAACTCGCAGTCCCGACCCTTCCGCGCTGCCGACGGCCGCTTCATCCCGCCCAAGCAGCAGCAGCCGCGTGCCCGGCGCCTCGCGATCCACCGCCAGCAGACGTGCAGCCTGCGCCCTTCTCAGCACTGGCGGCTACTTCCGTGCGGCTCGCTCAATCCGGCAGCCATCTAGAACTAGAAGATGAACGCGTTGCCCTTGGAGGGGGGCGCTGTGGGAGTTCCCGTGCAGTACGGTGCATCGCCGGTTGCGTTGCTCGCCGCCCTCTCCGCCAGCAGCTTTGCGAGATCTTGCTGGCAGTTATTATGTCCGGTGGGATAGTATTTGTACCTATACACCTTGAGCGATTGGTCCGGCGGCCGGACCAGCACCGGCCCGCTTACTTTCGACGCTTCCTCGGGCGTGAATCCCATGTCGGAAAGCTTCATTGGGGCAGGAGGCGTTTTGGATTTCCAGATCGGCAGCCCCGGCACGCCCACCGATTGCAGGTTGCCCTGCTGATCCTCGGTCCACTGGAAACACCCGGCGAGCGCGCAACAGCAGATCGCCACCACCAGTAACACTGCGCGTCTCAAGATAACCATCGCCCTCTTCTTCACTCATCGGGGGGAGAATTGATTCCCCGATAACCGCCAGTTACCGGACGGACTACATCATGGACGCGTCGAGAAAGTCCACTCGTACTGCTTGCCGTTCGCGCTCATCGACACCGCGTACTTCGCGCCCTTGGCCAGCGGCGCGCGCGGAATTACCACCAGCGTGCCGTAAGACTTCAGAACGTTTCGCCCCAGCTCTTGTGAGTATCCATCGGGATTCGAGTAGCTAGTCGAATCGAACCCGCATGCTTCGACTGCGGTGCGGCTGCCTCCCGCATTCTCTCGCGCGACTGAGTATTCGCCGAGATGAGTATCCATCCACGCGCCGAGCTGGAGTGTAATAGCCAGTCCGCTGGGTGGCTCGTAGCCGGGACAGTTGGTCCGCGGATCGGGCCATTCGTTGCCGAACGACCTTATCGCGACGGTCGCGCCGCCAGGAGGAAACTCGATCGGCCCGCTTTCCGCAGCGCCCGCCGGCAATTTCCGCTGCGCGCCATTGAGCAGGTTGAGTCCCGCCGCGCACGCCGCCGACTCGCAGTAGATTCCGAAGCCAGCGCTGGTCAGAGCCGGATTGAGTATCGGCATGCGATGGAACGGTATCGCCATCCATCCGTCGATCGACCACGCCGGCGAGCCCGGTGCTCGCTGCGCCGACCATTCGTCCGGGTCAGGCAAACCAGGCCGGTCGATCGCGTCGGCAGGCCGTTGCGGCATGAACCACACATCCATGTCGCTGGCCTTGGCCGCCTCGAGCCCTTCGGGCGTAAAGTTTGGGTTTCCCGGATCTTCCGTATGCATCTCGGCGCCGAGGCCCCGATGCGCGATCTCATCATGGTAGTTCTTGACGACGTACATGGTGTGAGCGCGATCGCCTTTGCTCAGCGCCGGATCTTCGATTATCGGCGGCAGCTTCACCATCGCGCGGTAGTAGTTCACTCGCCTTAGCCATTCGGGCTCGACCGCTGCTGGAATCGCCGGCGACGCTGATGCTCGACCTTCCGATGTCGACGCATTCGCCTCCGGCGACTGAGTATTCGCCGCCGAAGGCGCGGAGCTGGATCGGGGTGATGAAATCCATGCGGCGATTGCCGATGCGGCCGGTCCGATCTCGCTTCGGTAATGGACTCCCGCGAATCCCGCGATGAACATCACGGCCATAATCGCAAGCCCCCGTCCCAGCCGGCTCGGGGCGCGCGCCGCCCGGGGCGGCGCCGGTACCGGATCGCTCGCCGCGACGAAAGCAAAACGCGCAGAGCCGAATTTGATCTCGTCGCCGCGCTTCAGCGCGATCGGTCTGCGCACTCGGCCACCGTTGACGAACGTGCCGTTAGTCGAGCCGAGGTCCGCCAGCTCGAAGCTGCCCGGCTTGCGCGTAATCGTTGCGTGACGGCGCGATACCGTCGTGTCGTCGAGCACTACATCGTTCGACGGATGGCTGCCGATGGCTACTGTCTGCTTGTCTAGTGGGTATTCACGCGAATCGGAACTGCCTATTGAGACGAGCCGACTGCGCGCGCTCGCGTCCTCACCCGTGAGGTTGTCCGCAGAGCGTTGCTGCGCCGGCATCGATCGCCCTAGCCCAGATTCCAGAAGCGGCCGACATTTTGCGCCGCCCGCTCGATCATCGGCATCACCCGGTCGCCGCCGTCATCCGCACGAATCGGCTCATCGGCGTCGCGTCCAAATTCGTCGATCACCGCGCGTCCCGACTCCGCTATTGCTTCAAGGTCGTAGCCGCCTTCGAGCGCCGCGACCAGCTTACCGCCGCAGCATTCCGCGGCCAGCCGCTTCATCCGCCGCGTCATCGCTGCAAATCCCGCCTCCGTCACGCGCATCTGCGCGAGCGGATCGCGGAAATGCGCGTCGAAGCCGCATGAGACGAGTATGAACTCGGGTTTGAAATGGCGGCCGATCGGCATGATCAGCCGATCGAACACGCGGAGATACTCGGCGTCGCCGAATTCCGCCGGCATCGGCGCATTGACGTTGAATCCCAGTCCGGCGCCGTACCCGATCTCCTGGAGCGAGCCGGTGCCGGGATATTGCGGGAACTGATGCGTCGATACGTAGAGCACTTCGGGCGATTCGTAAAATATATCCTGCGAGCCATTGCCATGATGAACGTCCCAATCGACGATCATCACCCGCTTGAGGCCTCGTTTTTCGATTAGCCACTTCGCCACGATTGCAACATTGTTGAAGAAGCAGAATCCCATTGCGCGATTAGGCAGTGCGTGATGCCCCGGTGGCCGAACAATGGCAAATCCATTATCTATTGCTCCGTCCATCACGGCCTCGACTGCCGTAAGCACGCCGCCTGCGGCCAGGATCGCGGTCTGGTACGAAGCGCGCGAGCTATGCGTGTCCTCATCGAAAACGAACCGATCCATCGACGCTGTTCGCGCGACCGTCGCGATATACGAAGGCGCATGACAGCTCGCGATTTCCTCGTGCGTCGCTTCGCGCGGCGCCATGAATCTCAGATCCGGCCGCGTGAGCGACTGCGCCATCTCGACCATGACTTCGGCGCGCTCCGCACGCTCGGGATGCGCCCGGCCGGCGAAGTGCTTCAGGTAGCGGCGATCCGCGACGACCCCGGTTTTAAGCATCGTTGACACCCCGGTCGGGTATGATGATTAACTGGCATGGAGCAGGCGAACTTGCGCGGAATTTTCCCGCACCTCGCAAAGTCATCGAATCGCACTGGCCGGCGTGCCGGACGGTCATCGAAGTTTGGACCTTTTTGAAATAGCTCTGATCCTCGCGATCGCGCTGATTGTAATCGGCCCCGAACGCCTGCCTGAGGTCATGCGCACTGTGGGAAAAGTCTTGCGCGAGCTGCGCCTGGCGAGCAATACCGTCCTCCACGAACTGACCGACGTGCTCGACGAGCCGCCCGCCAAAGCACCACCCACCGCGCCGAAGTCCGAACCGCCCGCCGTCCAGCCGCCAGCGGCGGTGCCGACCGAGAAAACATAGCCGGTCATCCCGCACTGTGGCTAGCGAGGATATCACACCGCCCGCGCCCATCGAGCAGACGCCGGAACAGGCGCGGATGTCGCTCGTCGAGCATCTGCAGGAACTTCGCACCCGCCTGATTCGCGCCTTCATCGCCATCGGCGTCGGTTTCATCCTCGCGTACGCGATCAGAAATCCGCTGTTCCGCTTGCTGACCTGGCCGATTCGCGAGGTCTCGGGCGGCAAGGTGCTGCTGATCGGCACCGGCGTCGGCGAGGCGTTCTACACCGAGATCAAAGTCGCGCTCATCGCCGGTCTGTTCATCGCCAGTCCCGCGGTTTTTTACGAGATCTGGAAATTTATCGCGCCGGGTTTGTACCAAAGCGAACGCAAGATGGCCAAGCCGTTCGTCTTCTTTGCGTCGATGTTTTTCGTGCTCGGCGGATATTTCTGCTGGGCGGTGGTCTTCAGAGTCGGCTACGCATTTTTCCTGGCTCAATACGCGAACATCGGAGTCACCCCGACCATCCGCATCAGCGAGTACCTGGCGTTCTCGTCCAAGTTGTTGCTCGCGTTCGCGCTCACGTTCGAGATGCCGATTTTCGCGTTCTTTTTCACCAAGCTCGGGATGATCGACTACAAGATGATGTTCAGCTACTGGCGCTATGCGATCGTCGCCATCTTCATGGTCTCCGCGGCTCTGACTCCGCCCGACATGATCTCGATGTTCCTGCTCGCGATTCCGCTGGTGCTGCTGTATGCGATCAGCGTCGGCGTCGCCTGGATGTTTCGGCTTAAGCCGGCGGAAAAACCGGCCGTGACAACCACCAAACCTGAACAACCCGAAACCGTCTGACCCTTGATCGGCAGGTGCCCCATAATGCCAATCTCATCTTGGCGAGGGTACCGCGCACTCTTTGCTCTTTGTGTCATCTCTGGCGCAGCCGCTCCTTCCGCACGTACAGACTAACGTGCACACGGGCACAAGCGTGCAAAGAGCCTGCGCTGCCGTCGCAACGGCCGTGGATGGCGGCGCGATGGCGCCAAGCGAAGCTGGACCTGGATTCCTGCGCGCATCAGGAGGACGCGAATCTTCCGTAGCGAACGCCGTGGCCGTCCATAGCGGCGCACGCGTTCGGAAGTTCCTGACGGCGGGGGCGTGGAAGCGTTCAAATCAGAGAGCTATGCTGTTAGTCAATGGATTTCTTCGAAGTGCGACCATATCCGCTCGCTGACCAACACCTTGGGAAATGGGCGCTAACGCTTACCCGCCTGCGTGTCGGCGAGTTTGGCGTCGATGAGCTGCCCTTCCACGGTGGGCCGGTCTTTGAGAGCGAGAAAGACGCTCTTCGTTTCGGCGTCGAGTGGGTCGCGTCACGCGGCGGCCGAGTACGCAAGACAGTGCTGCAACGCGTCTCGAAGGACGAGGACCGGGGACGGCGTGGAGAACCCAAATGACGACCGACCGAATCGAAATCAACGCGAAGGTGATGATGGGCAAGCCTGTCATCAAGGGAACGCGGATCAAGGTCGAACTGATCCTCCGAAAACTTGCAGAAGGAGCGACCGAGCACGACCTGCTTGACGCCTATCCCCGACTGACACGTGACGACGTCCGTGCGGCGATCTCTTACGCGGCCGACACGATCGCGCACGAAGAAATCATCCTGCTTCCTGCCGCTCAAACGAACGCAAAGTCGTAGAAAGTGCGGTTTGTCGCCGACGAAAGCTGCGACTTCGCTGTGGTGCGGGCACTTCGATCTGTGGGCCACGATGTCCTGGCCGTGGCCGACGTGTCTCCTCGCATCGGAGACGACGAGGTTCTGAAACTCGCGCGCGACGACCGACGGGTCTTGCTCACTGAAGACACGGACTTCGGCGAGCTTGTCTATGCGGAAGGCCTTCGCAGCTCGGGAGTGATTCTCTTCCGCTTTCCAGCGACTGCGCGCCGACCGATGGCTGCCGCAGCGCTCCATGCCGTAAATCGACTTGGCGACAAGCTCTCTTCGCGATTCACGGTCGTGCAGCCTGGGCGGGTCCGAACCGGCACTAAAGCATAACCTCACCCGGCAGACTGCCGGGGAACAGCGACGGTTGGTGTGCGGGTTTTGTGCGAGAACGCCAGCCTACATGCTACCAGAAGTCCCGCGGTCACCGTTAAAATCACTCCGAACCTGCGCAGGTTGTTTGCCTTGGCTTGTCCTGGAATAGCGGGATACATTTCTCTCCTGAGCGAATCGACCCGAGGTCCTATGGCAATAATTCTGAATTCTCCGGTCGCCACGGGCGCGCCCGGAATCCCGCCGCGATGGACCCGCAGCGCGAAGGATGCGGTCTGCACCGCCTACTCCTCCGTGAGCCATCTATGGTTCACCACCTCCAACGGTGTCGTCAACGAGGTTTATTTCCCCACCATCGATCAGCCGCAGATCCGCGACCTCCAGTTCCTCATCACCGACGGCGAGACCTTCTTCCATGAAGAACGCCGCCATCTCAATTCCACCACCGACTACCTCGACGCCACCGGCCTCGGCGTGCGGATCGTCGGCCATTCGCCCGACGGCCGCTATCATCTCTTCAAGGAAATCATCACCGATCCTCATCTGCCGACCCTGCTCATCAACACCCGCCTCGAGGGCGACCCGGAGCTGCTCAATAAACTCCACCTTTACGTCCTGCTCGCGCCGCACCTGTGTGTCGGCGGATGGGGCAACAACGGCCACCTGGCCGAAGTCGTCGGGCACAAGTTCCTGACCGCGAACAAGGACGACGTCTGGCTGGCTTTGGGAGCCACCGTGCCATTTCTCAGGGCTTCATGCGGATACGTTGGAACCACCGACGGATGGCAGGACATCAGCGCCAACTTCAAAATGGATTATCAGTTCGCCGCCGCGCTCGACGGTAATATCGCGCTCACCGCCGAGATCGATTTGCGCAAGGGCTACTCTTTCACCCTCGGCCTCGGCTTCGGCCGCAAGCTCAATCGCGCCGTGACTACTCTCTATCAGTCGCTCGCCGAACCTTTCCCCGAGCATCGCGCCCGTTTTCTCGAACAATGGGATCGCGCGTCGCACCATTTCCTTCCGCTCGAGAAATTCTCCGGCGACGGCGGCGCCCTCTATCGTCGCAGCGGCGAGCTTCTCCTCGCCCATGAAGACAAAACCTATCCCGGCGCGCTCATCGCTTCGCTCAGCATCCCCTGGGGCGAGGCCCGGGGCGACGAGGACCTTGGCGGTTACCATCTGGTGTGGACCCGCGACATGGTCAACAGCGTGACCGGATTGGCCGCTACCGGCGTCTTCGGCACCGCGCTGCGCGCCTTGATCTATCTGGCATGTTCGCAGCGCCCCGACGGCGGCTTTCCGCAGAACTTCTGGATCGACGGGAAGCCCTACTGGAACGGGATTCAGCTCGACGAAGTTTCGTTTCCGATCATGCTAGCGTGGCGGATGCACAAGGCCGGCGTGCTCCGGGATTTCGATCCGTATCCGATGGTGCTGCGGGCGGCCCACTTTCTAATCGACAAGGGATGCGCCACGCCGCAGGAGCGATGGGAGGAAAACGCCGGTTACTCGCCCTCGACGCTCGCCGCAAATGTAGCGGCGCTGGTCTGCGCGGCCTGTTTCGCTCGCGATCGCGGCGACCTGCTGACCGCGCAATTCCTCGAGGAGTACGCCGACTTCCTCGAGGCGCACATCGAAACCTGGACCGTCACCAACGATGGCTTCCTCGTCCCCGGCATCAAGCGCCACTACGTCAGGATCAATCCCATCAACATCGGCGATCCGGACGCCGACGAAAGCATCGAGGGCAAGCGCGTCTTCATTCACAATCGCGCACCCGGCGCGCAGGCTGATTTCCCTGTCGCGGAAATCGTTGACGGTGGATTTCTCGAGCTGGTCCGCTACGGCATTCGCAAAGCCGGCGAGCCGCTGATGGAGGATTCGCTCCGCGTCATCGACGCCGTCCTCAAGACCGACTTCCCCGCCGGTCCGTGCTGGCGGCGCTACACGCACGACGGCTATGGCCAGCTTGATGACGGCGGCCCGTTTCTCGGATGGGGCCGCGGACGTCCGTGGCCGCTGCTGACTGGTGAGCGCGGGCATTACGAACTCGCCGCGGGCCGTGACCCGCTTCCCTATCTGAGAGCGATGGAACGGTTTGCGAACTCGACGCAGTTGCTGCCCGAACAGATCTGGGATCAACCCGACATCCCGCGCGCGCTGCTCAGGTACGGCTACCAGACCGGCAGCGCGACGCCCCTGATGTGGGCGCATGCCGAGTACATCAGGCTGCTGCGCTCGACCTCGGACGCGCGGGTCTTCGACATGATCGACGAGGTCAAAGACCGCTACCTGAAGCTCGGACGAAAGCCGAGCCGCCTTCGCGTCTGGAAATCCAACCGCCGCGTCAAATCGGTTTCACCCGGCGACCGCCTGCGCATCCAGGCGACTCAGCGGTTCACGCTTCATTGGTCCAACGACGAATGGCAACACGTCAACGATACCGGGTCGATTTCAACGCCGATCGGCTTCGACTACGTTGACATCGATATGGGCGCGGACGACCGCGCCCCCGTTCGCTTTACCTTCAACTGGCGCGAGACGGGCAATTGGGAGGGCCGCGACTACGCCGTCGCAATCGCGAAATAGCCTCTGAATCGCCATGAGCGAAATCTGCCTTAGCGTTCTGTCGTGGAACCTGCACGCAATGGCGTGGCCGTTGTCCAAAGACCCCGGCGGCCGGATGGATCGGGTGAGCGCGAAAATGCGCGAACTGTCGCCGGACCTCGCGCTATTTCAGGAAGTCTGGTTCGGCTCGGCGGTCGATCGTCTCACCCTGGCGCTGCAACCCGATTGGATTCCAATCTGCATCAAGCGCCGCAGCTTCGGCCCCAAGGGCGGACTGCTCGCATTTGTTCGCGCCGCCGCCCGATGGCGCGCGCGCGCAGCGGCGGAGTTTCACCCCTTCGCCGCGAGCGCGCCGGCATGGAGAGTGTGGGAGGGCGATGGACTTGGCGGGAAGGGCGTTCTGACCGTGGAGCTTGAGCGCGGCGAACAGCGCATCTGTGCGGTCAATACTCACCTCCAGGCAAAGTATCGGGGAATCGACTATGCCGAAGTTCGCCAAGCGCAGCTCATCGAGCTTCGCGAGATCGTGTCGCATTCCCATCCATCGCTACCCGCGATAGTTGCGGGAGACCTCAACACAGACTCGCGCGAGCCTCTCTATTCGCTCGTCGCTGCACTCGGCACCGATCTGACTGCTGAGGCGCGCGAGCTGTGCACCCGCGGAACGACCACGGACCCCCTTGACGGCCGCCCCGAATGGATTGACTACATCGTCGCAGCCAACGCAGACTCGTGGACAGTTTTGGCCAACCTCGAAATCATCGCGAATCAGCGGGCCGACGTCCCCTATTCCGACCACAGCGGTCTTTTCTGCACGCTGAGCCTGACGCGGCGGCAATAAAGTCTCACGTCCGCATCTCTTCCTTACTCAGGTGGATTGCCGGCCCCTTCGCGTGAATGATCGTTTAGCCTTCGTAACGCGCCCATCTCCCGATCCGTATTCAGATCAGGAGGGATGCACATGAAACTCTACACAAGCACAATAGCCGCTCTGTTTGGGCTCCTCATGATGGCGATGCCGAGCGTTGCCGGCGCAGATGTCGCGGCTGCGCGGCCGCAGAATGTGCAACCGGTGGTGATCCAGGAGGCTGTCGCGCCGATGCCACTTACGACCGTGGCCTACTATCGGCCTTGGGCATGCGCCGATCGCCACTTCCGCCGTCATCATCCGTGGCTCTGCCGTTAACTCGGGGCCGCGATAGACGGCCGTCCGGAACAAACAGCGGCGCGGGCGGTGTGTCAGCAACACCCGCCCGTCTTCTCCTTGCCCCTGCCTACGCGAGTCGCTCGATCTCGAACTGCGCCGCCAGCGACGCCATCATCGCCTCGACTTCGTCGCGCGAATCCGCCGAAAAGTAAATCCGGAGATGGTGGCGCACGGGATCTTCGGTCCGCAGCGTCGCGATATTGTCGTAGGACTCGACGATCGACTTGAACAGCACGATCTGCTCAGGCGGTATCGCAATCAGCATCGAATCAATCGCCGGCGGTTTGTTCTCGCTCAAAACCAACTCTCTTCCCGCGCAAGGTTTACTGATTCCTCCGCGACCCTTACATTCTAGCCGATGACGCTGCCGCGGGTCTTGTTCGTAACCGGCAAGGGTGGCACCGGCAAGAGCACGGTCGCTGCCGCGCTTGCGATTGCGCTGTCGCGCCGGCGTCCGACCACGCTCGCCGATCTCGACCGTCGCCTGTCCGCGGCCGCGGCGCTCGGCGCGATACCGGAAGATTCGACCGTAGTCAAAGTCACCGACTCGCTCGATGTTATCGCGGTCACGCCGCGCGCCGAGCTCGAAGCCTTCATCGAGCGCATCGTCCCCATTCGCGCCATCTCGCGCCGGATGCTGCGCAGCCGAACCTTCGGCTACGTCACGGCCGCGCTGCCGGGTCTCGAGGCTTTCCTGCTGCTGGAACGTCTCCGGATCATGGGGGGAGACGCGGCGCTCGAGGATCGTTATCTCGTGATCGACGCGCCCGCCTCGGGCAGCGCCGTCGAACTGCTCTCTGTCGCGTCGGGAGTGAAGGGAATCGCGCCCGCCGGCACGCTGAACCGGCTTGCCGATTCGGTCGACAGGTTCCTCACCGACGCGACCCGCTTCGGCGCGATCGTCACGATGGCGCCGGAGGATCTTGCGGTTCGCGAGGCGCTTGAAACCGCCGCCGCGATGCGCGAGCGGCTCGGCATCGTCACTGTCGCAGCGATAATGAACTGCGTACCCGATCTGCTCTTCGATACTTCCGAACTCGCCGCGCTGAGTCCCTTCGGCGGCCACGCCCGCCTGGCCGTGCGCCGAAACGCCGCGCACGAACAGGCGGCTCTGGCCGCCCCGCGGTTCGCCGCCGCCGGCATCCCGACCTTCAGCCTCCCGATGATGTTCACGCCGGTGATGGGACCCGGTGAAGTCAAGAAACTTGGCCGCGTGCTGGATGCGGAGCTGCTCGACCGATGAAGACCAAGGCCGTACCGCTCAAGCCGTCCGCCCGTCCTGAGCAGGGCGCCAATCCCGAGTCGTTCGACTTGCGCTCGCCGAGCCTGGTGATCTGCCTGGGACCCGGCGGGGTCGGCAAGACTACGATCAGCGCCGCGCTCGCCGTGCACGCCGCCATGATCGGACGCGCCGTGGATGTAATGACCGTCGATCCCGCGCCGCGCCTGCTGGACGCGCTCGGCCTTGGAGCGGATTCATCCGAGCCGGTCGAGGTCGAGCTCGAGGGCATTCGTCATGCACGCCGTGGCGGCGGCGGGTCCGCTCGCGCGAGGCTGCGCGCGTTGCGCCTGGATCCAAAACGCACCTTCGATTCGATCGTCGCGCGTTACGCGCCGTCGGAGGCGGCGCGCGACACGATTCTTGAAAATCGAATCTATCGCAATCTCTCGGGCGCGCTTGCGGGAGTGGCGGATTACATGGCTATGGAAAAGCTGCTCGAACTGGCAGCCAATGCCTTAACCGACCTGCTGGTGCTCGACACTCCTCCCGCGGCCGAGGCGATCGACTTTCTGGACGCGCCACGGCGCCTGCTCGAACTGCTAAACTCGCGCGCTGTCAGTCTGCTCGGTGCGCCCGGCGGATTGTTCAGGAGCCGGTTGCGGATGGTGGATATTGCCGCGCGCGCCGTGCTCACGGCGTTCGATCGAGTGACCGGGCTTAATCTGCTGAGCGACATCCAGTCCTTCGTTCGCAGTTTCGACGGCATGTACGAAGGCTTTTCCGCCCGTGCCGCGCGCGCCCAGGACAAGCTGCGCGCGCCGGACACAGCGATCGTGGTCGTCACGACCGCGGAGTCGAGCCGAATCGCGCAGGCGCGGGAATTTATCGGCGCGCTCGAGCGTGCCGGCTTGCGCGTCGCCGCGATGGTCGTGAATCGTGTCATCGCGGAGCTGCCTGACGCCGCGGAACTATCGTCGGCCCGGATCGCGCCGTCGCTCAAAAGAAAATTGAAGCGCAATCTCGCCGACTATGCCGCGCTCAAGACGCGCGAGGAGGTTTCGCTGAGTGTTCTGCGCAATTCGCTCCCCGGCGGTGCGGTGCTGATGGTTGCGCCTGACCTCGGCCGCGAGCCGCGCACCATCGCGGACCTCGCCGAGATCGGCAGCAGCTTGCGCGCCGGCTGATCAGCCGGGCTTCTTCGCGCGGCGAACCGTGGGTTTCGCTTTCGTGGGTTCGTCATGATCGAGCGCGCGATCGAGCTTGATACTGAGGTTCAGCAGCTGCGAGCTCAGATGATCGAGCCGCGCTTTCAGGTCGCGAACGTCCCGCTTGGAAGGAATATTGACGAAGTCGAGCACCTGCTCGACGTTGCGGTCGAATGACCGCTTGTTCGCCATGAAGTGTTCACCCGCCCGCCCGAAACTCGAGCGCATCTTGTCGTTTGACATGATCTCGTTGAAAAAGCCGGTGATGCCTTCTTCGCTCATCTGTCGAAGCTTGCTCATCAGGTTGTCGTCGTCGCGGTGTGCCATGATTTTCAACTATATATAGAGTGTCGAGCCGCGCAAACCGATGACCATTATCGCCAACCTGCTAAGCATCGCTTCGGGATTCGCCCTGATGGGGTACCGCGAGCCGCCCGCGAATCTGATCGCGACCTCGATCGTCATCGACCTCGCGCTCGCTCCCTTGACCGCGATTATCGCATCGCGCCGCGGCCGCTCGACCATTCGATGGACCGTTGCCGGACTCGCGCTCGGCGCGTGGGCGCTCGCCGCGGTTATGATTATTCCGCCGAGCCGCACCGCTCCACCGCGCCCCGACGCCCCCCAGTATCCGCCTACTTCTGATGCTGCTTGATCCACGCTGCGGTCGGCGCGAAGACTTCGCTCTCCGACTTCGTTCCCGCCAACACGTCCAGGTGGCCCCACTTATCAAACTTTGTAAACGAGGGGTCGGGCGCGCCGGTCGATTTCGCCGCCGCTTCGACCTGGCCGGGCCATTGGCTGCCGAAGTTGGTGCTGGCGAACGCGATCACCGAAATTTTCGACGCGTTGAGCGCCGCGAGCAGTTCCGGAGAGAATGGACTTTCGCCGTCTTGCACCGCCGGCCAGTAGCGGTCGTAGCCAATTAGCAGTTTTGCCAGCACGACGGCGTCGGAAAAGCCGCCCTGCGGATTCGCGAGTCCGCCGTTGCCGCCGAAAAATCCACCCGCGCCGTACACGACGTGTTCCAGGTTTTCGCGCGCAGTCTTGAACTTGGGAATCGGCGCAGGCTGATCGGGATTGTCAATCACCAGCTGCATCAGCTTGTAACGCTTGTCGTATGTCAAGTGTTCGCCACCGATGTCGTCGGCATAGTGGCCGGCCGTCACCGGCGCCGCGCGCATCGGATGGCTCGGGATGAATCCGTCGAGCGCAATGATTCCCTTAACGCGGTCGGGATGCCTGGCGGCGTAAAGGTACGCGAACTCGACGCCGCGGCTGAAGCCGGCGACGAACAGTTTGTCGCGGCCGGTTTTTTCGCTGACGAATTTCGCGGCGGCATCGATGTCCGATTCGAAAAGATCATTGGTCCAATTCGCCAGCTCGGAAAGATCGCTCTGCGGCGTCTGCGGCGGAATAAAATGCGTGCGATAGTCCATCGACCACACGTCCACGCCGTGCCCGGCCAGGTAGACCTGGAACGAGTAGCGTGGATCCTCGAGCGCCACTTCGCCATTCATGTTGGTGCCGGGCAGATAGAGCACGACCGCCTCGGGATGCGCCGGCGGATTCGGCCCTTTTGCGACGCGATGCAGCGCGATTTTATCGAACGGCGATTTGCCCACCGTCGATGCGAACGTCCATTCGTAAATTCCCGGCGCGCCTTTGAGTTCGCGGGCCGCGCCGACGGCGCTGAATTCGGTTTCGCCGGCTGACGCGACCGCGCCAAGCGCGATGAATAAAAGCAGAACCGCCAACACGCTAATGGCAATGCGCCGTGGAATCTTCATAGGCCTAATCCTCTCCACGATTTCACGTCTTCGCACAAGTCCGCGCCCGCACCGGCTCACCGCTGGTTGACCCTTCGCGGTCCGCCGTGCGAAACAAAGTCGGCAGGTTCTGACGCCAATCACGCACGGGAGTAAATTTCAATGAGCAAGAAAGTGCAATTCGCCCTGTTCTCTCCGCAAGCCGGACAATCGTGGCATCAGCTCGAAGAGCGGGCGCATCGATGTGAGAAGCTGGGCTACCATTCGATCTGGCTGGTCGATCACATGTGGACGCGCGGGATGCCCGATCTCGACCATCATGAATGCCTGGCGTTGATGGCGGGGCTGTCGGCAAAGACCGAGAAAATTCGCATCGGCACGCTCGTGATATGCAACTCGTACCGCAATCCGGCCCTGCTGGCGAAAACGCTTGCGACGATCGATCACATCAGCAACGGCCGTCTCGAAATCGGCTACGGCGCGGGCTGGATGGACGAGGAGTACAAGGCGTACGGCTACCAGTTCCCGTCGATGGGCACACGGCTCAAGATGTTCGAGGAAGGCCTGCACATCATGAAGGCGATGTTCACCGAGAAGCGCGCGACCTTTAAAGGACGCCATTACTCGATCGAAGAAGCGAGCTGCAATCCCAAGCCGGTGCAGCAACCGCATCCTCCGATTACGATCGGCGGCAGCGGCGAAAAGATCATGTTGAAGCTGGTCGCCAGGTTCGCCGACCGATGGAATTGTCCGGCCGGCTATGAAAGCTTCGAGCACAAGTTCAACGTCCTCAAGCAGCACTGCAAAGACGTCGGGCGCGACGTAAACGCCATCGACGTGTCCGAGCAGTTGCTGGTGTGCATCGGCAAGACGGACGAGGAAGTCGAGCAGAAGTGGAAGATGGCGCAGATGCTCAAGCCGTTCATCACCACCGGAATCAAAGGCACGCCGAAGCAACTGGTCGAGGAACTCAGAAAACGCGTGGCAATGGGAATCACGACGTTTACGATTTTCTTCAGCGACTTCGCGCCACCGCCGACGCTTGAGTTGTTCGCGAACGAAGTGATGCCGGCATTTGCGTAGGACGATCGAAATTTGCACGCCGGCCATCCGGCGATTATCGACGGGCGGCGCGTTCATTCTTGGCCTGCTGGCCGCGGGATGCGCCAGTCAGCCGTCGTATTATTCGACGCAGCTTGACACCACCGGCGGGCTCGGTCCGGGCGACCCGATAACTCACGCGTCGGCAACCATAGGGCACGTGACGGGAGTCTCGCCGATAAGCAACGGCGATTCGGAGATCGCGTTTGAAGTCGATGGGTCTCACGCCGCCGAAATGCACTATGATTCTATAATGTCGCTGAACAGCCTCGACGCGACGCCGTCGCTCGACGTGATGAACGTGGATGCGATGAGCCATAGCGCACCGTCGGGCACGCGGCTGGATGGCGCGTCGAGCATGAACGAGACGCAACTGTTTATCATGGCGCGCGGGCCCGGGAGTTACGCTCAGGCGCTGGGACGGGTCGTAGGCGGATCGACGGCGCCGCCGCCTTCGCCTGCGGCCGTGCAGATGACGCAACTGCTGGCGCAAATTTCGCAACAGACACTGGCGGCCGCGGTTGCAATCTCGCCGCCGACCCGCGATCAGCTCGAGCAGGCCAAGCGCGAGGCGCTCGGCGTCGAAAGACAATTGATGCGCAACGGCAAGGCCGAGCAGGCCGAGCGGCTGCGCGCACAGATTGGCAGCATGATGGGTGGAATCACGGCGCCGGTAAACCCGACGGCGCTTCCGCCGACCTCGCCGAATCCGTAGCGCAAGATGGAAGGTCACTAAATTGGATCAGCATCGACTGACCGAATATCTCAAACAGCGGATGCCGCATGCGCGCGAGCATCGCGTGGTCGGCCTCAAACGACTTTCCGGCGGTTCGTCGCGCGAGACGTATGCCTTCGATCTGGAATGGAACGAAGGCGGCCAGACGCGCACGCGCGCAATGATCGGGCGGCGCGATCCGACCGGCGGGTTGCTCAAAACCGAGCGCGAGCGCGAGTTCAAAGTGATCGCCGCGATGCATCGCGCGGGCCTCAAGGTTCCCGAGCCCCTGTTCCTGGAGCTCGACGCCAGCGTGATGGACCGCCCGTTTTTCATCATGGATCGCGCGCAGGGGCGCACGGGCATGGGCGCGTTCCCAGCCGCAGAACCCGAATCGACGCGCGCTAAGGTCGCCGATGACTTCCTGAGCGAGCTGGCGCGATTGCAGTCGCTCGATTACCGCGAGTGTGGACTCGAGATTCTTGGCCCTCCGAAAAATCCCGAGGAGCCCGCCCGCGTTCAGGCGGCGCATTGGACCGAGGTGTATGAACGCGATCGGATGGGCGAACACTATCCGATTCTCAGCGCGGCGCTCGCATGGCTCAAAGCCAACCCGGTCGTGACCGACCGCGTGGTGATCGTTCACGGCGACTATCGCTCGGGAAACTATCTGTACGACGACAACGGAATCATCGCGATGCTCGATTGGGAGCTGGCGCATCTGGGCGACCCGATGGAGGATCTTGGATGGGCGTCGATGATGTTCTGGGGGCGCGACCAACTGGCCGGCGGTCTGATGGAACGCGAAGCCTTCTACCGCACATACGAACAGAAGACCGGCCATCGCGTCGATCGGAAGCGGCTGTTTTTCTACCAGGTGCTCGGCAACGCGAAGATGGCGGTGATTTGTCTGAGCGGAATCCGCGCTTTCATCGAAGGACAAACGTCCGACTCCGTGATGCCGTTTCTTGAACTGCTGCTGCCGCAGTTGTTTGAGGACCTGGCCAACCAGCTTCGATTGGTCTGAGGTGGTCAGATGCTTCGTCCAACGTTGAATGAAGTGATCAGCGGAATGCAGCGCACGATCATGGAGGCGCTGCTGCCTGAACTTACATCGCCCTATGCTCAGGGCCAGGCAATGTCGGCGATTCTGATTCTCGCGCACGCAGCCGCGGCGCTCGAGTCGGCGCCCGCATACGACGCGGCCGAGATAAAAGATCTGCGCGCCACATTTGCGGCGCTCAAGCGGTTGGGTGACAAGCATATCTCCAAAAAAAGCGGGCTTCGCGGCGCGCTCGCTGGCGCGATTCGCGCCAGCGCGAAAAATCCTCCCGATCGGCGTGCAATGGAAGCCGCGATGGCCGCATTTGCCACCGCCGTCGCTCTTGGCGACGCCGACGAGGACGTCGCTCGGCACGTCCGCGGGTACGTCCGGCGCAACCTCGAGCGCTCGCGCAATCTGCTCGGCAATTCGCTGCCACCCGCCTGATTCATCAGCAGCCCGGCAATTCCGGCCAGTGCTGGCATCCTGTCGCCATCTTATGCATTAAGACGGTACATCCAGCTATCACCCGTTATCCCTAACTTATCTACGCCAAGACCCTGTGCTCATCAAATAAATCGGAATAGATCAAGTAGGATGGATTGTATAAAGCCAACCTAAGCGTACGAAACAACACAATAGCTAATCGTGGAGAAAAACACTACTAATTGTATTGTGGCAAGCTTGCAAATTTGTGGCAGGTTTGCTACAAAAAACTAAGAACTGGGCGTAAACGTTGATGCAAGATTCGAATGCTCGTAGTTGCGGCAGAACAGAGAATGAAACCATGAGCGTCATCACTATTCTGACCCCTGGAGTGCCCGGTGGCCCATGCCGCGCGTCCTGCAATCATGACAAGTGCCACACGTTGCGAGCGATGTCGGAGGAGCGCTGCGTTCACTGCGGCGTCCGTTTTGGTTTCGGCGCCAAAATAACCGGCGAGCCTCCGATGCATCTCAGATGCGCGCAGACCATTGCCGCGCGAAGTGGCGCACCGGCAACGCATCCGATCAATGATCCCGCAGCAGGCCATCAGCCCGGGGGCCATCGCGGCGACAGGCGCTAGCGCCGTCTCGTTTGTATTTTTGATTTGACGCCGGCACGCCGATCGGGTGTGATCGGTGACTTGCGCTTGACACCTTTGTCTCGTGCGCGCTACCGCTGTCCGGCGCGATTCGTCGCTGCGATGGTGTGGCATCACGCCAAGTCGGGAACGATTGATCAGACCAGGGAGAAGTTCGGCTATCAGAACCCCGCGCACGATTTCATGAATATCTACCGTCGCCCCGCAGCGCAGCCGAGGATTGGATCATGAATGGAGCCGAGAGCCTGATTCGCACCGTGATCGCAGCAGGGGTCGAAGTCTGTTTTGCAAATCCAGGGACAACCGAAATGCCGCTGGTGGCGGCGCTCGACTCCGCCGACGGGCTGCGACCGATTCTCGGATTGTTCGAGGGTGTTTGCACCGGCGCCGCTGACGGCTACGGACGGATGGCGGAGAAGCCTGCCCTGACGCTGCTTCATCTTGGGCCCGGTTTCGCCAACGGCATCGCTAATCTCCACAACGCGCGGCGCGCGCGTTCGCCAATCGTGAATTTGATCGGCGACCACGCGACGTGGCACGTCGGCGCCGACGCACCGCTCACTTCCGACATCATCTCGCTCGCGACTCCCGTTTCGGGATGGGTACGAAGCGTCCGCAATTCAGCATCGCTGGCGGGCGCTACCGCGGATGCGATTGCGGCGGCCGGCCGCGCGCCGGGGCAAATCGCGACGATGATCATCCCGTCGGATTGCCAGTGGGGTCCCGCCGAGAGCCACGCTGCGCCAATCGAGCCGCCGGCGCCGCTGGCGGTGTCCTCCAATGCGGTCAAGCGGGCGGCCGAATCGATGCGCAAGGGCGATCGAGTCGCGGTTTTTCTCGGCGGCATGGCGCTTCGAGCACGCGGCCTGAAGGCGGCTGCGCGCATCGCCGCGAAATCGGGATGTCATCTGATCTGCGAAACTTTTCCCGCCCGGCTCGAACGCGGCGCTGGTACGCCGACGGTAGATCGCCTGCCCTACTTTCCTGAACAAGCGATCGAGATGCTGAAGCCGTTCGACTCGATTGTCATCGCCGGCGCGAAAAAGCCCGTCGCGTTTTTTGGCTATCCCGATTTCCCCAGCCAGCTGATCCCTGAAGGAATCCACACCGCGATTCTGGCCGAACCGATCGATGACGTCCCGGCCGCTCTGGAAGCGCTCGCAAGCGAAATCGGGACACCGGTTTCGACCGCGACGCCGGCGAGAATATCGCGCCCCGAACGTCCCGTCGGAAGACTCGACGCGATGAGCGCGGGCGCCGCGATTGCGGCGGTGATGCCCGAGGGTGCGATCGTGATGGACGAAGCTGCCACCACCGGCCTGCCGTTCCTGGCCGCGTCCGTGGCTGCGCCGCCGCATACATATCTTTCGCTCACGGGCGGCGCGATCGGGCAAGGATTGCCGTGCGCAACCGGCGCAGCCGTCGCGTGTCCCGATCGGCGGGTGATCGCGTTTCAGGCCGATGGCAGCGCTATGTACACGCTGCAGGCGCTGTGGACCCAGGCCCGCGAATCACTCAACGTCACGACGGTGCTGTGCAACAACCGCAGCTACCGAATTCTGCAGGTTGAACTTGCGCGCGCGGGCGTGACCGAACCCGGCCGCAAGGCGCGCTCGCTCACCGACCTTTCCAATCCCGATATCGACTGGACCAGTCTGGCGCGGGGGATGGGTGTGGCGGCCGTGCGCGTCGAGACGGCGGAGGCGCTCACGTGTGAACTGGAACGCTCGCTTGCGACGCCGGGTCCGACTCTGATCGAGATGATTCTCTAGACCAGCGCCCTACTCCTCACTCGCGTCCAATAGTTCGAGAGCCGTTTGCAGGTCGGCAATCGTCGCAATCTGGCGATGATGCTCGAGACGACTGCCGACGCCGATAAAATGCATGCCCGCGCTCTCGGCCGCCTCGCGATCTATCCTGCTGTCGCCCACGTACACGGCCCGCGTCGCGTTGACACCCGCGCGTTGCAGGCACAGGCGCAGGATGTCGGGCGCAGGCTTGGGACGAACCTTGTCGAGTGCGCTGGCGACCGCGTCGAATACGCCGCCAAGACCAAGATGCTCGACCAACGCGGGCACCGTCGCCGATCGATTGGTTGCCAGCCCGAGCTTGTAGCGCCGCTTGAGGTCGAGCATGAACGGGCGCAACTCAATCGGTGGCCGCAACATCTTGAAAAACGGGGTCTGATCCATGTTGCGGGTCAAATCGTGCATCCTGCCGAGCTTGGCCGCGTCGCCACGCGCGCGCACCGCAAACACCTCGCTCGCGGCGAACGAAATCGCCGCGATTTCCTCGTCGCGGTCCAGTGGTGGTTCGCCGATCCTCGCGAAAATCCAGTTGTAGTAGGCAACGTTCGATTCTTCGGAATCGAACAGAACGCCGTCGGCGTCGAACATCACCAATTCAATCATGTTAAACGAATATTGTGCGCGGCTGCCGCCCGCGGCGCCAGACCGCCAAGCGCGCGAGTGACAGTCAGCGCACGCCGCGCTTGCGATCGGCCCGCTCGCCCCGCCGCGCGTGCGCCGGCGCCGGTCGACGCGGAATCGCTACGACCTCGCGCGCCGCGAGATGCTCCCCGCAATGAGAACAGACCATATCCGGCGCCATCTTCGCGCCGCAGACGCGGTGTATCAGCGTCATCGGCGGCCCTGATTCGTCGCTGAGCCACGTGTCGCCCCATCGCATCATTGCGATCAACACGGGATAGAGTTCGAGTCCTTTCCTGGTCAGCCGATACTCGACGCGGCCGTTGTCGCCCTCGCTGCGCGCGCGATCGAGGATTCCGTCTCGCACCAGGTCGCGCAGCCTCGAGCTCAGGATGTTGCGCGCGATTCCGGTCCCCTGCTGAAACTCGTCAAACCGGTGGCGTCCGAGAAACGCCTCGCGCAGTATCAGCATCGTCCACCGCTCGCCGACCACCGCCAGCGTTCGCGCCACCGAGCAGTTCATCTCCTTGACCGAATCCCATCGCATGGGCGTCTTGTCGCTCCCCTCCTCGAATTTCGCGTGCCGCGACGTTCCCCAACTTCGCTGCTTGGCGAGGTTATCGTTGCACTTTGAAACTTACTTTGCCACCGGCCGGCAGCGCATTTGCCGATTCCGATCCGGCGCTTGCCCGTGTGTTCAGGAAGCAATGGATCGCGACCGGCGCAAGAATTGTTCGCGTTGACATCCGGTAGATAGCGCGATAGCTGGAAATTGAAGCGCGACGCCGCCGGGCGGCAATCGCGTCCCGATCGGTGAAAGCAATGGCGCCTGCGAACGCCGGTGGTTCAAGTTCTGAGTTCAACTATGGATGCCACGCGTAACAACGTTACGCAAAACTTCCTGCGCTGATGGGCGGGCGCGCAGCGATGGATTTCGCCGAACTCGCCGCGCTCGCCTCAGGTCACGCCGAAGCGCGCGCCATCCAGACCGCGCTCAAGCTGGGAATTTTCGACCTCCTCGAGTCCGCCCCGCTCGACGACGCCGCTCTCGCCGCCGCCATCTCCTCCGATCGCCGCGCGACGGCTCTGATAGCCAACGCGATGGTGGCGCTCAGCTTGCTCGCCAAACGCGCCAATCGCTACGCGCTCACCGATACGTCGCGGCGCTACCTGCTCCGCTCGTCCGCCGAATACCTTGGCGGCTTGATTCTGTTCGACGAAGCGATCTTTGAAATCTGGACGCAGCTCGAACAAACAATTCGCACCGGCGTTCCCGCGCGCCCGACTGACATGTTTCAAAGCCGTCCCGAGGAGACCGAACGATTCATCCGCGCCATGGATAGCCTCACTCGCGCCCGCGGCGATCCGACTTACGTCGCCGATCGGCTCGATCTCAGCCGCGTCTCGATGATCGCCGACATCGGCGGCGGGCCGGGAACGTACGCGGCGGCGATGCTCCGACGATGGCCCCATCTGCGCGCTGCGATTTACGATCTGCCTGCCACTCTCGAAGTTGCGCGCACAATCCTCGCCGAGCGCGAGCCCGCGGCGTTGGCGCGAATAGATTTGGTCCGCGTCGATTACCTGTATGATGAAATTCCGGGCCCATGCGGAGCCCTGTTCATGTCGAATATAATTCACAACGAAGATGAAACGGCCAACGCTCAACTCTTCCGCAAGTGCTTTCGCGCGCTCGAATCGGGCGGCATGATGATCATCAAGGATCACATCATGAATGCCGACCTCACCGAGCCGAGGCCGGGCGCGATTTTCGCCCTCTACCTGCTGCTGGCCACGCGCGGGCGCGTTTATTCATTTGACGAAGTCTCCCGATGGCTCGGCAACGCCGGCTTCGTCGATATCAGCCACGAGACGCTGCCAAGCCCTCCGTTCACCTCCTCGATGGTGATCGCGCGCAGGCCGTGAACCCATGAAAAAGTGAAAAGTGAAAAAGTGAGCAATTTCGTCGCGCGCAGCATCGCGTCCATAGCGATCGTAATCGCGCTCGCGGCCGCGTGCTCTGGATGCGCGGCGGGCGCTATGGGCGCGGTCAGCACCGTTGTCCCGATGGTCGCCGCCGGCAGTGCCCAGGTCATCGGCTCCCAGGTTGCGATGAGACAGGCCGGCGGCACCGGAGCTTCCAAGGAAGACAACGCCGACCAATGCGATCAACTGCTGCGCGTTCCGCCCGGCGTCGAGGAAGTCCGCAAGACCAAAGACGGGTTGATCGAGTCTCGCCAGTGGAAGATTTCTGAAAACTCCGGCGGTACGGCCTGGATGTTCGTTCGCACCAAAGAAGCGCCCAAGGACGGCTGGCAGCCCAAGCCCGGCATCGCCAAGCTGCTCTTCAATCCGCCGCTCTATCAAATGCTCGAGCCCGCCAAGCCGGAGTATCTCGCCTACGCTCCCGCCGACGTGGTTAACGTTTCCGACAGCGAGCAGTTTGACTCGATGACCGGGGCGTTCGGCTCCGGCGTCGGAACGTTCAAGTGGCATGGTCGTCCCTACAGTTACGTGCTGGTCAAGGAACTCCCCTGCTTCAAACCAGCCCCGGAGAAGTGAATTCGATTTCATTCCATCCGTCGCGCCTGATGCGATCCCGCCTGCCGGCGATCGCCGCCGTTGCCCTGTTATCGCTGGCGCTGTTTGCCGCGAGGTCGTACTCTCTGGACATGAACGCTGTCCCCGGCGATTCGCATCCGCGTCTCCAACCTGCGTCGTGGCCCGACGACTCGCTCACGATCGCAAATCTTGGCCACGCCACCCTGCTCATGAATTTTTTCGGCACGCGCGTGCTCTCTGACCCGACCCTGTTCTCGCGCGTCGGCATGTCGATCGACTCGATCCTCACGATCGGACCAAAACGATTCGTCGATCCGCCGCTGACTCCAGCGCAATTGCAGCACATCGACGTCATTCTGATCACGCACGCACACATGGATCATCTCGACCTGCCGTCGCTCGAGGCCCTGCCCAGGAACGCGGTCGTAGTCGCGTGCGAGAAGTGCGCGACGCTCATCGCGCCGCTCGGCTTCAAGGATATCCGCGAACTCAAGTGGGGCGAGACGACCATTGTGAAAGGACTCACCATCCGCGCGATGGGCGCGCGGCACTGGGGTCGGCGATGGCCTCCGTTCGGCGAAGGCTACGGCTTCAACAGTTACGTGCTGGAAAAAAACGGCCGCCGGATGCTGCTCGCCTGCGACAGCGCCAACACCGATCTCTTCGCGAGCCTCGCATCGATGCCGCTCGACGTGGCGGCATTTTCGATCGGCGCCTACGACCCGTGGATCTTAAATCATGCAAATCCCGAACAGGTCTGGGCGATGTTCCAGCAGACGCGCGCCCGCTACCTCATTCCCATTCACTGGGGCACGTTCAGGCTGTCGAAGGAGCCGATGCAAGAACCGCTGCAACGCCTAATCGCCGCCGCCGGCGATCAGCAGGATCGAATTGTGATACGTCAAATCGGCGCAACCTGGACTATGCCCGCGCCGATCGAGATGCATCGGGCCGCCGGCCGCTAGGACTCTCGACCCTCTACGCGCTGGCGCCGAGCCGCTTCCTGGCTATCTCGATATATTCCGCGTCGCGCTCGATTCCCACCCAGCGCCTGCCCAGTTGAGTCGCGGCCGCCGCCGTCGTACCGGTGCCGAGAAAGCAATCGAGAATCACGTCTTCGGGCTTCGTCCACAGCGTCACGATCCGTTCGAGCAGTTGCACCGGTTTCTGCGAGGGATGACTGCCAAGCCGGCGCTCCGAACGCGGCGTGCATGGAATCTGCCACAGGTTGCGCAATTGTTTGCCGCCCCCGATTTCTTTCGATCTCGGGTAATCGAACGTCCACTTGGCCGCGCGCTCGGGCGTATTGTTGCACGCCCAGATAATGTACTCGGTGCTCTCGGTCGGCAGCCGCCCCGTGATATTGGGTTGCGCGTTGGGTTTGAACCACGTGATCTGCTGCAGGATGCGCCGGCCCAGCACGTGCTCCAGCACGAATCCGATCACGTAGATATTGTGGAAGCTGCCGAAGACCAGGATGTTGCCGTTCGGGCGCACCACCCGGCACACTTGCAAAAGCCACCGCCGCGTGAATTCGAAGTAGTCGTCGTTGCTGAACCGATCCCACCCTTCATCCATCGTGACATGCGAGCTGAATGCCCACTTGAGCCCTTTGCGCCGGCTCATGTTGTACGGCGGATCCGTGATGCACGCGTCGAAGGACGCGTCGGGCCACGTGCGCATCACCTCGACGCAATCGCCTGGGTAAATCGTGCCCAGCCGCGCAGTCTCCGCCGCGCCGGCGTCCGCCCGCTCTTCGCTTGACGGACCCAACCGCTGGCGCACGCGGCGTTCAGACACGCTTGCGCTTCTTGGCAAGATAATCGACCAGCATGTATTCGCCGAGACGGTCGGGACGGGTGAACAGCGCGCGGCCTCGATTGATCTGCGTCATCTTGTCCACGAACGCGCGCAGGCTCGGCGAATCGTCCAGCATGAACGTGTTGATCGTGATTCCCTGGCGCGTGATCCGCTCGACTTCCTTCAGCGTCTCCTGCGCGGCTCGCATGCTGATGCCGCCGAACGACAGCGGCCACTCGCAGTACAGTCGTTTGTTCAGGAAGTACGCGGTCGGCTGTCCGTCGGTGATCACGATGATGTGCTGATTGCGTGACGGATGGCGCCCCAGCAAATCCGAAGCAAGCCGCAACCCGTCCTGCAGGTTGGTGAACGGATCGCCCATGTTCCACGACGCTTCGGCCAGGTCCTTGAGCTTCAACTCGACCGCGCGCGTATAAAAACCGACGATCGCAAAAAAGTCGCGCGGGAACTTCGACCGAATCAGCGTCTCCATCGCCATCGCGACTTTCTTCGCCGCCGCAAATCGCCCTTCCCAGCTCATCGACCACGACATGTCCAGGCACAGCACCGTCGACGACGAACTGGCGTAATCGTTTTCGTAAATCTCGAAATCTTCCGGCCGCAGCTCCAGCGGAACGCCCGCCTTGCGCGCCAGCGCATGCTTCAGCGTCGCGACCAGGTTCAGATTCAGCGGATCGCCAAACGCGTACGGCTTGGTCTGCTCCGGACGCATCTCCGTGACGCCGCGATGGTCCGTCTGGTGGCCGCCCGAGCGGTCCTTCAACAGGTTCTGGTAAATGTCGCGCAGCGCCAGTTGCCCGATTCGCCGCACGCCCCTGGGCGAGAGCTGGAAATGATCGCCCTTCGGCGCCATGTAGCCCGACTGCGTCAGCAGCACCATCACCTGCCGGAGATTTTGAAAATCTTTGCCCGCCTGCTGGCCCAATATCTGCTGCAGGTCTTCCATCGAGATCGTGTCGAAGTTGCCCGACATCAGGTCCTGTTCGAGCTGGCGCATCCGCTCCATTTCGCGCATCAACTGAAGCGCGTCGTCGTAGCCGAGACTCTTCGGACCGTGGAACATGTGCTGATTGCGATCGCGGAAATTCTCGAGGTCGCGAATATTTTCGTATTCCTCGAGCAGCTTGTCGAAGTCCGCCTTGGCCTGCGCGTCCTCGAATTCGTGGCTCTCCAGCTTGCGCATCGCCTCCGACAGCCGCCGCGGCATGCGTGACAACTCGCGCTGTTTTTCCTCGACGCCGGGCTTTTGCCCTTTGAGCGATTCCAGCTTGGCCCGCTCGCGATTCAAAATGTCCTCGAGCTTCTGCTCCATCTCGGAGAGCGCGTTCTTCAGGTTGAAGTCGCGATAGCGCTGGCGCATCTCCTGCCGCAGTTGCTCGACAAACTCCTCCAGGCCCATCACCCGCACGCCGTCAAAGTCCATCCCCTGCCGCATCATCCAGTCCATCGCCTGGCGCACGTCGTCGGTGTACGACAGATACTCCGCCAGCTTCTCGAACACCTTGTCGGCGTCGAGCTTGAGCCGCTGCGTCCCGTCCCACTGCGTGTAGCGGGTGGTGACTGAGCTCGATTCCCGGCGCGTCATGCGTGATAGGCGAAGCGCCCGCCCTGGCGATCCTTGTTGAGCTTCTGATGCAGATGCAGGCCCTCGAAAATAAACTCGCTCGCCGCCGCCATCAGCCCCGGCGTCTCGAACGGTCCCAGCAGCGCGATCACTTCGCGCAGTCCCGTCACCTCGCGCAGCGGTTCCATGTATTCCGACGACGGCGCGCTGTCCGAAACCTCGACCCCCCAGCCCTGCTCGAAGTAGCTCGAGACCTTCTTCAAATCGTCGAGCTTCAAATAGCGATCGAAAACCTTCAGCACCGCGCGGTTGATCAGCCGCTCGATCAAATCGTCTTCTTTCTTGTCTTCGCCGACGTACTCGAGCTCGATCTTTCCGGCCGTCGACGCGTACAGCGAATGCAAATCCGAAATCCGCGGCACGATCTCGTTCTCCGCGTTTCGCACCGCGCGCTTCTCCGCGTTGGAAATTGCCGATTCGAAATTGTTGATCGTAACCCGCACCGAGACCCCCGACGATTGGTTGATCTCGTTCGACGCCCTCGCCTCAAACGTAATCTGCGCCAGGATGTCCTTCATGAACTGCGCAATCCGCACGTCCATGCCCGTGCGCGGCAGATGCGCCGCTTCCTGCTCCATGATCGCAATCTCGTGCTCGATCGTCTTGGGGTAATGGGTGCGAATCTGGACGTCGAAACGATCCTTGAGCGGCGTGATAATTCGCCCGCGCGACGTGTAGTCCTCCGGATTCGCGCTCGCCACGAACACCACGTCGACCGCCAGCCGAATCTTGTAGCCCTTGATCTGGACGTCCTTCTCTTCCATCAGGTTGAACAGTCCGACTTGCACTTTCTCAGTCAGGTCGGGCAGCTCGTTGATGGCGAAGATGCCGCGATTGGTGCGCGGGATCAGTCCGTAATGGATCGTTTCCTCGTCGGCCAGGTAGCGCCCCTCGGCCACTTTGATCGGATCGATCTCTCCGATTAAGTCCGCCACCGAAACGTCGGGGGTCGCGAGCTTTTCCGCGTATCGGCTGTCGCGCCCGATCCATTTGATCTCGAGCGCGTCGCCTTTTTCTTCCTTCAGCTTCACGCATCGGCGGCATATCGGCGAATACGGATCGTCGCTGATTTCGCATCCCGCGATCGCCGGCACATATTCGTCCAGCAATCCGACCAGCGATCTTATTATTCGCGACTTCGCCTGCCCGCGCTCGCCGAGAAAAATCATGTGATGTCCCGCGAGCACGCCGTTCTCGATCTCCGGAATTACCGTCTCTTCATAACCCACAATCCCCGGCAGGATTTGCTCCTTGCAGCGCAGCCGCTCGAGCAAATTCTTGCGCATCTCCATCCGCACCGCGGTGGTCTGGTAGCCCGCGCTCTTGAGTTCGCCCAGCGTCCGGATTTTCAGCAGTCCTTCATTCATCGCGAATCCCGCAGGTTGATTTGTGGAGCTTAGGATAATTCAGCGCCGAGATTTTTGAAAATCGGGCGCAATTGTCCATAACTGTCTTCCAAACTTTGTGACAGCACGCGGGTTGACGCAAGCACCGGCATAAAATTGTTGTCGCCGGCCCAGCGCGGCACGATATGCCAATGCATGTGCTCGGCGAATCCCGCCCCCGCGGCGAGGCCCAGGTTGGCGCCGACGTTGAACGCCGCCGGATGCAGACTCGCGCGCATCGCCTTTATCGACGCGGCAACCGCGTCGCCGAGCGCCGCTCGATCCGCTCGCGCCAGCAACTCCGGCGACGCGACATGGCTTCGCGGCGCCACCATGATATGTCCGTTGTTGTAGGGATATTTGTTGAGCATCACGAGCACGTCGCGATTCTCGAACAGAACCAGGCGTTCCCGTCGCTCAGCCTCGGACAGCCTGCCGAAACAGAAGATGCACGCCTGGTGGTCGGAGCGGACGCTGCGCAGGTACCCGTACCGCCACGGCGCCCACAGCCGCAGACCTGCCGCGGAAGGCTGCGCCGCGCCGCGCCGCTTAACGACCCGCTTCTTCGGCGCCATTAACTTCGATTCGGAGTTCCTTGCCGGCCCGGAAGAACGGAATCTGCTTGGCGTCGACTCTGACCAACTGTCCGGTCTTGGGATTGCGGCCTTGCCGCGCGCGACGCTGCTTCACCGCGAAACTGCCGAAGCCGCGGATTTCGATCCGCTCGCCGCGCGTCAGCGAGTTGGCCATCGCGTCGAACATCGCATTCACGATCGTCTCCGACTCGCGATGGGTAAACTTCTGCCGGCGCGCCAGTAGTTCCTGGATGATTTCCCGCTTGGTCATCGATCTCGCCGCCATCCGCGCCCCGCTTTGATCGAAGCGGCTGCCCGCCTAGCTGGTTTTGCCGCCGCGCGCCGCGCGCCGTTCGCCGTCGTCGCGATCGAGCTTGAGCTCTTCGTTCAGGATATCTTCCATCGAGAACCGCGCCGCCTCATGCTCGCGCTTGAGGTAGGCCTGCATTTCCTCGCGCTCTTCGTGCTGCTTGAGCGCCTTGATCGACAGCCCTATTCGGCGCTCCTTCGGGTCCAGTTGCACCACCAGCGCCTCCAGCTCGTCATCGACCTTGTACAGCGACGACGGCTTGTCCACCCGCTCGTTGCTGAGCTGCGAGATATGGATCAGCCCCTCGATTCCTTCCTCGATCTCCACGAACACGCCGAAGTCCGCCACCGAACTGACCTTGCCATGAATTCGCGTGTTCAGCGGGTAACGCTCCGCCACCGTATCCCACGGGTCGGTCGAGAGCTGCTTGACGCCCAGGCTCACGCGCTCGTTCTCGACGTCGATCCCGAGCACCGTCGCCACCAGCTCGTCGCCCTTCTTGCACACTTCGCTCGGATGCCGAATCTTCTTGGTCCACGACAAGTCCGAAATGTGCACCAGCCCGTCGATCCCGGGCTCGATCTCGACGAACACGCCAAAGTCCGTGATCGACTTGACCTTGCCCTTGACCTGGCTGCCGACCGGATGCTTCTGCCCGAGTTCTTCCCACGGATTCGCCTCGGTCTGCTTGAGTCCGAGCGAAATTCTGCGATTCGCCTCGTCAACCCCGAGCACCTGCACTTCCACCAGGTCGCCGGAATTCACGACCTTCGAGGGATGGACCGCGCGCTTGCTCCAGCTCATCTCCGAGACGTGGATCAGACCCTCGACGCCCTTTTCGATCTCCACGAACGCGCCGTAGTCGGTCACGCTGACGACCTTGCCCTTGATTCGCGTGCCCGGCGGATACGCTTCCGCCACCTTGGTCCACGGGTCGGGCATGATCTGTTTCATTCCCAGCGACACGCGCTCGCGCTCGGCGTCGTATTTCAGCACGACGACCTTGACCTTGTCCCCGACCTTCAGCACTTCCGACGGATGCTGCAATCGGCCCCATGCCATGTCCGTGATATGCAGCAGCCCGTCGATTCCGCCGAGATCGATGAACGCGCCGTAGTCGGTAATATTCTTCACCGTGCCTTCGAGGATCACGCCCTCTTCGAGCACCTTGAGCGTCTGTTCCTTGAGCGATGCGCGCTCGCGCTCGAGCACGCTGCGCCGCGAGACCACCACGTTGCCGCGCGCGCGATTGAACTTCAGGATTCGGAAGCGCCCGCGCTGTCCCACGTATCTGTCCAGATTGCGCGCCGGACGAATATCGACATGCGATCCCGGCAGGAACGCCGGCACCCCGATATCGACTTTCAGTCCGCCTTTGACTTTGCCGAGCACCACGCCCTCGACCGGCGTCTCCGACTGAAACGCCTTGTCCAGTTCGCGCCAGACTTTGAACTTCTCGGCCTTTGCGTGCGAAAGCATCACCGTGCCGTTATCGGTCTCGGTGCCTTCGAAATACACGTCAACCTCCTCGCCCTCCCTGACCGTCGGATGGCCTTCATGGTCAAGGAATTCGGCGAGGGGGACCTGCCCTTCGCACTTGTAGTTGATGTCGATGATGACGCTGTCGCGCGTGATCAGAAGCACTCTTCCAACCAGCACATCGCCGGGACGGGGAGCCTTCAAACTCTCTTCCATCAACGACTCAAAGTCATTTTCTCCTCCGCTCATCTGTTCAGGCAACGCTTTCTCCATTTAGTGGGACCTTCCGGGACTTCGGGGCTGTGCAATCCTTACAACCGGGCTAGGCTCGTTTCAAGTCCTTGGCGGCTTTGCTTCGAGCGTTAATCTGCGCTTTCATCGCCGCGACCACCGCGTCGATTGAAAGGTTCGTTGAATCAATCTCCATCGCATCGTCCGCGCGCCTAAGCGGGGCCAGCTCGCGCCCGCGGTCGCGGCGGTCGCGCTCGATCAGCTGCTCGAGCACTTCATGCTCCCCGATCGACGCGCCCTTGTGCTTGAGCTCTTCAAATCTGCGACGCGCCCGCGTCTTCACGTCCGCATCGAGAAAGAACTTGAACTCGGCGTCGGGAAAAATCGCCGTGCCGATATCGCGTCCTTCCATCACCACTGCGCCGTCCGCACCCGCCGCGCGCTGCAGCTCGCGCATCCGCGCGCGCACCGCGCCCAGCGCCGAGAACCGCGACGCGAGGTCGCCGATTTCCGGCTCGCCCACCGAGGCGCTCACGTCCCGATCGTTGAGGATTATCTTCTCGCCATCGAACTTGATCTTTATCACCGCCAGCACCGGCCCAAGCCGCGCTTCGACGTTTGTGTCGTCCGGCGAAACGCCCGCCGCGCGCGCCGCTAAAGCGACCGCCCGATACATCGCGCCCGTGTTCAGGTACGCGAACCCAAGCGCGCGCGCAAGCGCGCGCGCCGCCACGGATTTTCCCGCTCCGACCGGCCCGTCGATCGCAACTATTGGCCGCTTTGGATTCACCTGATAGCTTCCCGCATCGCCCTGCCGCGATTGAAAATCTTCTCGACTCCTGCCATGTCGCCGGCCGCGACCAGCCGCTCGAACTCCGCGAACGTCCCGCCGTAAAGTTTCAGCGCCGACGCAATCGCCTCGCGATTCGTCACAAAAATGTCGCGCCACACTTCCCACGATGACGCCGCCAGCCTCGTCGTATCGCGCAGTCCCCCCGCGCCGTATTCCGCCGCCAGCTTGTCCCCGACCTTCTCGCCCGCCAGCACCGCCGCCAGCACGCTCGATACTATCTGCGGCAGATGACTCGAGCGCGCCAGGATTTCGTCGTGCGTCGCGGCGTCCATCATCTCGACGCACGCGCCGGTCTCGTCCCATAGCTGCTCGATTTTGTCGATCGCCGCGGGCGTGCTTTTCGCCGACGGCGTGATTATCACCCGCCGGTCCCTGAACAGCGCCGGATCCGCCGCCGCCGCGCCGGTGGTTTCCTTGCCGGCCACCGGATGCGCCGCGACCAGCGATCTCTTTCCCGTGATCAGCGGCTCCAGCTCGCGCACCACGTATCCCTTCACGCTGCCGACGTCGGTCACCACCGCATCCGGCGCCGTGTGTTCGATCATTTTTTCCAGCGTCGCTCGCATCGTCAGTATCGGCACCGCCAGCACGATCAGGTCCGCACCGCGCGCCGCCTCGACCGGGTCGCGGGTCGCCGCGTCGATCATCCCGCGCTCGACCGCGACGTCCAGGTTCGCCTGCGACCGTCCCAGCCCGACCACTTTGCCCACCAGGCCCGCGTGCCGCGCAATCGACGCGAGCGAGCCTCCAATCAGGCCCACTCCGCACACGGTCATTTGCCGAAATAGCTGCGCCATCACACTTGGATTCCGCCGCCCGGCGGCGCCGTCTTCGACATTTTGAGCCGGCTCAATTGCACCAGCAGGTTGCCGCTCGCGATCATCATAAGTGCGAGCACGGGGAAGATTACGTAATTCATGTTGAGATTCGCGCCGCGAGCGTCGGCGACGATCACGCCGAAGGCTCCCGCCACGACGATCACATACGCGAGCCTGAACCACGATAGCGCACTCATCACTCGCCCCTCGAATTGCTCGGGCCGGATAACGGCCGTCATTCCGATTAGCGCGTACCCTGCCAGCCCAATCACGGGCATCAGCAACAGCCCGGTGAATTTCGACCCGTAGCCGTCGATCTGCACCGCGATATTCCAGTGGATCGGAATCTGCGCCGGCGCCGTCGGCCACGCCCATATCGCGACCACGAACATCGCAGCGATCACCGCTCGCGCCAGCCATTGTGCGTTTCGATTCTTCACGCCTACCGGCCCATCACTTCGCCGAGCGCCGCGACCAGCCGCCGATTCTCCTCCGGCAGCCCAACGCTGATTCGCACGTGGCGCGGATACCCGTAACCATTCATCGCGCGCACGATCACGCCCTTGCGCAGCAGCTTTTCGTAAACTGCGCGCCCGTCTCCCACCTCGACCAGGAAGAAATTCGCGTGACTCGGCACGAACGGCGCCTTGAGCCGCCGGAACTCGCCCTCCAGGTAATCCATCCCCTCGGCGTTGACTTGCAGCGTTCTGGCGATATGCCCCCGGTCGTCCATCCCCGCGATCGCCGCCACCTGCGCAAGCGACGTCACGTTGAACGGCTGGCGCACGTTATGCAACATCTGGATCATGTCCGGCCGCGCCACCGCGTATCCGACCCGGATTCCCGCCAGCCCGAAAATTTTCGAGAACGTCCTGAGCGTGATTATCAGCCGCCGATCGTCGTGGTCCTCCATCGAGTCGGGATAATTCGGATCGCGCACGAATTCGAAGTACGCCTCGTCGGCGACGATCACCACGTTCTCCGGCACCTGCGCCAAAAACCGCTTCCATTCGGCGCGCCGGTAAATCGTGCCGGTCGGATTGTTCGGATTGCCGAGAAAAACTATTCGCGTGTTGCCGTCGATCGCCGCCGCCATCGCCTCGAGGTCGTGCGAGAATCCGTCAAGGGTCTTGGCCACGCGATGCTCCCCGCCGGCGGCCGCCGTCGCCAGCGGATAAATCGCGAACGAATGCTCCGAGTAAACCGCGTTCAGTCCCGGCCGCAGATAAAGAAACGCCAGCAGGTTGAGCACCTCGACCGATCCCGACGCCGCGAAGACCCGCTCCACTCCAATCTTGTGATGCGCCCCGATTTTGCGCCGCAGCTCGTAGCTCGCGCCGTCGGGATAGCGATTGAGCTCCGGCAGCGCCGCCTTGATCGCCTCTATCGCGCGCGGCGACGGCCCCAGCGGATTCTCGTTCGACGCCAGCTTTACCGGATCGTCAATTCCGAGTTCGCGTTGCAACTCCTCGATCGGTTTGCCCCCCTCGTAAGGAGCAAGCGCGGCGACCGATGGGAGTACGAGATCTTGAGCTTTGATCAAAGAGATGAACGGCGATTGAAAAGTGAAAAAGAGAAAACGCTTTTCCGGCTGCCCGGCTCAGGCAGCGGCCGACCTTCCTTCAGGATACGATCCCAGGACCTTTAAGAATAGGGCCTTGCGCTCCAGCGACTTGAGCGCGCGGGCGAGCTTGGGGTCGTCACGATGCCCCATAACGTCAACAAAGAACAGGTACTCCCACGGCCGCGCCCGGATCGGACGCGACTCGATCTTCGATATATTGATCGCGTTGCGCGCAAACAGGTTCAGCGCCTGGTTCAGCGTGCCCACCCGGTCCGCAACCGCGAACAGCAGCGTCGTCTTGTCCTTGCCCGACCGCTCGACCGGCCGCGTCCCCATCACGATGAATCGCGTCATGTTGGTCGCAAGGTCCTGCACATTCGACGCGATCGCCTTGAGCCCATACGCCTCGCCCGCCGCCGCCGACGCGATCGCCGCGAGCGACCCGTCAGCCGCCGCGCGCTGGGCCGCCAGCCCGTTCGACGCGACCGCCTCTATTTCTGTCCGCGGAAAGTTCGCCCCGAGATAACCGCGGCACTGCGCCAGCAACTGCTGATGCGCAACGATCCTGGTTACTTCTTCGCGCTTGCCGCTGAGCGACATTATTGAGGGCCGCACCGGCAGCAGGATTTCGCCGATTATCACCAGCGCCGTGTCGATCAGCAGATCGAGCGTCAGCGTCACCGATCCTTCGGTCGAGTTCTCCACCGGCACCACGCCGAAATCCGCGCGTCCGTTCTCGATCGCCTGGAACACCGCCGCGAACGACTCCAGCGGCATTGGCACCACGCTCGACCCAAACCGCATCCGCTCCGCATCATGCGAGTAGGTATGCTCCGGGCCCAGAAACGCCACCCGCGGCTCGTGCTCGAGCGCGCGGCAGGCCGAAATTATCTCGACATAAATTCGCTTGACCTGCTCGTTGCTGAGCGGCCCCTGGTTTTCGGCGATCATCTTTTCGATAATCGCGCGCTCGCGCACCGGCTGATAAACCACGCCGCCGTTGGTGTGTTTGAGCCGCCCGATCTCCATCGCGAGGTTTGCCCGCAACGACACCAGCCGCAGGATCTTGAGGTTTATCTCGTCCATCCGCGCGCGCAGAGTCTCTATCGACGGCGGCTCCGCGGCGGCGCCAGCCGCGGCCCGCTTCCTGGCTATTCGTGACGACATCGAATCAGAATGGCTACCCTACTGCCCGCCCCTTTTCAACGCGCAGGGGTGACCCCTGCACCCAGTGTTAAGGCCGCGCTCCGTTGTCGCGCGCAGCCCCGCTAACGTCTTAGTACTGGCCTCCCGTGCCAACGGCTGCCTTGACTTGTAGTTTACGGTTGCAGACCATCTACCATCAGTGCGACTCTGAATCCGGGTTCATACTAGGATTTCCTGTCAACGCCGTCATGAAACGTGATTCCCCAGCTCTTCTCCTGATTCTTGCGATGATGCTGGGCGCCGGATGCAACGGCAGCGGAGAATCACAGCCGGCACCGGGGATCGTTCACTTTGTCCCCAATTCGCATGCGTTCTGGAGCGACCCCTCCAACTGGACGACCAGCTTCGGCCCCGCCTACGCCGACATCACTCTGGCGTCGAGCAATTTTGTGCCGTGCAGAGGGGGACCCTTCGCGCTCTGCTATTACTCGGGACCGAGCTCCGGCGCTGAAGATCTGTCCTGCACATTGACCGCCGACGGCAACTACGCCAACTGCCAATGCTTCGACATTCCGTACGGCGTGTACTTCGTGGATATCAACGCGATCCTGAACCACGCGGTACACGAAGAAACCGTCGCTCAATGCGGCGCCGACGGCAGCCTCTGCGCGACGCTCAACTCGGCCCCGGTATGCGCGAACGTCAATCGGGGGAATTTGATTCCCGGGTCGAGCGTATACTCCACCTTCAGCTTCGATTGCATCCAGGAGAACGGAATCGGCCAGACCAATTGCTCGAATGCGCCGTACGCCGGATGTATGACGGCGCCATGTTTCAAAACTGCCCAGGCCGGGATCGTCAAATGCTCTTGTCCGGTCTTCAACGGTCCTTATCAGGTCGGCCAGAACGACCAGGCATGCACGCTCGGCGATGACCTCGTATGGTCGGCCGCTTACGCGCCCGCCGCGACGCCAACGGCCACGCCCGCCGCGCCCGCCCTCTCCGCGGATGCGCGCGATGCTGCTCCTGCCGCCGTTCCCAGTCCTGGCTCATGCCTGCCGGACGCGCCGGGCGGACTCGGATGCCCGCTGTATGTGCCCGGCACCACGGTACTGCCGCCCGACAGCGGCGTTGACTGCGCCAAGGTCTGCCAGGAGTACCACAGTTGCCCGCAACCGAAAGGAGCTCAGGCGGGTTTCACCTGCGACGCCACGCTCTGCACTGACGAATGCAACGACAGGGACTTGGTGAGCACCGCATGCTCGGGGCTGGCGGGATGCGACATTTCGGAAATAGTCAAAGCCGAAACTGCCGCTCAATGTAGTTGCTGCGCGAGCCAGCTATGCCAATGCGACCCGAGCGCGAAAACCAATAAGGCGATCTTTGCACTGGACCAACAGCAGCGCGACCGTGGCATCACACCGCAATGCGACATCAACGGAACCCTCTGCGGCTCCCAGTGATTCGCGGCGTCTCGATTACTAACATCTCGATTGTCCCCATTCCCCATGCAGAGCGCATGCGGTCCCGTCTGAGCGCGTTGCTTCACCGCGCGATATGACGGATTCTAATAGGTGCTGCCCAGGTGTATTAGCCAGAACACCTTGACGACAGAAAAGGAGGAAAAAGGCGATGAATTCGCGCAACCTGCTGACGACCGAAAGCGGCGCTCCCGTAGCCGACAATCAAAATTCACGAACCGCGGGCGCGGGCGGTCCTGTCCTGCTCGAAGACAATCATCTGATCGAAAAGCTCGCCCACTTCGACCGCGAACGTATCCCCGAACGCGTGGTCCACGCCAAGGGTTCGGGGGCTCACGGTTATTTCGAGGTCACCGCGGACGTATCGCGATGGACCAAGGCGAGATTTCTCCAGCCCGCGGGCAAACGCACCGAGGTCTTCATCCGCTTCTCGACGGTCGCAGGCGAGAAGGGCTCGGCCGATACGGCGCGCGATCCGCGCGGCTTCGCGATCAAGTTTTATACCGAGGAGGGTAACTACGACCTCGTCGGCAACAACACGCCGGTCTTTTTCCTTCGCGATCCGCTCAAGTTCCCCGACTTCATCCATTCCCAGAAGCGCGACCCATACACCAACATCCAGGAGCCGGACAACGTGTGGGATTTCTTCTCGCTCAGCCCCGAGGCCACGCATCAGTTCACGTGGCTGTTCGGCGACCGAGGCATCCCGGCCAGCTATCGGCACATGGACGGCTTCAGCTCGCACAGCTACCAGTGGATGAATGCGCGCGGCGAGATCTTCTGGGTCAAGTATCATTTCAAGACCGACCAGGGCATCAAGTGCCTGACCTCCGAGGAGGCCACGCGCATCGCGGGTCAGGACGCCGACCACCATCAGCGCGATCTGCTCAGAGCGATCGAACGCGGCGAGTACCCGTCATGGACGCTCAAGATGCAGATTATGCCGGCCGCGGACGCCGCCGCTTATCGTTTCAATCCGTTCGACCTGACCAAGGTTTGGCCGTACAAGGACTACCCGTTGATTCCGGTTGGTAAGATGGTGCTCAATCGAAATCCCGAGAACTATTTCGCCGAGGTGGAACAGGCGGCGTTCAATCCGGCCAATTTCGTGCCCGGCATCGGACCTTCACCGGACAAGATGCTGCATGGACGTCTCTTCGCGTACGGCGATACCCATCGTTATCGCCTGGGCGCCAACCACACGCAGTTGCCGATTAACTGTCCGCACGCGGCCAAGGCGGCAGACTACTTGCGCGACGGCGCGATGCGGTTTGACGGCAACAGTGGACGCGCGAAGAATTACGAGCCGAACAGCTTCGACGGCCCCGTGCAAAGTAATCAGCCGCTTTGGGCGCCGATCGAGGTGAATGGTTCGACGGGCGCGCAGGCGGGGGAGCGTCATCGGGAGGACAACGACTTCGTCCAGGCGGGCGCGCTCTACCGCGTGATGGACGAGGCGGCGAAGGAGCGGCTGGTCGCGAATATCGCGGCGGGGCTAGCCCAGGTAAGCCGCGACGACATCATCGAACGGTCGATCGGCTATTTTCGCAGCGCAGATCCCGACTACGGCGAGCGAGTGGCCAAGGCCGTGCGCGAACGTCGCGCCCGCCGCTAACGCGCTGGCGCGCTCTTTGTGTCACATACCGACCCGGCCCGCGCATCTGTGACACCGAGGGAAGGCGTTAGCTGCCAGGATGCCACGGATCGTAGCTTCCGAAGCTCCAGATATGGCCCTCCAAATCACGGCAGGTATAGCCTCTGCCGCCATAGTCCTCATCCTGGACATCCCTCAGCATCGTGGCGCCAGCGGCCTTGGCCCGCGCGTAATGCGCGTCGCAATCGGGGACGATGACGTAGGCGCTCTGCGTCTCGGCGCCTCCGATTTCGTCCGGGTGTTTCATCAGGCGGCCGAACATGCCACCTCCGACCGACGACAGCATGATCATTCCATTGTCAAAGGTAAGCTGGGCGTGATCGATCTTGCCGTCTTTTCCAGGTACGACGAGATGCTTCTCAAACCCGAACGCCTTGCACAGCCATTCGATGGCCGCGGGCGCATTGCGATACCTCATTCCCGGAATGATTCTCGCGTGCTTGTTCTGCGTGTCCATGCCCGACCTCCCGCGATTGCTTACCAAACAGATAAACCACAGCGCCGCGAAAAGGTTACGCTCCGCATCGCGGGCGGCCTTAACACTGGGTGAAGGGGTCACCCCTGCTAATCGATCGGACGGTCGCTCTCGACGCGGCTGCGCGTCAGATACCGGGATCCCATCGCCGCGAACTTCCGCTCGCGCGCTTTGCGCAACTCCACCGGCTTCAGCTTATCCAGGCGCTCCAGATGCCGCGCGAGCGCCGCGCCGATCAGATGCGCCGCTTCGGCGGGCGCAGTATGCGCGCCGCCGGCGGGCTCCGGCACGATCTCGTCGATCAATCCCAGTTCGAGCAAATCGGGCGCCGATAACTTCAACGCTGCGGCCGCCGCCGCAACATTCTCCTCGCCCCCCGCACGCCACAAAATCGCCGCGCATCCTTCCGGCGTGATCACCGAGTAACACGCGTTCTCCTGCATCAGCACCACGTTGGCCACTCCGAGCGCCAGCGCGCCTCCCGAGCCGCCCTCGCCTATCACGCAGGCGACGGTGGGGACAGTCAGCCGCGCCATCAGCTCGAGGTTGCGCGCGATCGCCTCGATCTGCCCGCGCTCCTCCGCGCCAACGCCGGACTCACCGCCCTGCGTGTCGATCAGCGTGATTATCGGCAGCCCAAACCGCTCTGCGAGCTCATAAACGCGCGCCGCCTTGCGATAGCCCTCGGGCAGCGGCTTGCCGAAATTGCGCTTGATTCTCTCAGTGGTCGAGCGGCCCCGCTGATGACCGACGACGGCGACCGCCCGGCGTCCGAAATAGGCGAGCCCCGCAACGATCGCAGCGTCGTTGGCAAAGCGCCGGTCCCCATGTATCTCGATAAAGTCGCGCATCAGCAAGTCGATGTAATCGAGCGTCTGCGGCCGATTGGGATGCCGCGCCAGGCGCACCCGCTCGATCGCGCTCGGCGGCTCCGGCGCCGGCGCTTCGGCTGTCGCAATATCAATCGCGCGACTTTTCGCGCCACGCACCTTATGTCCGTTTGAATTGCCTTTCAATCTGCTTCACGCCTGCTCATCGCAATGAAAAAATTTCTCGAACAATGCAAGAGCATCCTGAGCGCCGCGCTCCGGGTCAAGCCACACGATCTCCGGCTCGCGGCGAAACCATGTGATTTGGCGCTTGGCCAGCCGCCGCGATTCCTGCTTGGCCAGAGCTACCGCATCGGCCAGCGCGATCTCGCCGCGAAGATGCGACGCGATCTGATTATATCCAATCGTACTCAGCGGCGGCTTTCCCGGCGAGTATCCCGCCTCGATCAGCGCGCGCACTTCCACGGCCAGCCCGGCCGCGATCATCTCATCGAAGCGCCGGTCGATCGCGTCGTAGAGCTTTTTCCGTTCGACTTCGACTCCCACCGTCAAAGTGTCGTAACCAATGTCGGCGAACCGATGCCGCCGCTGATGCGCCGAAATTTTTTCGCCGGTTAATTCAAAGACCTCGATAGCGCGTACGATTCGGTACAGGTCGTTGACGCCGATTCGATTCGCCGCCTCGAGATCGATTTCGCGCAACTGCCGATGCAGATGTGCGTTGCCGCGCTCGGCCGCGATTTTCGTCAATCGGTCTCGAATTTCCGGCGACGCGGCCGGCCCGCGGAAGATTCCGCCGCGGATCACGCGCAAATAAAGCCCGCTGCCGCCGACCACCAGTGGATTTCGCCCCCGCGCCGCTATCTCCTCGATAGCCGCGCGCGCCATTTGCGCGAACTCCGCCACGTCGAGCGACTCGTCGGGACTGCGCACGTCTATCAGATGATGCGGCACGCGCCGGCGGTGCTCGGCGGGCGGTTTCGCCGTGCCGAGATCCATCCCGCGATAAAACTGCCGCGAGTCGGCGTTGATTATTTCGCAGTTCGAGCGCTCCGCCACTTCCATCGCCAGCGCGGACTTGCCGGCTGCGGTCGGCCCGACAATAAAGCCGACCGGTATCCGCGCCGGATGCGTCCGCGGCGCGGTTCCCACCGCCGTTGTTTCAGGCAGGACAGTCATCGACGAAACATTCGTTCGATTTGCGCGCGTCCGAACTGAATATGGACCGGGCGCCCGTGCGGGCAGTTGGTCTTGAACTCGGTGCGATCCAGTTCCGCCAGCAGCGAGTGGATTTCCGCCAGTTCGAGCACTCGCCCGACTCGAACGGAGCCGTGACACGCGAGTTGCTTGAGCCAATTCTCGAACGCGGCCTCGCCGCCGCCGCGAAAGCCGCCATCGCCCATGCTCTCAATCATGTCGGTGAGCAGTTTCGCGCCGCCTTCCGGCCCGAACACCGCAGGCGCGCCCTTGAGCAGCAGCGTCGTCGGCCCGAACGGCTCGACATCGAAGCCCATCGCGCAAAGCTCGCTTAACGCGCCATGAACCTGCGACGCGCGCGCGGGATTCAGCTCGACCGACACCGGCGCGAGCATCGCCTGCGTGCGAATCCCGCCGTCGCGGAGTTCGCGGCGCAGCTTTTCGAATGTAACGCGCTCGTGCGCCGCGTGCTGATCGATCAGCAGCAACCCCTCCTCGGTCTCGAGCGCGATGTACCCCGCGAAGATTTGTCCGATCACCCTGAGTCTCGAGTACATTGGGATTGGCGCCGGGGGATGCGCCGCCGCCGCGCCGCCACCGCGCGCGTCGCGATCGTAGGCGAGGCTGAGCGGGCGCTGAAACATCGCCGGATTGGGCGCATCGGGCACCAGCCGCAGCGGCGCATCGCCGCGCGGATTCGGAGCCGATTCGCCGGGGGCCTTGGCCGCTTGGCCGGCGTGAGCATCGCCGCCCATCGACGCCGTCGTGACGACTTCCGTCGCCGCGTCATCGGTGGACGGCGCCGGCGCTTCGGAGGCCGCCGACGACGTGTCACCTGAAGCTGCGACGGGCGCATTTTGGGTCTGATCCGCCAATCGGTCGCGCAGCGCGTGATAAACGACCTCGAAAACCGCGCCGCCATTGCGAAATCGCACCTCGGTCTTCATCGGATGCACGTTCACGTCAACATCTTCGTGCCGCATATCGACGAACAGCAACGCCGCCGGATGGCGACCGCGCGGGATCAGGGTCTGGTAGGCTTGCTCGATTGCGCGGATCAACGTTCGATCGCGAACCGAGCGGCCGTTGACGAACGTGAAGATCATTCTGCCGGTGGCGAACGACTCCTGGCTGGTTGCCGCAAGTCCTTGCGCGCGAATCCCGGGACGGTCGAAATCGAACGCCAGCATGCGGGATGCGATCTTGGGACCGAACACCTGGCGGAATCGCTCGAGCACCGAGTTGGCGCGCGGCAAATCGAAGATCGTGCGGCCGTCGGCGTTCAGGCAAAACGCGATGTGATGGTTGGCGAGCGCGATGCGCTGAAAAGCCTCGGCGATGGCGCCCTGCTCGGTCGCCAGCGTCTTCAAGAACTTGAGCCGCGCCGGGGTGTTGAAGAATAGCTGGCGGACTTCGATTCGGGTTCCCGCCGCCATCGCGCACGTCCGCGTATCCTCGATGTTGCCGGCCTCGGCTGCGACCTCGACGCCGTGTTCGTCGACAGCGCGGCGCGTTTGCATCCGAAGATGCGACACGCTGGCGATCGAGGCGAGCGCCTCGCCGCGAAAGCCGAGCGTGCGAATCGCGCTCAAGTCGGCGGCGCTTCGAATCTTTGAAGTTGCATGACGCCGTAGCGAAAGGACCGCATCGGCGCGCGTCATGCCGGATCCGTCGTCGGCGACCGCGATCAGCGCCGAGCCGCCGCCCAGGATCTCGACGCTTACCGAGCGGGCGCCCGCGTCGAGCGAGTTCTCGATCAGCTCCTTGACAGCAGAGGCCGGCCGCTCGACGACTTCGCCCGCCGCAATCTGGCTGGCGACTTGCTCGGGCAATATGTGAACTATGTGCTCGGGCATCGGCGTCCGCGGCGCCGGACCCTGTTCAAAGCAATCTCCGGCGCAACCTGACTAGACATTGTAGCTTTCGGACCGGATACTCAAGCAACTCGCCGATCCGGCGTCAAAACCCCGAACTGACTATTGCATGGGTTGAAGATCGCGGCCGGTTTTGAAAAGCTCTCGGCCCGGCGAACTCGCCTGAGCACTCCAGCGATGAAAAGAACTACGGCGATGCTGCTCGGCGCGGCAATCATTGTGGCCGCAACCGCGACACGCGCGATTGCGGCGCCGATCAAGATCGGAGTCGGCGTGATTGGCCCGATCTCGGCCCAGACCGAAGCCGACATCGACAACATTGTCGGCGCGCTGCCGAACGTGAAGGTAGTGCCGATTCAGCCGCCCGGCGGCATCGATGCTTGCGCCAAGCGATTCGTCGCAGGCGAGGCGGACGATCGGCTCGACGCGGTGATGGTGGTGAGACTGCCGACCGAGTCCTTTCAATCGCAGCGCGACTCGAACGAAGCGCGATTCACCGGCGCTTACGAAATCTGGACGCTCAATCTTTCCACACTGGCCGAGGACCGCCATCGCTTCACCTTCACCGACAGCGAGCCGGTGATAGGCGGCGCCGCCGCTTTTCTGGCGATGCCGGCGCAGTTGTTCGCCGAGCGCGCAACGGGCAAGAAACTCATTTCGAGCGATCAATGGCAGGCGTTCGAGGCGGTGCAGACGCGCGTCGAGTCGAAGCTGGTCGCGGCGACCAAGCTCTATCTGCAGACGGCGTCGATCCGCGACACCGGTCCGCTCAATCCGCTCGACACGGCGAAAAATCTGCTCGATCGCGGCGACGGCGAAGACGCGATGCTGGTCTTCAAATCGGCGGGAATCAACAACCCCGAAGTTCAGCGAATGATCGCGAACGCGCAGGGTCAGTTGCGCCGCAGTGCGGCCAATGCTCTGCTGGGACGCACGCTCGGAGCGATGGCGGGCGGAAACGCAGGCGCGGCGCGCCTCATGCTGGCCGACTATGAGAAGGCGCCGTCGGCCGAGAGCGCGCGGTCGGATTCGATTCGGCGGGTGCTTGCGGGCGTGCCCGATCGTCACGCCGAATCGATTTACGACGGCGTCATCAGGAGCGACGTGCCCGCGCTCGATCATGCGGCGTTCGTCGCGATGATCAAGCAGCTCTTCAGCGAGCAGACCGGCTCGATCCCCAACGAGGTGATCGTCAGCGCCAGGGACGTGACCGTCGAGGACAAGGACGCGCCGCAGGGGCTCAAGATTCGGCTCGACAGCTATGCGGGCGCGCTCGGGCGCAGCGCGTGGTTGATGAGCCTCAAGTGCGGATGCGACGCGGGCGCGGTGCTGACGGGAGAAGCGACCGGCGAGGCGCTGCTCAAGGCGAAGTATTCAGCCTCTTTCACGCGGCCGCAGGTCGGACTACCCTAGCAGGATTATCCAGGATCGAACGGAAGACTCATGAGACATTGCGCATACTGCAAGAAGCAGCCGTCAGTCGGCAACAACGTCAGCCACGCCAACAACAAGACCAAGCGGCGCTGGAATCCCAACCTTCAGGAAGTGCGCGCCGAGATTAACGGCAACGTGCGCCGAATCCTGGTCTGTACGCGATGTATCCGCGCCGGCAAGGTTAAGAAAAGCGCCTAGCAGCAGCGGCTACAATTCATCCGGCGCAAGACACATTGCCATGGAGTCGTTGTGAAGAACATTTCCAATCGCAGGCCGGGCCGCAAGCTTCGGTTCGCGGCGGTAGCTCTATCGGTTGCAGTCGGCGCGGGTATCGCTGCCGGGGCGCGGATTGCGGGCGCGGCGAACATTAGCGGCTTGATGTCGTATCGCAACGGCAAACCGGCAGGGCAACGCTGGCTCCACTACGAGAACCGCGTCACCAGCGATATCTACATCGCGCCGACCAAGCCCGACGGCTCATTCACTGCGGATCTGCCGCCGGGACTTTACGATCTTCGCGCCGAACGCGGAGTCATTCTGGTCGGCAAGATTCGCGTCGATGCCGCCGACGTCAACATCGGTCACGTCGTCGAGCCGGGGCCGCTGGACGTGCGCCGCCCGTTCGAAAGTGAAGCCGTGGCGGAGGCGCTCGTGGAAAGCCCGGCGCCGTCGACTGCGAACCTGAGCGGACGTCCTCTCGAGGCGATGAAGTACGGGCACGAAACGGTGACTACGTTCCCCGAGCCAGTCGGGACGCCGGCGCCCCAATCCACTCCGCTTGGCGAGGCTACGCCGATGGCGGCGGCGTCGCCTTCGACGCTGGAAGTCCCTGCCAATGGCGGATACTGAAAAAATCGTGGCGCCGCGCAAGTGCGGCCTTAAAGGAGAATAAAAATGGGACGCAAGGTATACGTCGTTGGCGTCGGGATGACCAAGTTCGAGAAGCCGGGTTCGCGGGCCTGGGACTATCCCGACATGGCGAAGGAGTCGGGCAGCAAGGCTCTGCAGGACGCCGGGATTTCATACGAAAACGTCGAGCAGGCGGTGGTCGGCTACTGCTACGGAGAATCGACTTGCGGCGAGCGCGCGCTCTACGGACTCGGGATGACCGGCATCCCGATCTACAACGTCAACAACAACTGCTCGACCGGATCGACCGCGCTGTTCATGGCCAAGCAATTCGTCGAGGGCGGCATCGCGGACTGCGTGATGGCGCTCGGCTTCGAGAAGATGGAGAAGGGCTCGCTCGGCGCGAAGTACATGGACCGCATCAATCCAATGGACAAGCACATCGAGCTGATGGCCTCGCTCCGCGGCTTCGCGCCGGCGCCGCCGGCGGCGCAGATGTTCGGCAACGCCGGACGCGAGCACATGGAGCGCTACGGCACGACCGCGTTGCAGTTCGCAAAGATCGGATGGAAGAACCATAAGCATTCGGTGAATAACCCTTACTCGCAGTTCCAGGATGAGTATTCACTGGAAGGAATCCTCAGCGCACCGATGGTGTATGAGCCGCTCACCAAGCTTCAGTGCTGCCCGACCTCCGACGGCTCGGGCGCAGCAATTCTGGCCAGCGCCGACTTCGTCAAGAAGCATGGGCTTGAGAATAAGGCCGTCGAGATTCTCGCTATGGCGATGGCGACCGACTTTGCCAGCACGTTTTCCGAGCGCAGTTGCATCAAGATGGTCGGCTCTGACCTGTCGAAGGCCGCCGCGCACAAGGTCTATGAGCAAAGCGGTCTAGGACCCGAGAACGTCGACGTGGTCGAGCTCCACGACTGCTTCTCGTGCAACGAACTGATCACTTATGAGGCGCTAGGGCTATGCCCCGAGGGCAAGGGCGGTGCATTTGTCGACGCGGGCGCCAACACCTACGGTGGCAAGGTGGTCGTGAATCCATCGGGCGGGCTGATTTCGAAGGGCCATCCCCTGGGCGCAACCGGCTTGGCGCAGTGCGCCGAACTCAACTGGCAATTGCGCGGCGAAGCGGACAAGCGGCAGGTATCGGGCGCCAAGGTCGCCCTCCAGCACAATCTCGGGCTTGGAGGAGCCGCGGTCGTCACGATGTATCGCCGCGCAAACCTGGCCTGAGATTCGCGCCGACGAAGATAGGGTCGCGAAACAACGAAGCAAGCCCAAACTCCCGGCTTCGCCGGATTCAGGCAGTCGTGAGCTGCTGATCTGAAATCGTTGGCGCGCTCATGTCGGTGACGCCGAGCCAGAAGCGGCGAAGCGTTACCCGATGACTCACCGTGAACGACTCGAGCGCCGCCAGTTGCGTGGTAGACAGCGTCTCCTGCGCAATAACGATTTCGTCGAATGGCGTTCGCGCCATGATCGCGCCCAGATTATCGAGCGACCCCAGCACCGGATAGCCGTGGAATAGCTTGCCGTGCTTGAAACTGTCTTCATCCAATAGTCCCAGCAGTTCCACCCCCGCTCCGATCGTCGAGTGCAGGTGTTGAACCGCCACCGCGCCACGCGCATCTGCCCCTACGATCACCAGGCGCCTTGCCGAATGCGCCAGCCACCGGCCGATCCGCTGGAAAACATGGAATGACCAGCGCGTTGCGACCAGGAAATTGAAGAGCAAAAGCACGAAGACCACGACCGTCGCACGCGAAATGGTAATCGGCAATATCGCCGACGCCAGCTTCACGGCGAGCCCCGCTATCATCGCCGCCAGCGCAAAGCGCACACTCTCCGCCAGTCCCGTGTAGCGCCATATCCCGCGATAAACGCCTGCCAGCAGGAACGCGCCGCAACCAAGCATCACAACCCACGGCAGGCCGATCAGCATTTGGTTCACCTGCGCGATGCTCAGGTCGAAGTCGAACCGCAGCACCATCGCGCCAAAATACGCCGCCGCCACCAGCGCCACATCCAGAATCAACTCCACGAATCGACGCTTGTACCCGAAGCTCAAGATAACGCGCGCGATCGCGGGCAGGTGTTCGATTTGACCGGGAGACTCTCCGTCGAACGATCGATCCATCAGGAACAATGCCACCAGCGCAAAGAACAGCGCCATGAACGGAAGCAGCAACACTGCGTCGTAACCCGGAACCACGGTCAGCGCGATCGCGCAACCGCCCGCTATCGCCTGAAGGCCGATCAACGTCGCTGCCGCGCTCCGGGTCGACATGCCAAACCGCGTCAGCCGATGATGCGAATGGTCCAGGCCGCGCTTCGATATCGGATTTCCCGTCGCCAGCCTCGTCACCGTCACGGTCACGGTGTCGAGCAGCGGAACCATGAGCGCCAGCAATGGCATCGCGAGGCGCGCCGGCAGAGAACCCTCGCCATGGTGACTGGCTTGAATCGACAGCACTCCGAGCACGAGCCCGACCGCGAGCGCGCCTTCGTCGCCCATGAAAATCGACGCGGGCGGAAAGTTGAAAACCATGAATCCCGCCAGCGCACCGGCCAGCGCCAGTCCCACGACCATCGTTCCTTCGTGCTGATGCAACCCCGCGACAGTCGCGATACTCAAAGCCGCGACAATTCCGACTCCCGCCGCAAGGCCGTCGATCCCGTCGATCAAGTTGAACGCGTTGGTCGCCGTGATCAGCCAGAAAATCGTGAGCGCGATGTTGAGCGGATGGTAGGGAAGGAGGTCAAGCTGGGGCCCCCACCCTCCGAGGATACAGATCGCGGCCAGTTCCAATATCAGTTTATGCCGCGGCCGCAGATCGACGATGTCATCGAGCAATCCAACCATGCACATCGCGACCGCAAACCCCGCGAGCCAAGGGAGACTATGGTAGGGCAATCCTGACAAGATGCCGACGAATCCGATCGCGGCTATGAAGCCTGCCATCAGGGCTAGGCCTCCGAGCAACGCGGTCGGCTTGGCATGCGGGCGGTCGCTCGAAGGTTGTGCAACGATTCCGAAGCGAACGCCTGCCGCTTTTGCCACCGGCATCATCGCCAGCGTGACGATAAACGCAGACAACGGCGTCAGCGCTATTTGAAACCCGCTCGTCAATATTGCACTCTACGTATGCTTCTTTGCGCTCTGCCTGCCAGCTACATTTCGGTCAACCGAACCGGTCAGAGCGGAGATGCGAATCGCTGACAATCATGGCGTGCCTGAGCAATTCAGAACCTTGGTAAGCGAACATGGCAGAAGATCGCGTCCTATGTCAAGATGTGCTTTGTTGATTTATTTGGCGTGTAGACCCGTCCAATAGCGAGCGCTCAATCCCGGCGCGCTGCATGCCGGCCACGTAGCCGCATCATCCCATCGGGCCCTGGCACGCCCATGGTAGTGCGGCGGGGTCGCATCTCCGCACCAAGAAGGCAGCCCCACAGTCGCCGACGATGCGGTGGCCGACTGCAAAACTTCAGGCCATCTGATGACTTCGAGAGTTTCAGTAGCGACAGCCAGGTTGGTATCACCGAATCCCCGAAGGTCAGCACCAACGGGGCGCGAACTTCTCAAATATGAACGGTGATCGTGATCGTCATAGTCGCCGAGGGCGGTGGGATTTGCAACAATTGCGGGTTGCGCAGCTTGGCGGCGGTGAAATATGCTCACGGCGTTTCGAGGCGAAATGCGGAGGATGCGCGCATGAACCGTTTTT